>OHQG01001024.1_pt1 | contig 12711 bp, 10 predicted proteins | sample 1577871 | NCBI WGS metagenome assembly OHQG01 (sample SAMEA3879604, study PRJEB24766) | human gut metagenome | biome: human-associated habitat; feature: feces | place: USA | collected 1985/1987
ATGTACCCGATTATATCTTGACGAATGAAGAGATATCAAGAATGGTGGATACCAATGATGAATGGATTATGACCCGTATCGGAGTAAAGGAAAGACATATCTTGAATGAAGAAGGGTTGGGAACTTCGTACATGGCTCGTAAAGCCGCAAAGCAGTTGATGCAGCGTACAGGTTCTAATCCTGATGATATTGATCTGGTGATTGTCGCTACTACTACTCCTGATTATCATTTCCCTTCTACAGCTTCTATCCTATGTGATAAGCTTGGATTAAAACATGCTTTTGCTTTTGACTTACAGGCTGCTTGTAGTGGTTTCTTGTACTTGTTGGAAACGGGAGCTAATTTTATCCGTTCGGGGAGATATAAGAAAATTATTTTAGTGGGTGGTGACAAAATGTCGTCTATGGTGGATTATACCGAACGTGCTACTTGCCCGATCTTTGGTGACGGGGCAGCTGCGGTTATGATGGAACCGACTACTGAGGATGTTGGTGTCATGGACGCTATTTTAAGAACAGACGGTAAAGGGTTACCTTTCTTGCATATGAAGGCCGGTGGTTCTGTATGTCCTCCTTCTTATTTCACAGTGGATAATCACATGCACTTTCTTTATCAGGAAGGTCGTACAGTATTTAAGTATGCCGTATCCAATATGTCGGACGCTTGTGTGGCTATTGCGGAAAGAAATAATCTCACTAAGGATAATATCGACTGGATTATTCCTCATCAGGCGAACTTGCGCATCATTGATGCAGTAGCTCACCGCTTGGAAGTTCCCCGCGAAAAGGTAATGATTAATATAGAACGTTATGGTAATACAAGTGCCGGTACGCTTCCGCTTTGCCTGTGGGATTTCGAGGATAAACTTAAAAAAGGCGATAACTTGATCTTTACGGCATTCGGTGCAGGATTTACTTGGGGAGCCGTTTATGTGAAGTGGGGATATGATGGAAAAAAACAGTAACAACGTTACGTTAATAAATAAGAAAAAACGCATCCTATTTTCGATGCGTTTTTTTGTCTCAACTAAAATAGAGGAATGTGATGCATAAAGCTGGTTTTGTAAACATCGTGGGAAATCCGAATGTAGGTAAGTCTACGCTGATGAACGCCTTAGTGGGTGAGCGGATTTCGATTGCTACTTTTAAGGCGCAGACAACTCGCCACCGCATTATGGGTATCTATAATACGGACGATATGCAGATTGTATTCTCGGATACTCCGGGCGTGCTGAAGCCACAGTATAAGTTGCAGGAGTCTATGCTGAATTTTTCTACTTCGGCATTGGCGGACGCGGATGTTTTGCTATATGTGACGGATGTGGTTGAGACGCCTGATAAGCATAATGAGTTTATAGAAAAGGTGGCACGTATGGAAATACCTGTCCTGCTGCTTATCAATAAGATCGATTTGTCGAATCAGGAGAAATTGGTGGAGCTGGTGGAAGCATGGAAAGCATTGTTGCCTAATGCAGAAATTATTCCGATTTCCGCAACTACGAAATTCAATGTGGAATATGTGATGAAGCGGGTGAAGGAATTATTGCCGGATTCGCCGCCTTATTTCGACAAGGATCAATGGACGGATAAACCGGCGCGTTTCTTTGTGAATGAGATTATCCGCGAGAAAATTCTATTATATTATGACAAAGAGATACCCTATTCGGTAGAGGTAGTGGTGGAACAATTTAAGGAGGATGCGAAGAAGATACATATCAATGCTGTGATTTATGTAGAGCGTGATTCGCAGAAAGGAATTATTATCGGTAAGCAGGGCAAGGCACTGAAAAAAGTGGCTACTGAGGCGCGCCGTGATTTGGAAAGGTTCTTCGGAAAGACTATTTTCTTGGAGACATTTGTGAAAGTGGATAAGGATTGGCGTAGTTCGGACAAAGAGTTGCGCAATTTTGGTTATCAACTGGATTAGAATATTCATACGACTGGGATAGTCGCAAAAACAATGAGAGTGAACTATGGGAAATTTAGTTGCAATCGTAGGACGCCCCAATGTGGGAAAGTCTACTTTATTTAACCGCTTGACTAAAACACGTCAGGCGATTGTGAACGAAGAAGCAGGAACAACACGCGACCGCCAGTATGGTAAATCGGAATGGCTGGGGAAGGAGTTCTCCGTGGTAGATACCGGTGGATGGGTGGTGAACTCTGACGATATTTTCGAAGAAGAGATACGCAAACAAGTATTGATGGCTGTGGATGAAGCAGACGTAATATTGTTTGTGGTAGATGTAATGAATGGAGTAACTGACCTTGATATGCAGGTGGCTGCTATTCTGCGCCGTACTCAAAAGCCGGTATTGTTGATTGCCAATAAGACCGATAACGGAGAACTGCAATACAATGCTCCCGAATTTTATAAGCTGGGATTGGGTGATCCTTGCTGTATCTCGGCTATGACGGGTAGTGGAACGGGTGATATGATGGACTTGATTGTTGGTACATTCAAGAAAGAAGCTGACGAAATACTGGATGAAGATATTCCCCGCTTTGCAGTGGTGGGACGTCCGAATGCAGGTAAGTCTTCTATTGTGAATGCTTTTATAGGTGAAGATCGTAATATTGTGACGGAGATTGCCGGTACAACACGTGATTCTATCTATACACGTTACAATAAATTTGGTTTTGATTTTTATCTGGTAGATACTGCTGGTATCCGTAAGAAGAGCAAGGTGAATGAAGATTTGGAGTATTATTCCGTAATCCGTTCTATCCGTTCTATTGAGAACGCTGATGTGTGTATCCTTATGTTGGATGCTACCCGTGGTATTGAGAGTCAAGACTTGAATATATTCTCACTGATACAGAAAAATGCCAAAGGTTTGGTAGTGGTAGTAAATAAATGGGATTTAGTACAGGACAAAACTGTGAAGGTAATGAAGACTTTCGAAGATGCTATCCGTAGTCGTTTTGCTCCGTTTGTTGATTTCCCTATTATCTTCGGTTCGGCATTGACCAAACAACGCATTCTGAAGGTATTGGAAGAAGCGCGTATAGTGTATGATAATCGTATGACGCGTATTCCTACTGCCCGGTTGAATGAAGAAATGCTTCCCTTGATTGAGGCGTATCCACCTCCTGCAACCAAAGGCAAGTATATCAAGATTAAGTATATCACGCAGTTGCCTAATACGCAGGTACCTTCTTTTGTGTATTTCGCTAACTTGCCGCAGTATGTAAAGGAACCCTATAAACGTTTCCTGGAAAATAAGATGCGTGAGAAGTGGAGTTTGACCGGAACTCCGATAAACATCTATATCCGTCAGAAGTAGGATTGTCAGGGCTTTAAGATATTGAAATGAAACCGCTTGATTTAGTTATAAATCGGGCGGTTTTTTGTGTTTTATCAGTGAAATGTAAACAAAAAATAGGTTAGTATGAATATAATATTTATTTTTGCTTAGGTAACAGAAAAAAAGGATTAGATGAAACGCTACGGGTGGTTATTGGGATGTTGCTTGTTCCTGTCCATAGGTATGCTATGGGCTGCGGATGAGTCGGATTTACGTGTGCTTCAACAAAAGGCTGCCCAAAGCAGAGATATGGAGGGCTATGTCGGAGTTTGTAAATATCTCTACCAAACGGAAGAAAATCCTGAATTACTTCTTTTATATGCAGATTCTATTCATCAGTTAGCTACGAAAAGCAAGAAGCCGGAACAACTCGTAGAATATTATATTTGGGCAAGTGAGGGACACTTCATCAAGGGAGATTTCCAGCGGGGATATGCCTTAAAGCGGAGAGCTATTGCTCTGGCTGAAAAAGCGGGGTTGAAATTTGCAATAAGCCAGTCTTGTTGTGATATGGGGTATTATTATAATGTGGATGCTCGTTATGATTCCGCACGTTACTATTTTCGTAAAGGGTTGGAAGCCGGAGAGGATTTATCGGAGGCAGGAGAGGCATGCCGTACCATGTTGACAAATTATGCCAGCTCGTTTCTTTTTGAAGGGAAGACGGATTCTGCTCTAGTTTATACTATCCGTGCCAGCGAGCGTTCTGCTGCTGATAAAGATACAGTCATGTTAATTGAAAATTTGAATCAGTTAGGTACTATCTATCGTCGGAAAAAGGATTTAGAGAATTGCATTGCCAACTTTGAACAGGCACTCCATTTATGTGAGTTACGTGGAAATCATAATGCAGTTGCTTTTATATATGGAAATATAGCAACGGCTTATTGTGATTGGAATCGTCCGGGAGATGCGATTCCTTTTTCTGAGAAAGCCGTGGAATATGCTTTGAAGACAGGTAATAAACGAAGGATAGGTACATGTTATGTCAATTTGGGAGCTATTCAGACCCGATTGGTGCAAATGCGTGCGGAGGGAATTGTTACATTATTGAAAGCCATACCTATTTTGGAAGAAGTGAATGACAGACGACTATTGTGCGATGCTTATAATTATTTGGTGAATGCCTATCGGATGGATGGAAATCTGAACCAGGCAATGCGTTATTTGCAAAAGCTTGATAAGCTGGCACATGAAATGCAAACTGATACGGAACGGTTCCGATATTATCAGGCGAAGGCGGGTTTATTGCAAGAGAGTAAAAATTATGCGGAAGCCATTGTTTATTATCGGAGAATAATCGATATGCTCCGTAGTGGCTACAAGGATACCCGTGATTATGAACATTATAAGCGGTTGGCAGATTGCTATCTGGCTATGAACAACTCATCTCAGGCCTATGAGTATCTGACCCAAGCCTATGCGCTGCGTGATTCAGCCTTTCATACTGAACAGACCGAACAGCTATCTGAGTATTCAGTAAAATATCAGACGAAAGAGAAAGAACTGGAGATCGTTACTTTGAGGCGGGAACAGTTGGAGCAGGAGACGTATATGTTGCGTCACCGTATCATTGTAGGATCAGTAATTTCACTGTTGGGAATTCTATTATTAGGTTCTCTCTATGCACGTCAACGCCAAAGGGCAAGGATCGCTGTGTTGGCTAATGCCGCTAATGAAAAAGAACGTGAGTTTCTGGAACTTCAGAAAGAGACTGAGCAGCGCTTGACACGAAAATACATTGATGGTTTGGAGAGTGAGCGTGAACGTATGGCGACTGAATTACACGATGATGTGTGTAACAGTTTGCTTGCGCTTGAAATGAATATTCGTACTATTTCCGGTGAGGAAAGTTCGGATTTGAGTGAACAGTTGGGACTATTGAGCAATACGCGCGAGAGGTTGAGAACTCTTTCGCATGAGTTGATGCCACCCGCTTTCCAGTATGCTACGCTCGACGAGATGTTGGGAGACTATGTACTGCATTTGGCATTACCGGAGGATATGTATGCGGAGTATCACTCTACAGAAAATGTCGACTGGAACATAATTCCTAAAGCTGTTGGATTTGAATGTTATCGTATTGTTCAGGAAGCGGTGAGCAATGCAGTGAAATATGCCAGCTCTGCCCGTATACAGGTGAAGTTAGCACTGGAAAACAAGAACCTTTCCATACTTGTTACAGACGACGGAAAAGGGTTTGATATGAGCAAGAAAACCAAAGGTATTGGCTTGCATACCATCTGGCAACGGGCTGAAACGATTGGTGCTAAAGTTGAACTGACTTCTGCTCCGGGTGAAGGAACCCGGCTGAGAGTAAATGTAATAATCTAATCGAGCAATGGAAAAGAATGTGAAAGCGGAATTATTGGTAGTGGATGACCATAGCCTGATTTTAGAAGGTATTTGCAAAATTGTGAATAAGATGCCGGAAGTAATAGTAGCAGATGCAGTGACTTCTGGAAAGCAGGCTATAAAGTTGATTGAAGAGCGTGATTATGATGTATATATTCTGGATATCAGTATTCCCGATATTTCAGGTTTTGAATTGATTGCCAAAATTCGTGAGTTGAATGACCAGGCAAGGATTGTTGTAAATACGATGCATGAGGAGATATGGATGGTGAATCGATTAGTGCAATGCGGAGTAAATGCGGTTATTCTGAAATCTTCAGCTCATGCAGAACTGGTGGCAGCTATTCGCAGTGTGCTGAGGGGAGAGAGCTATACTTGTCCTCGTTTTGCTTCTATATTGCAAAAGTTAAATTCTTCATCATCAGGTTTACAACCCAAAGATGCTCCGACACGGCGCGAACGCGATGTTCTGGAAGCTGTAGCCAAAGGAATGAATACGCATGAGATTGCTGTGCTATTAAAAATTTCAGAAAATACTGTAGAAACATTTCGCAAGAGGCTTATTAGTAAATTTGGGGCGAAAAATGCAATAGATATGGTAGTCAAGGCTGTTTCACAAGGATGGATAAAGCTGGATTGATTTACAGAAAATTCAATAAGTAACGGTTTTCCGTGATTTTTTATTGATATATTTGGGTTATCTTTGTTGCGTAATTGAAATTGTTCTTCATGTTTTCTCATGAAGATATAGGGACAATCAAAGTATGTCGTGAGGATATATGTCAATTCTATTAACTGGTTTTATGAGAAAAAAGCGTCCGGGGATATCTCCGGACGCTCTTATTTATGACAGATGGATGAGATTAAGCGGCTTATCCCTCTATGTTTTGTACTTCCAATTCCTTTACTTTACGGAAGAGATCGGATGCAAAGATGAAGTCATTCAATTTCTTGTTGCTAGAGGTGAAGATATCATCCTTACTGCCTTCCCATTCTTTATATCCGTCGTAGATATAGATAATTTTCTCACCTATTCCCATAACGGAGTTCATATCATGAGTATTGATGAGGGTAGTCATATTATATTCATGCGTGATGTCGTGTACCAGTTCGTCAATGACGAGCGATGTCTTTGGGTCCAGACCAGAGTTTGGTTCGTCGCAGAACAGGTATTGAGGATTCAGAGCAATGGCACGGGCAATGGCGACGCGCTTTTGCATACCACCACTGATCTCTCCCGGAAATTTGTCCTTTGCTTCTGCCAGATTCACGCGGTCCAGGCAGAACATAGCACGGCGGGTACGGTCGCGGAATGTATCGTTACTGAACATGTTTAATGGAAACATCACATTATCCAATACAGTCATGGAATCGAACAATGCTGCACTTTGGAAAATCATTCCCATTTCTCGGCGCAATGCTTTCTTTTCCTTCTTGCCCATGGCGAGGAAATTTCGGTTATCGTATAATAATTCACCACGTTCCGGCGTCAGTAGTCCGACAATACATTTCATCAGTACTGTTTTCCCTGAACCACTTTGTCCGATGATGAGATTCGTTTTTCCGTTCTCAAAAGTGGCGTTGATATCCTTCAATACATCCCTGCCTTCAAATGATTTCCAAAGTCCTTTCAGTTCAATCATCCCATTAAGAGTTTAGTTAATATTAAGTCGGCAAATAAGATAAGTACGCTGCTGCATACCACAGAGTCTGTAGAGGCCTTGCCCACCTCTATAGAACCACCCTCGACGGTATAACCGAAAAAGGCCGATACACTGGCAATGATAAAAGCGAAGAACAATGATTTGATAATACCGCACCAGATGAACCATTCCACAAACATGTATTGTAAACCGTATTCCAGGTCTACCGCCGACATGATGCCACCGAACCAACATGTGGCAAAGGCTCCGATGATACCGGCAAAGATACTGAACGTCACCAGGAAAGGGATGGTGGTGACCATGGCAAAAATTTTGGGTAATATCAGGTAATTGGCTGAATTAACTCCCATGATCTCCAGTGCGTCGATCTGTTGTGTCACTCGCATGGTTCCCAGCTCTGAAGCGATATTGGAACCTACTTTTCCCGCTAATATCAGGCACATGATGGAGGAAGAGAATTCCAGCAACATAATTTCACGTGTCACATAACCTACTGTCCAACGTGGCATAAAAGGGCTCTCGATGTTCAGTTTGATTTGTATGGTGATAACAGCGCCGATGAAGAACGAAATCAGCAACACAATGCCGATAGAGTTCACGCCGAGTTGCCCCATTTCGTTAATGTATTGACGGAAGAACATACGCATACGCTCTGGTCGGGCAAAAGTACGCCCCATCAACATGATGTATCTTCCGACAGTTTTAAGTGCTTTTATCATGACTCTTAACTATTTTGTCTGCAAATATAGCCCATTTTCAGCTGATAATTGCTACATTTGCCGCAAAATGTGTGAGTGACAAGCTTGTCACTTGTGGTTTTGACAGTTTGTAACTGAAAGAATATGGAAGAAAGTAAAATGGTGCTTCGCACCGAAGACTTGGTGAAAAAGTACGGTAAACGTACAGTAGTGAGCCACGTCTCCATAGATGTGAAGCAGGGAGAGATTGTAGGTTTGCTGGGACCGAACGGTGCCGGTAAAACGACTTCATTCTATATGACCGTTGGATTGATTACGCCGAATGAGGGACGTATCTTTCTGGATGATCTGGATATTACGAAATATCCGGTGTACAAGCGTGCGCAAACCGGAATCGGATATCTGGCACAGGAAGCATCCGTATTCCGCCAAATGAGTGTGGAAGATAATATTGCTTCGGTACTTGAAATGACAGATAAGCCTTTGGAATATCAGAAAGAAAAACTGGAAAGTCTGATTGCGGAGTTTCGTTTGCAGAAAGTGCGTAAGAATAAGGGTAATCAACTTTCGGGTGGTGAGCGCCGCCGTACGGAGATTGCTCGCTGTCTTGCTATTGATCCTAAGTTTATCATGCTCGATGAACCTTTTGCAGGAGTTGATCCGATTGCGGTAGAGGATATTCAGCAGATTGTGTGGAAGCTGAAAGATAAAAATATTGGTATTTTGATTACTGACCATAACGTGCAGGAAACATTAAGTATTACTGACCGTGCTTATTTGTTGTTTGAAGGTAAAATCTTGTTCCAGGGGACACCGGAAGAATTAGCAGAAAATAAAATTGTGCGTGAAAAATACCTGAGTAATAGCTTTGTGCTGCGTCGCAAAGACTTTATGAAATAGTGATTAGGGGTAAGTGATTAGTGCAACATTAATCATCTATTCCTAATCACTAAAAACAAAGTCCGCCTGCTCTCTTTCTGAAAGGGAGCAGGCGGACTTGTTTTCTTTTCTCCTGTATAATTAGTATTTCGGAGGTCTTGCTTCTTTAACTACCATGTTACGGCCAAAATATTCGGCTCCATCGAGTTCTTCAATAGCTTTAGCTGCAGCTGCTGCATCTTCCATTTCTACAAATGCGATACCTCTGAAACGACCGGTTTCGCGATCTTTAATAAATTTGACTGCGGTTACAGCACCGTAATCTTCCATGACCTTTTGCAGGTCTGATTCCCTAACTTTGTAGTTAAGGTTTCCTACGTAAATGTTCATAATGAAAATGTAAAATAAATAAATGAATAAAACTCTCTTGGAAGGGTAACTATAATAAAAGGATCACAACAACAGAGAGTTTACAAAAGCGTTTCATGAAAAACGGAAGTAAAAACCATGTACTGAAAATCTAAGAACTAATGTATTACCATTCCGCAACAAAGAAACATAATTATTTCGGATTTTCCATATTTTCTTTCTGTTTTTTTGCTTTTTATTCCGATTCTGAAGCTAAATGCCTAATATAATTACGATCTGTAGTTTATGGGGAATAATCATAATTATGTTTTCATTAAACAATACAGGGAGTATGATTTAGTGATAACTAATCTCTCCTTTTGTTATAAAGAAATAATTCAGCAATGTTTTTTTGATAATTGAAAGAATAACGCTAATTTTGCACCCTCATTTGAGATTGGAACAAAGTATAAATCAAATAAATAATTGTCAGAATGAACGTTTCATTACAAAACATTGACAAAGTAAGCGCTCTGCTTACTGTGAAGCTTGAGAAAGCCGATTATCAGGAAAAAGTTGATAAATCATTGAAAAATCTTCGTCAGAAAGCTCAGGTTCCGGGATTCCGTCCGGGGATGGTGCCAATGAGTCTGGTGAAGAAAATGTATGGCAAATCTGTTATTGCTGAAGAAGTAAACAAGGCACTTTCAGAAGCTGTATATAAGTATATTCAAGATAATAATGTATCTATTCTCGGCGAACCGCTGCCAAATGAAGATAAGCAACCGGATATTGACTTCGATACTATGGAAGAATTCGAATTCCTTTTCGATATTGCTCTGGCACCTGAATTCAAAGCTGAAGTAAGCGCTAAAGATAAAGTTGAGTATTATTTGATTGACGTTACCGAAGATATGGTAAACAATCAGGTGAAGGCTTACACACAACGTAATGGTAAGTACGAACAAGTGGACGTTTACGAAGATAACGATATGCTGAAGGGATTGCTGGCTGAATTGGATGAAAACGGCAATACTAAAGAAGGTGGCATTCAGGTAGAAGCAGCTGTAATGATGCCGTCTTACATGAAGAATGATGAGCAAAAAGCTATCTTTGCCAATGCAAAAGTAAATGATGTATTCGTATTCAATCCTTATACTGCATGGGATGGTAATGCAGCTGAACTGTCTTCTTTGTTGAAGATCGATAAAGAAGAAGCCGCTGAGATGAAATCTAACTTCAGTTATCAGGTAGAAGAAGTGACTCGTTTTGTAGCAGGTGAACTGACTCAGGAAATTTTCGACCAGGTATGTGGTAAAGATGTTGTGAAGACTGAAGAAGAATTCCGTGCTAAAGTAAAAGAAGTAATTGCTAATCAGTTTGTAGCAGACACTGATTATAAATTTCTGATCGACGCTCGTAAGATGTTGATGGAGAAAGTTGGCAAGTTGGAATTCCCTGATGCATTGCTGAAACGCATCATGCGCATGAATAACCAGGACAAAGACGAGAAATTTGTAGAAGACAACTATGATAAGAGTATCGAAGAACTGACATGGCACCTGATCAAGGAACAGTTGGTGAAAGCTAACGATATCAAGGTTGAACAGGAAGATGTAGTCAATATGGCTAAGGAAGCTACCCGTGCACAGTTCGCACAATATGGTATGATGAGTGTTCCTGAAGATCTTCTGGAAAACTATGCAAAAGAAATGCTGAAGAAGAAAGAAAGCGTTGAAGGTTTGGTAAACCGTGTTGTTGAAACTAAATTGGCTTCTGCTTTGAAGTCTCAGGTGACGCTGGAAAACAAAACAATTTCTGCAGAAGAATTCAATAAGATGTTTGAATAAGCTTTTTTATTCTGAAAACAGTTTAAAAACATTAAGAAACACAGAGTCTTATATCATATAACTCTGTGTTTTTTTGTGTCTCTGTGTTCTTTTTTGTTTCTTTGCATTTCAATTTACTAAACCTAAAAAAGAAAGTAATATGGATGATTTTAGAAAATACGCTACCAAGCATTTAGGTATGAATAGCTTGGTGTTGGACGATGTGATTAAATCACAAGCCGGGTATTTAAATCCTTATATCCTGGAAGAGCGTCAGCTTAATGTAACACAGTTGGACGTTTTCTCCCGCTTGATGATGGATCGCATCATTTTCCTTGGTACACAGGTTGACGATTATACCGCTAATACTTTACAGGCGCAGTTACTGTATCTGGATTCGGTAGAACCGGATAAAGATATTTCTATTTATATTAATTCACCGGGTGGTTCCGTATATGCGGGATTGGGTATCTATGATACAATGCAGTTTATCACGAGCGATGTGGCTACTATCTGTACAGGTATGGCAGCAAGTATGGCTGCAGTGTTGCTGGTGGCAGGTGCAGAAGGCAAGCGTTCGGCGCTGACCCACTCTCGTGTAATGATACATCAGCCAATGGGTGGTGCACAGGGACAGGCTTCGGATATTGAAATCACGGCACGTGAAATTCAGAAGCTGAAAAAGGAACTGTATACTATTATTGCTGACCACTCTCATACTCCTTTCGATAAAGTTTGGGCAGACTCTGATCGTGACTACTGGATGACGGCACAGGAAGCCAAAGAGTATGGCATGGTAGATGAAGTGTTGATTAAAAAATAAATATGGCAGACTCAAAAAGAAACAAAAATAGGTGTAGTTTCTGTGGGCGTACGGAAGATGAAGTCGGATTTCTGATTACGGGAATGAACGGCTACATTTGTGATAGTTGTGCCACTCAGGCCTATGAGATCACTCAGGAGGCGCTGGGTGGAGCAAAAAGGAGTGGCGCTGCAACGAAACTGAACCTGAGGGAACTTCCGAAACCTTTAGAAATAAAAGAATTCCTTGATCAATATGTCATTGGACAGGACGATGCCAAGCGTTTCCTTTCCGTGTCGGTATACAATCACTATAAACGCCTGTTGCAAAAAGACGGCGGTGATGATGTGGAAATTGAAAAGTCTAATATCATCATGGTAGGTAGTACCGGAACGGGAAAGACGCTGCTTGCACGTACCATTGCTAAATTGCTTCACGTACCTTTTACTATTGTAGATGCTACAGTGCTTACTGAGGCTGGATATGTGGGCGAAGACATTGAAAGTATTCTGACCCGCCTGCTTCAGGTGGCAGATTACAATGTTCCCGAAGCTGAGCAGGGTATTGTGTTCATTGATGAAATTGATAAGATTGCCCGTAAGGGAGATAATCCTTCCATTACACGTGATGTAAGTGGAGAGGGTGTTCAACAAGGTTTACTGAAATTGCTGGAAGGTTCTGTTGTGAACGTTCCGCCCCAGGGTGGACGCAAGCATCCCGATCAGAAGATGATTCCGGTGAACACAAAGAATATTCTTTTTATTTGCGGTGGAGCATTCGATGGCATTGAGAAGAAGATTGCTCAGCGTCTGAATACACATGTGGTGG
>OHQG01001027.1_pt1 | contig 12694 bp, 9 predicted proteins | sample 1577871 | NCBI WGS metagenome assembly OHQG01 (sample SAMEA3879604, study PRJEB24766) | human gut metagenome | biome: human-associated habitat; feature: feces | place: USA | collected 1985/1987
AATTTGTCCGCCGGCGTAAATAGGCTGGCTTACTGTGGCACCAAGACTATACGTATTATGGTCCATTTCGATACCGGGTATGCCATCTCCCATTCCCAATTCGTATTTATTTATACGGTATTGATAACTTCCGGAGAAATCCACAGCTGGGAAGAATGCTGTTTTAGCAGCTTTGATAGCATGCTGCATTGCAATCCGTTCTTCCGAACTTTGCTTGATCTGACGGCTGTATTCAAGTACTTTTTCTTTGTATTCGGCTGCCGTAATGGGCTGCACCTGTGCTTTCGCAGACAGGGCACCCAGTAACATACAACCTATTATCAGTTTACTTTTCATATCTTATTCCGATTTAATCTTAAAGAAAATACAATAGGTAACCGGAAGCACGAAGATGGTCAGGATGGTTGAGACAAACAAACCTCCCATGATCGTTGCGGCCATACCTGCAAACATCGCGTCTCCCAACAACGGAAGCATACCCAGAATCGTTGTACCCGAGGCCATCGTTACAGGAACGATACGTGTCTTAGTTGCCTCGATAACGGCATTGACAGGAGCCAGTCCGCTATCCATTTGCAAACCTATCTCATCGACAAGCACAATCGCATTCTTTATATTCATACCGATCAGTCCCAATAATCCCAGCATCGCAAAGAAGTCGAGCGACTTGCCGAATACCAGTAATCCCAGTACCACACCGATGAAGATCAACGGAAGCATAGCCATGATCAGCACTGGTTTACGGTAATATTTCGGGAAAAGGAACAACAGGGTAACATAGATCAGACCGAACATCAACGGAATATTGGCGGCAATCGCTTTGTTACCTTTATCCTGTTCGCTTTGTTCTCCGAAATAAGTCATCTTATAACCTTCAGGAACCTGTATTTGTTTCTGGGCTTCTGTCCAAAGATGGCTGAAAGCAGCCATGGTGTTGGCGCCGCGTTTCGGTTCACATTGCATCATCATGTATGGCTGACGGTTGTAACGTCTCACTACATTATATTCATAATCGAGAGAGAAATCGTCGATAACCTGTTCAACTTTGACGGAACGTCCTTTGGCACTGTAAACCGGCAATGTTCTAATATCGTTCAGGTTCATAGAATCCCTGTCGGCATCCTTCATCAGGATAGGCATGAAGACATCGCCTTCACGATATTCACCCAATGGTACACCGTTCGTTGCCGAACGAAGGGAATAAGCAACCTGCTGGCGGGTAATACCCAGGCGCAGACCTTTTTCCTGTGAGTACATCGGTTTCCATACCGGTACTTTATTACCCCAGCTGTCACGCACTTCCATCACCTGGTCGTACTGACGGGCAATCTCTTTGACTTGTTCCGTTAAAGCGACCAGTGTATCCACATTGTCGCCGATAAAACCGATCTCGATAGCGGCATCAGGTACCGGAGACAAGGCGAACAAGGCTGAACGCGTCAGGATATCAGGATAGTTAGCCACCATATAGTCATAGAATTTACCTTCTTCCACCTGTGCATCCTCCGCCTTTTTAGTCTCAATCAGCACATTGGCAAAGTTAGGTTTCGGACCTACCGACGAACTTGCCAGGTAATAACGAACCGGTGAACCTCCCAGGGTAAATGAATATGACTTGATATTCTCGTTCTTGCTCAGATAATCTTCGATCAGCTTAACATTCTTCTCCACGTCGTAAATACTGTACCCTTCAGGGAAGATCAGGTCGGCACGGAAATAAGGTTTGTTCATGATCGGGAAGAAACTCTGCGGCATGATACTCATAATAAATAAGGAGAGGAACAATGTCGCAATCACGGAAGTAATAGTTATCCATCTGCGTTTGATCAGACGCCCCAGCACCCCTTCGAATCTATGATACAGTTTCGTATCGTACGGATCCTTCGACTCGCCCGGTTTAGCCTCTTTCAGGATAAAGTTACCGAAAGTTGTTGTCTGAGTCAATGCCAGTACCCAACTTAAACCTAATGAAACGGCCAATACGATAAACAACGGTTTAACGATTTCGGCCACTGAAGCCGGAGCCAGATACATCGGCAGGAATGAACAGACAGCGATAAAGGTAGCTCCCAGCAATGCCCATTGCGGTTTGGTCGCTCCATCGATCAGAGCCTGATAACGGGACAATCCCCGCTTGATACCGACCTGCGCATTATCGGTTACAACTATCGCATTATCCACCAGCATACCCATCGCTATGATAAAGGCGGCCAGCGAAGTACGATTCAGTCCGACACCCCAGATCAACATAAGCAATAAAGTACCGCCCACCGAGAAGAGCAGCGAACTACCCACCAGCATACCGGCACGTGATCCCATCACCAGGAAGATCACCACAATTACAATCAGCAACGATTCGATCAGGTTCAGGATAAAACCATTGTTTGCCTCGTCTGCAATCTTGTTTTCCGGATAGATCGTTTTCAGGTCCATTCCAACAGGGAACAATTGTTCCATCTCCTGGAGGTGGGCAGCTACATCATTACCGACAGCCACCACGTCATCTTTAGCACCTGTTGCAACTCCGATACCGATAGCACGTTTGCCATCCACACGCATCAGATTGGAAGGAGGATCCATATACCCTCGTTCCACAATAGCAATATCTCCTAAACGGACTTCACTACCGCTTTTGGTTACGATCAACTGGTCGCGGATATCCTGGATATTCTTATAGGTTCCTTCCGCCCGGACACGCAACTGGTAATTACCCGTATTGATATCTCCGGTATTTACCAGCAGGTTTTGCGTTTGCAACACTTGCTGTATCGAGTTCGGGTCGATACCAAGATTTGCCAGTTTAGGAACTGAAATCCTTACATTAATAACTTGTGTCTGTTCACCGAACAGATATACTTTCTGAACACCGGGAACGGGAGACAGTTCCGTCTTGATCTTCTGAGCCCAGTCACGTAATTCATCATAGGTATAACCATCATCCGCACTCAAAGCGTAATAGATACCAAACACGTCTCCAAAATCATCGCTGACTGAGATGGAAGAAGCGCCACTCGGCAGGCGGGGTTCGATATTCGCCACCTTACGGCGAAGTTCATCCCACTTAACGGGCATGTTGTCAGGGTCGAGTGTCGGCTGAAGTTCAATCGAAATCTTAGACATACCGAAATAAGATTCAGACTTGATCTGAAGCACGTCAGACATAGACTGGATCTCACGTTCGATTGGCTCGGTGACCAGTTTTTCTACCTCGAAAGGAGTCGCACCCGGATATTGTGTAACAAGCACAGCCTGCTTGATCACAAAGGGAGCATCTTCCTTCTTCGGCAATTTGAAGAAAGAATATACACCACCTATCAGCATAACAGCCAGGAAGAAGTATATAATCTTCGAATTCTCTAAAGAATATTTTGGAATATTCATTGCTTATCCTCTTAATCTGTTAATACTTTTACTTGTTGTCCGTCGACAAGGCGGGTTACTCCGGCAGTAACGATCTGTTCTCCGGCTTTCAAACCTTCGGTTACGACAACACCGTCTTTGCCGACCAGTTCTTTTTCCGTAATCTTACGACGTTCTACTTTCGAGGTTTGCGGGTTATAGACGAACACATATTTATTACCGCTGTTCGGTTCGTCGGCAACGATAGCAGACAGTGGAATCAACACGGCTCCTTCATTGAAGCTCTTGCTCTCTATGTTCAGGATTACACGACAGGAGAAACCTACGGCTACCTTATATTTGTTCAGATTAAATTCGGGATCATCAATATAAAGGAATACCGGTACGCCGGAACCATCGGGCGAGGCTTCCACATATTCTTTTACTTTCGCTTTGAAACGGGTTCCTTTGTAATTGTCAAACTCAACAAAGATACTGTAGGGAGTGGAGAAGTAAGTGATATTCGTTTCAGGCATTGTAAACTGCACCTGCAATTTGTTCGGGTTTATCAGGCAGACAATACCTTGTCCCATCTGTACCTTCTGATAATTCTCTACATATTTCTTTTGGATGAAGCCATCGAAAGGAGCACGCAGCTTAGTCTGCTCCAATGTGTTCTGTGAGTTTTCGAATGCTGCCTGTGCATTGGAATAAGCAGCTTTTGTCGATTCATACTCCTGTTGAGAGATTGCCTGTTTAGCCAGAAGTCTTTCTGCACGTTGCAGCTGTGCCTGTGCTGTCTGGAAAGAAGCCTTTTTGGCTTCATAATCCCATTTGAAATCCTGTGGGTCTATTTCGGCTACGATTTGCCCTGTACGTACTTTCTGTCCTTCTTCGACATTTAATGAAATCAGCGGACCGGACATCTTAAAAGCCAGGTCACTAAATTGATCAGGCGATACAACACCGCTAAATGATTTTCCAGCTTCACCGGACGAGGGCCCTGTTCCTTTACCGGAGGCTGGCTACATGACATCAATGCTGTCAATACAAAAACGGGAATCAATTTACCATTCATGATAACAACTTGATTTAGTTATTTTAGTTACTTATTAATTATATATGCTTGTATACAGTCATATAAAACTATGCGTTAAGTCATAGCTATACAACATTCATTTTCCACTAATTGTTCTAATTGCGCCGCTCCTTCGGAACCGAACGGCAGCTACTTACATTTGCTTGTTTTATTTCTATATTGCTCGTACAAACTACTAGTGTCAAAAGGACCAACTGTCCCAATCTATTTTTGCTTCCATTACCCTTTCCTGTTCATCGGGAACAGCCGGAAATTTTCCAGAATGAACGCAATTGCTTTATATTCGCTTCCCGAAACATAACAAATCACTTTGTAAAACGCGCCAGGAACACCTACTCGATTCTTTCCCATCCGTTTCATATTGTCCGTAATTACAGGACCGGTAGCAATCAGCAAAGATCCGTAATCTTTCGCCCATAAACGGCTCTGCTCTTCCAGTTCTTTCCAGATACCCCGGTTCAGCGCCGGTTTCTGCGGACAGATATTACTGAAATAAAATGATTCGCGCATTGCCTTTGCCGACCACTTCATGTCACCAGCAGGAGCCATATGACCACGGTCGTAACCTGTACGGGTATAGTCTTCATTCGTTGCTGTCGCACCTTTTACCATCGGGTCCGGTACGAATTTATTAGAACGTTCCGTCTTTTTGCTTTTCGCCTCTTCGGCAGTCAGCTCGTAAGCTACCCAGTTCGCAATCTTATAATCTGAATTGTAGGATACGGTATATCCTTCGTGACGGATCACTTGTTCGGAACGTTTAGCCTTCAATTTAGGGATTTCGGCATTTGCCGGAACTTTAAAAGTAGTTGTTTTCGGACGAGGAGGAACAATGGCAGGCTTTTTATCTGCCGGTTTTTCCTTTACAGGATCAGCAGGCTGCTTCTTCTGTTCCACCGCCACAGGCTTCTTACCGGAAGTAGGATAGAAATAGTTAAACACATATAACAGGCCGATAAAACAGATAACCACTAAGGCCGCAAGAACAAATATACGCCTGATTACAGAAACTAAAGATGCCCCCTGATTCTTCTTTTTCCGCGATTTTGCTTTGCCTTTTCTTTTTGCCATTGATTAATAACCATTTATTCTCCGCCGCAAAAGTAGATAATGTGAGATTATTAAACAATATATAAACCTTAAATATATTCGTCAGAATTAATACAAAAAGTGCCCCGATTAAAAGGGGCACTTTAAATTATAGGTTCCGGAGCCTATCTGCTGTATCTTTCCTTTCGACGAAACGACCTCTGCACTCGTCTGTTCCGGAACTTGTATTTCCATTAATATAGTACGTCCTGACTTGCGTAATTTCACTTTTATATCCCCGTAATGGGTAGGTACTGATGCCGATGCTTCCGTTAAAGAACCCATCTGAGGTTTTATGCGGAATGTACGGAAACCGGGAGATGTCGGTTCAATACCACACACTTTCTGGCTCAGCAGCGTCAGCGGTCCTCCGCTCCAGGCATGGTTGATCGTACCTCCTCCGAAACCTTCAGCGCCGACTCCCCAACCTTCAAACAAGGTGGTATAATCCTTATAACTTAACATACCGGCATACCGGTCACGCATCCTCTGCAAGGCAACCTCCGGGGCATTCATCTGAAAAAGTGCTTCCAATACATACTTTTCCATATAGGGACTGGCATGATATTCTTTTTTCAAGACCTTCAGTATGGCGGGATACTTGTCTTTTGTCGCCAAACCGGATAGAACGGCCATAGCCTGCGAACGGTCGTCATCCTTGCCATGATAACCCGGAGAACGATATGCAGTGCCGGTCCAGAATTTCGTATTAAAGCATTTCTCAATACTATACATCATACGGGTGATCTCTTCTGCATCTGCTTTCTTACCCAGTTGAAGTGCAAATTCCTTTTCTGCTTTCAGTGCCAGATAATACCAGCAGTTCGTCAATACCCCCATATCGATCTGTTCGCCCCAGTCACCCCAACTCCATTCACCACTGCGTTCGATGGGCAGGCCACTCTTATCGACCTGCCATGTTTCATGCAGATAACGATGCAGGCGGTCATAAATAACCGGAATAAATGTACTGTCTCCGCTATAATAATACTGTGTATAGAAACCATACCAACCCACCGAAGCCAGCATCTGCAAAGGCAACTCCTTCGACCAGTTACCGGCAGGAACAGGAGCAAACAATGAGCCGTCGGCACGCTGCCAGTTCATCAGTTCATAAATGCCTTTAACGGCCAGTTTATGGGAAGAAGGAGAAAGTGCATAGAAAGCCTCTCCCAACTCGTTCACCTCGTCTCCCCACCATTGAGCACGTTCGCGTTCGGGACAATCCATATAATTGTCACGCATCGTTATATATAATGTTCTCGCAGAACGTTTCCAAAGTTCGTTCAGGAAAGAATCGTTACATTGAAACGATCCGGCAAACTCTGTATCATAGCCGGTTTCACGATACTTAACTTCCAGTACTTTTACTCCTTCGGGAAGAATATACCACATCTCATGACCGCTCATCCAGCCGTAACTTTCATACTCCTGTATGCCGTTGCGGGTGACATATTCGGCACGGATATTTTCTGGTCCTCCACCCCGATAATTATCCGTCTGCATATGGATTGTCGCACCTTCCGCCGACTCCACTTTCAGATAGGGTGTAAACTGGCAGTTGTAAGGTAAACGGCAGAACAGGGTATCGCCTCTCTCCGACCGGCGGACACCCGGATACTCCTTTAAACCAAAATCCTTAAAAAGCGGAATAGGACGTTCAACCAGGTTTCCCAAAGGCGCTTTACCAACCACTGCAGCGATCTCGGCTCCGGGAAACGTATTCTTATAGCCAGGCTGGTTCCATCCTTCTAATGTTCTGCGGGCATCGAAACGGATATTGCTTTCCGACAGGCGATAGTTCGGATAAGGAGCACCGGTATTCTGATAAGCATCATATACCCTACAACTCCAGCTTTTATCGGATACAATCTCTATGCCGGGAGCAATCGCCTCAAATAACAAGGCTGCCAGTCCACTGTTCACATGACTGAATCCGTTCTTACCAAAATGCCACACCAAAACAGCGATCGTATTTTCCCCCGACGTAAGGTAAGGAGCAATCTCTACCGAATCGTAGTAAGTATCATAAGGAGAAGGACCGCGTTTCAAGCCTCCTTCAAACACCACCATCCGACCGTTGATCCATAACCAATATTTACTGTCGGCTGCAATATGTGCGGTCAGTGTCCGAGGAACTTCAGCCAAAGTTACCGTTTTACGATAGGCCAGCCAGGTATTGCTCGCACTCTGGCATTGTTCCGTATTTATCCAGTTTGCTTTCCAGTCCGTTTTCGTTTTAGCTTCTGCCGAGGCCAAAAATCCGGCGCATACACACAATAAGAGATACTTTTTCATAATACGATCGCTTTTACAGGTTATCAATTTTATTTAATTCTCCAGATAGACTTTCACACCGTCCGGAGCCTTTACTTCGCTTTTCACTTTACCGTCCGCTCCTTTTTCGTGACGGATCGTTATTACACCCTGCGGAGTAGGGAAAGTTCCTTCCACCCATTTTAAATCGCCCAGATGCGGGGTGATACGGACTGCGCGGCATCCCGGTTCCACCACCTGAACACCCAATACATATTCACTCAGCCATGATGTCGGACCGGAAGCCCAGCCATGACACAAACTATGACGGAAACCTTTATAGCAATAATCACCATAATCACCGTGAATATCCTTTTTCCCTTCAGGCACAAGTTCGTCGATACGTGCTGCATTCGGAAGCCAGTCCATATTGAAATCTTCCCAGAACGTAGTAGCACCCAGGTCGATCATCGCTCCCCAATACTGGCGGATCACATCGATCGCTCCCTGATAATTCCCGGCAGCAGCCATTGCACGCAACATATAATATCCGTAGAAAGTAGAGAATCCACGTGCCCCACCTACTGACAGATATTTACTGTTTGCCTCTTCCGGTTTCATCAAACCAGCCAGGGCCAATAAAGCCGCACCCTGTTTTGAGCCCGGAGCATCCGGTGCTATTTTAGATTTCAACAAAGGCTTGATCACCTTCGGAGCCGCCTTTTCCATTTTCTTCGCCGTTTCACGACATTGGGATGCCAACACATCGTCACCAAGTGTTGTACATAATTCATCGCCTGCCCTCATAGCCATCAGAACCAGCGATTGCAGACCGGCATCGATCGCCACCTGATTCTCACTTGACGGCCAGTCCATGAAACGCCATCCATCCAGTTTCTCACGTCCGTCTGCATCCACTTTAGAAATCAGGAGGCGCAGAAGGTCGCTCATATAAGTTTGCTGCTCTTTCAGGTAAGTTTTGTCCCAATAAAGATCCATGCCTATCTCCCCTATAGCAACATATTCCTTAGAAAACTCCAATTCGCGAGCAACTATTTCCAATTCTTTTTCATAATTGGCATTGACAGAAGTAGGATGCAAACCGATCATAGGAAAACAGTATCCTTTATAAATGCTACAGGCTGACAACATTGCTTCAATAGTCGTACTATCAATATTGGGCATAAATATATGAGTAACTCCAGCAGCACGTGCACGTTCAATAACCTGTGGGAGATCCTCTGAAAACTCCTCCAAAAAAAGATGGGAATGTGTATCTATCAATCTCATTCGTTTATTTTTTCTATTCGTTTCTCACCAGTACGATAATAATAAATCAGCCCGTAATCACGACATAATTCCAATCGTTTTTCATTGGGAGAAACATCTTCAAACTTTTTTTCCACCTGATTCCATATATCCAAGATCAATTCATCTGCAGTAGTTCGCATAGCAGAAAGAGAATCTAAACTACGGGCAGTTAAAGCCTGCAAATTTTTCTGTCGATCATAACTATCTGTAAAAATATCATAATGAACTCTAACCTTCGCAATAGTAGGATTATAAATAGGAATTCCCCCTTGAGAAGTCCGCTTGGTTTCTCCATCAATAATTTTTCGTCCCCACTCCACCAAGGCTGCCTCCGTTGATAAATCCGGTACGTTTGAACTATCAGCCGGTAAACCATAATAAGATTTATGGGCTGCACGCACCTCCGAGCGAATAACAGCCAAGTTCAATACCTGAATGAAATGAGAGACATACAGACGAGCCATCTTTACATTGGCCTGATGCTTACGCCCTGCTTGCGACTGACGTTCAAAGCACTGGGCATAATACGATTGGGCGGCTTCAAATCTCATCAAGAAATTCCGGGCTTCAGTCAACGTCTTTAAAGAAACTGCCAAATCATAGAGGTTATGGGTATCAGTTTTTGCAACCACTGCTTTCAGTGCCCGTATTCTCGCCTGGTCTGTATTTGGTAATCTTCTATAAGGCATAGTTACAAAAAAAGCACAGTTAAACTTCTCTGTGTATCAAGTTTTCTATTATCTTTTTCAGTTCTTCTTTTTTTTCTTCTGCAATACTAACAGCTGCAAGGCTTTCCATTGCCCGGTTGCTATATTCCAATATCATATTTTCGCAAACTGCTTTTACACCGATCCAGTCATACAGTTCCATCACTGCTGCAATTTTCTCTGCCGGCTGGAAAGTCTCTGCGTTTATCCAGCTATTCAACTGGTTATACTGATCCGCATTCGCATGCTCTAATGCTTTAATCAGCATATATGTTTTTTTATTGCAGAGAATATCCCCACCTATATTTTTTCCAAACACTTTAGCATTGCCATATACATCCAGCAAATCATCTTTCAACTGGAAGGCAACACCTATATGCATACCAAAATCATATAAACGATCAGCATCTTCTACCGAAGCGCCCCCCAAACGAGCTCCAATCTTCAGACTCGCCGCCAATAACACAGCAGTTTTCAGACGAATCATCTCCAAATATTCTTCTGCAGTTACATCATTCCTCTGCTCAAACTCCATATCCATTTGCTGGCCTTCACAAATTTCAAGTGCCGTCAAACTGAAAAGATCCATAACCTCTTTCAGAAAAGCCGAAGGGCATTCTGCCATAAACTGATAGGCAAGCACCAACATCGCATCTCCCGAAAGGATAGCAGTATTATCATTCCAAACTTTGTGAACAGTTTCTTTTCCTCTACGGCGATCCGCACGATCCATCAAATCATCATGCAAAAGGGTATAATTATGATAAACTTCGATACCTGTGGCCAGAGCATAGATACGGGTCACGTCTTCCTCGTACAAATTGTAAGCCAGCAACATTAACACCGGGCGAATTCTTTTTCCACCCATAGATAATACATATTCTACCGGAGCATACAATCCTTTCGGAGTACGCGTAAATTGTAAGCCAGCAATATGAGAATTAAAATTTTCGAGAAGCTCGGAAGCTGTAAACATAATGATAGTAAATTTAGGAGAATAGTGGGAATAAAAAGAGGCTGCCCAAAAGCAGCCTCCTCTTTTATATAGATAACGTATTACTGCAATCTAAACATTACAGGCACCGTATATTTAACGCGTACCGGTTTACCGCGCTGCATACCAGGTTTCCATTTCGGCATGGTACCAATCACACGAAGTGCTTCTTTATCCAGATACGGGTCAACACCTCTTATGACTTTGGCGTCTACAATACTACCGTCCTTGTTAACAACGAACTGTACTGTTACACGACCTTGAGTACCGTTTTCCTGTGCGATAGTCGGATATTTGATATTCTTGCTCAAGAATTGCATCAAACCAGCCATACCACCATTCGGGAATTCAGGCATTTGTTCTACAACCTCAAAAATGGTTTGTTCTTCCGGCTCTTCTTCTACAACTGTTACAGGCACGTATTTCACTTCTACTGCTGTACCAGTTTCCTCAGAAGAAGCAATGACTGTTTCTTCTACATCAGCATCGTCAGCTACGATTTCCAAAGTTTCGTTAATCGGAGCTACTTCTGGAGGAGGAGGAGCAACCTTTTCTTCCTGTTCAGTGATAGGAACCATTTCTTCTTCAAAATAGAGATCAGTAATGGCCTGGCTTGTATCAATTTTGATATCGCGCTTTGTCCATTCAAATGCAATAAACATAAAGGCAAGCACAATAACATAACCAATAAGCATCCAAGTCGATTTCTTGTTCTCCAAATCTGCTTTAGGTGTTTTCTTAATTTCCATAATTATAATATTATTTTAACGTGTTTCTCATTTTGGGCAAATATAGCACTTTTTCCGCAAAACGTTCAGCCGTACTATCTTTTTTAAGACAATATGCACCCATTTTTGTTTTTTTTATCCTTCAGAAAGCACACCTGTGCTTTTGTGCCACAAATGTAACGAGATATTTTAAAAATACCGTATCTTTGGCAATAATTTTAAATGAAATGTTGAAAAAGTCATTTATAACGGCGCTACTACTCCTGAATTTCTCCGTTTTACGTGCACAAGACGGAACCAGCGCCTTTCAATTTCTGAAACTCCCTTTTTCTGCCCATGCATCAGCATTGGGTGGAGAAAACACTTCTATTATAGAGGATGATTTGACTATGGCTGTCCAGAATCCGGCCCTTCTTTCCTGCGTAGCGGATAAGACTCTCAACCTGAACTACATGCTTTACATGAACGGTGTCAACGTTGGTGGAGCCGCATTTGCACGTACTGCCGGTGAGCGTTCCACTTGGGCGATAACCGCACAATATGTAGACTATGGAGAACTTAAAGAAACGACTGAAGAAAATATTGAAACCGGAACTTTCTCCGCCAAAGATATCTCTATATCGGGTATTTACACCTATGATTTAAGTGATTATTGGAGTGGAGGCGTACGCACCAATTTCATTTACTCCCACTATGATAAATATTCTTCATTTGCCATCGGTGTCGATCTGGGATTAAACTACTATCATCAGGAGTCCGATTTTTCCGCCTCGCTCGTTGCACGCAACCTGGGAGGACAGCTTAAAGCCTTCGAGGAACGGCATGAGAAATTACCTGTTGATGTACAATTGGGGTTCAGCAAACGATTGTCACATGCTCCGTTCCGGCTTTCCCTTACCCTACATGACCTGACACACTGGAGCGCCTCAGCCACGGCGGCAAACAATTTCGGAAAGAAATTGTTAAATCATATTGTCCTTGGTATTGACTTCCTGCCAACCAACAACTTTTATCTGGCAGCCGGATATAATTTCCGCCGCGGAGAAGAAATGAAAATAAACGGTTCCAGTCATTGGGCAGGTTTTACCTGTGGTACAGGTATTCAATTAAAGCGGTTGAAACTGGGAATGGCATACGCCAAATATCATGTGAGTTCATCCTCACTCATTTT
>OHQG01001033.1_pt1 | contig 12667 bp, 7 predicted proteins | sample 1577871 | NCBI WGS metagenome assembly OHQG01 (sample SAMEA3879604, study PRJEB24766) | human gut metagenome | biome: human-associated habitat; feature: feces | place: USA | collected 1985/1987
TGACATGCGATCCGGCATTCACCCAAAGTTTGGTGCCGTCAGACAGCAACAAGGTGGAATGTTTGCCTTTAGGTACGATTAACTGGTTATAGGTAACTGTCGCCTCTTTTTCTTTTTTATCGCCAACTGCCTTTTTATCCTTATTTCCCTCCATTACCGTTTGGGAATTGACCTTGATTTGTCCTTTATCGTCGTATTTGACATCTGTATTGTCTTCTTCAAATCTCATTTGTTTGTTGTCCGACAACACCAGGCAAATGTCTGATCCGGGCTGTACATTCTTCTCTTTTTTGAAAGCGGCAATCATATCAATCATATTATCTCCCTGCCGGTTGCTTTCATAAAAGAAATAGAGCGATACACCCAACAAAATAAATACACATGCCACGGCCGAGAAGCAGGCGGCATAAAGCGTCCGTATTTTTTTCTTCAGAGAACTTTTATTTTCTATTTCTATTTTACTCCACAATGCTTCTTTTTCTTTACGAAGGAGTTTTTCTTTAGGAGAGTGTACTACCTCGATAAAAAAAGCCGCTTCTTCAAAATCCTGTGCCGACAAGTTGCCACTTTGTATCAGAAAATCCCAAAACTCGCGGCTCTCCTGTGTAGGATGCAAGATAGATGATATGAAATAATCATCCTGCAATAATTCATCTACTGTATATTTCTTATATTTCTTCTCCATCTTGTTAATCCAATAATCAATTTATCAAAAACGAACAAATATATCATTATGCATGAGTTCTCTTATCTTCAGGATAGAGCGATGAACCAGGTTACGTACAGATTGATTGTTCATGTGCATCAGTTCTCCTATTTCATCGTACCACATCTCTTCTACATAGCGATAATAGATCACTTCGTTTTGCTTGGGCGACAAGACCTGCAAAAGTTTTTTCACCCTGGCAACATTATTACTAGCAGTCTCATTTTTCAGAAACTGGTCTTCTACGGAATATTCCGTTTGAAAAACAGGTTCTATTGTCTCTATCTGATAATATTCAACACTTTTTTTGAACAGATCGAACAGTTCGTTTTTCAACGATACAAAAAGGTAACTTTTTATATTATTTACTTTCCTTTGTTTGGAACGATCTTTATATAGAGAGATAAAAACCTCCTGAATACAATCTTTAACCGACTCGCGGTTGGTGGTAAAGTGCATGCCGTAGGCGAACAAGTCGTCTATATACAGGTTGTACAACTCTGTATATGCTCGGTCGTCGCCTTTAAGAAAGCGCTTCCATAGACTATCTATGTGCATCTGGTCGCTCATTTTCCTTTATTTATTATACAGACTTTAATATTAAAAAATTGTACTCAATTTCTTACTGAAATTTTTCAAATTTTATTTCCAAGAAGGAGAATTAGTCGGGGAACTACCTATATTACGCCATTCCTTACAAGTGGAACATCACTGAAGGCAGAACATACAAGAATGCAGCCGATCTGTCACAGACCGGCTGCATTGGTTATCACACAATTCTATAGCATGAAAAAAAATGTAAAAATGTATTAGTCATGGTATATTTTATACATGTATAAATGTTTAATCGAATACCGGTATCTTCAATAACTCGCCGTCGTGCATGGCCGATTTGTGGGCAATGATACCAGGGATGGTGTAAGCCAGCGCTTCATGTACATCGACCCCGGGCTTGCGGTTTTCCACAAGCGAGCTGATGAACTCGTGGGTAATGAAACAATGCGAGTTGCCGTGTCCACTGATATGGCTGATCTTTCCGGGCAAGCCGGTCTTCCAGAAGGGTTTCATTTCGACAAAGTGCATTTCGGGTTCGTCGACAACGAAACCGCCTTCGTCTTTGCCCTGCATTTCGCTGGAGACTACCTGATGCGAGCCCAGGCCTTTATATTCGGAATAGTAACTCATTTTGTCGCCATGCCACTGGCCTCTTTCAACGCCTACCAGCGCACCTCGCCAGCATACTTCGCCCATGAAGGAGTTGCCCTTGTCGGTACGGAAGAGTGCAGTCTCATTCCAGAAAGGGTTACCATAAGGGTTGTTGTTCAAAAGCGGGCTTCCGTCGCCCCAACCGTTGCAGGCTACGCTTACGAGTCTTTCGCCGGTAACGGCGATCAGGAAAGAGGTAACATGCGTAGGGTATAGCATCGGTGGAAGGCCATGCCGCCAGGTCGGTTTCTTGTTGTCGTCGAAATACAAGGTTTCCAGGCCGGGATGATAGTACTGGGCCGCACTGCTGAAGATGTTTCCGAACTTGCCTGCGCGATAGAATTCCTGTGCCATCATGGTTTCTTCGCGGTAGGTGGTTGTTTCGGCCATCATGTACGTGAGTCCGGAACGTTTCACGGCTTCAAACAACTGATGGCATTCTTCTTCGTTCATGGCGGCCGGAACGGCGCAGAGCACGTGTTTGCCGGCCTCGAGGCATTGGATTGTGTGGCGCACATGGTCGGGTGCCGGAGTGAAAAGGGCTACGGCTTCGACTTTGGGGTCGCGGAGCAGTTTCTCCAGCGATTCGTATGATTTTTTACATTGGTAGACTTCCATCAGTTTGTTTCTCCGTTGGGTGTCCAGATCGCTCACAGCTTCAACGATGCAGTTGGGATGTTCGTGGAAGAAAAAACCTAAACCGAAGTTGCCTCCAACTACGCCCAGACGGATTTTCTTATCCGAAGCGAGTGGCTTGGCAAATGCGAAGCGTGGCGAAACGCACATGGCTGCTGTGGCCAGTCCGAACTGGCTTATGAACTGTCGTCTGTTTATCTTTTCCATATTCTTTTATGTATTAAAAAATGTGTTTTAAATGGGTATTAAATAATTCGGTCAGCAATTAAAGTTTGGCTTTTTTAATTAACAGGTGATCCATCATGGCATTATAATAGTTTTTGTTATTGCATAGCGGATAGATGACGTAATGCTTTCCATCGGTTGCATCGGTAAATGTATTGCGCCCCGTTTCGGTATCAATGAATATATTTACTCGTTTGAAGCCCAGCCGGTTGATTTTACCACAGGCATATCCGGCACACCATACGCCGAAAGGGTCCCAGGCAAGCCGTCCGGTATCGGTTCCGAAGGCGTATAAGGCACGGGTTACGATGTCTTTGCGTTCGGTGTCTACCTGTTGCAAGCCGGCGCCGCATACGAGCAATCCGCCTACATTGTTGGTGAAAAAGAGTATCGGATAGGGCCAATGCTTGCTGATATAATCTGCCGCCGTACGGGCTGCGGGGGCAAACCAGATGTTGTTGCAACGCCCTTCCGGATAGGTTGCGCCTACGACGTAGAGTTGTCCGCATTTTCTTTTGACGAGTTCCTGGCCCGTAAGCTCGGAGTATTCGTCAGGTTCACTTTTCAGCAGGCACTCGATGTTGGTGGTGTAGCCGGTTGTAACGATATCGACTGGGGTATCGCTTTCGGCGAGTATTTTGCGGTACATTTTTACAGCTTCGTAGGCATCCACCTTACCATCGCTATATTCGGCCATCAGATCCCAGTAGGGTGATTCTTCAGGCGGGTTGGCTACCGCGCTTTTTCCTATCAATACATCGGGCTTGCCTTCGTGAAGGAGAAAACCGCGCAGGGCATCGAGGTTATTGGGTCCGTTTACGGAAAAGGCTACTCCTTGCAGGTCAATGATGCCGTCGTCGTCGAGTGCTGTTGCGATCCGCAGGGCACAAGCGTCGTCTACATCGGTACACATATCAACGTCGACGATCATTTTTTTATGGGGAGTTGTATTCAGGAAGAGTTCGTCCGGATTTCTGTTTATATTCAAATCCGTCTGGCTTCCGTCGGTTTGGCAACTTCCCAACAGGATAGTTGCCAACAATAGTTTATATATGTGCTTCATGGTTTATACAAAATTTTAATTGCTTTTTATCCACTCGCCACCGGAAGGCGGAAGGTATTGAAAATCGATTGGGTACCAGCAGGTGGCAAATCCTTCTTTCAAGCGGTTGGAAAACACGAGGTCGAAAGAATGAATACCTTTTTCGAGGGCGATCTGCGTCTTCTGCTCATAAAAGCGGGAAGAGGTGGGATTACAGATTACTAGTCTTTGTGCAATCCACAACTCATCCGCGTTCGATTTAAAAGTGTAAATACCCGTCTCCGGTACTTCGATTTCGCCGGAATAGCATGCCAGTCCGGGGGTTTTGAAATCGAATTTATTGTTATTATATGCAGCAAAAGAGTTTATTATCGTATCTGTTTCGTATACTGCTTTTGCAAAGTCGTTATGATCCTTAAAAAGGCCGTTTGCCAGCCGGAGGTGGATTCGTCCGTTGCAGATACCGTCGACTGCGGGTCTGGGTGTTTGCTTGTCAACGTTTATGGTACGTATCGGACTGAGTTTGCCGCTTGCAGTCTTTGTACAGACTTTGAGTGTACAAGGCTGGTGCAGTACTAACCGCTCCGGCAAAGAGGGAGCATGCATGTCGGGAGTTGATCCGTCTGTCGTATAGATCATAGGCAGGGAACGGCTGTTTTTAAATTGCAACACGACAGAATCTCCGGTAAAGACTTTGTTGGTCGTCAATTCTCCTTCCGGAAGCGGAATGTGGTAATTGATGCCTTTCAAATCCAAACGGACCTGCATGTTTTCCAGACGGCGCAGGAAGTCGTCCCAGTTTTTCTTTTCGGGTGTTGTCCAGGCTGTTTCCGCCAAAGCCATGGTTCGGGGATAGAGCATGTATTCCAACAGTTCTCCGGAGGGCGTCCATTCGCTCCATGCTTGGGTACCGATTACATGTTTTCTTTTGTCGGGAGCCAACTCTTTTGGAAGCGGCTCGAAATCGTATACGTCTTTCAGGTAAGATTGTCCGCCCATAGCAGCCGGTTCTACTTCATCGGCGCCTTGTGCAGCACATAGGTAGAGACCGTCGGCCATGGAAGCCATAACAACGTCGTGGCCTGTGGCTGCTGCCTTGGCTCCGCATTCGGTGCCTTTCCAGCTCATTACGGTTGCATCTTCAGGCAATCCGCCTTCCAGAATTTCTTCCCAACCGATCATGCGTTTACCCAACGTACCGGAGATAAAACGCTCCATCCGTTTGATGGCATAGCTTTGCAATTGTTCTTCCACCGAGTGCTCCGGAGTTGGGCGGAGGTTCAGCCTTTTGGCTAATGCCTGGCAACGGGGACATGTTTGCCAATATCTCTTAACACATTCGTCTCCCCCGATGTGTAAATAGCGGGCTGGAAATAGTTCAGCTATTTCCGTCAATACATTTTCCATAAAAGTGAATACGGAGTCGTTGCCTACACAAAAGACATTCTCTTCATAGCCAAAGACCTGTTCACTTTTAAAAGGTCCGCCACTACATGACAATCCGGGGAAAGGAACCAGGGCCGACAAACTGTGTCCCGGGAACTCTATCTCGGGTATCACCTCTATATGATGACGGTCGGCATAGGCTACCAGTTCTTTTATATCTTCTTTTGTATAATAGCAAGGACCGTATAACTCTTCATTATATGTTTCCTGTACGGCAGAATATTCAACCAGTTGCGGATACTTATCGATAGCTATACGCCATCCCTGATTATCCGTCAGATGCAAATGCAGGCGGTTCAGTTTAAGCATGGCCATCACGGATATCTGTTTTTTCAGTTCTTCCACGGTAAAGAAATGGCGGCTCACGTCTATCATCACTCCTCTGTAACTGAACCGTGGATGGTCTGCAATTTTAACAGCAGGAACAGATAGTTTCATTTTCAATGGTTTCGCACTTTCGATTTCTGCCGGTAAGAGTTGGAAGAATGTTTGTATGGCATAAAACATACCCTTTTCTGTGGCGGCCGAAAGTGATATTTGCCGGTCGTCTACTTCTATTTCGTATCCTTCTTCTCCCAGGTTTTCATTCGTTTTGAACCTAATGCAATTATTGGAAGAGTTATCCGAAAAAGAGAGTTTATATCCGCTTGCTTCTTCCAGCTTATTCATTAATATAGAGGCTTCTTTTTCCCAATCACCATTTTCCAATGATAAAGTGGTCGAGTTGCTGACAGGAAAGACGCCTTGTCGAACTTCCAGCTGTAAGGGTTCCGGTATGATATGTATTCCGGAATTGTACACTTTATCTTCCACAGAAAGATGGCAGGATATGAAAGAATAAAAAAACAGATATACGAAGTATCTTTTCATTTTGAGTTATATCTTACATGTTAGGAGTTATAAAGCGGAGGGAGGTCTGTCGACCTCTCCCCCTCTTATTTTAAGCAGAAAATCAATATGCTATTTTTTCTTTGGGTCTACTTCCAGGATCGTACCCCCGATATAGCGCTGACCGTCGTCTTTGGTTATATAGTAAACGACCAGTACTTTGTTATTATCTAGCACAACCGGCCATGAATAGCCCACGTCTGTACCGGGTCCGTTATCATCACGAAGTATGATTTCCTCTGCGGTTGCAAAGTCTGTACATTCTGCATTTAAAATCCGGGCCCGTACGCCACAGGGTTTCTCCCGGTAACCGTATGTCAGAAACACGCGGTCGTCCGGTAGCCTTACAGCCGCCAGCGGGTGTCCGTAAAAACCCATCGGTTGCCATTTAAACGTTTTTCCACCGTCTGTAGAACGAGCGATGCAGGCACGTGTTTCCGGGTTCTCGGTACGTATGAATGCGACTATATCTCCTTTAGGTGTCTCATAAACAGAAGCTTCATTGAATATGAATTTCTCATGAGTTGCCACGATACTTGCGTATTGCCAGGTCAGCCCTTTGTCGTCCGAATAAAGCAGATGGTTGGAGGTTTTTGTAAGCGGGTAATCATCCATAGCAGCCACTACCCAAAAGATTCTTCCGCTTTTACCTTCATACAGGGCACCTCTGTTATAGGAGGATATGGGGTTTCCCATCGGGTCTTTATAGATTCCGCCTTTCACAGGGGTGGGATAAATGGGACCTTCCCATGTCTTGCCGTTATCCAAAGAACGCATGATATATCCGCCCAAAGCAACCCAGCCTCCTTCGTGGTAGACAGGTTGCTCCAACTGGGCAATGGCATCTTCCCGGAGATGTGTCCAACCGTAGCTCGTACAAAGCAACGTTCCGTCTCTCAGTGTCAACAGACAGGGGTCCTGGGATCCTCCAAAAGGATGTGCATAAATTAATTCGGGATTTTTTGTCCAGGTTTCACCATCTTTGGAACGGACCATTACTAAGTAACTATTCAAATCGGTATGTGTCGGGTACGGCTCTTTCAACATAACCCTGTTAGGGGCACGGCGGAAGGCGACCAGATAATCATCACCGCTTTTTACAACAGAAGGAAATGCTACGTAAAACTGCGGGTCGTCGTATACAACCACATCTTTTATTTTTCGTACTCCCGGCTGTTTGTTCAACTCTTTTGCCAGTATATTGCCTGAAAAGCAGGAGAAAGCAAAGAGTATTATCAAAAATATTCTCATTTTTTTAGTATTTGTTTTGTATTATAGACTTCAATAATAAAATTTTGTACTCAATTTTTCTTTGAGAATTTTACTATTATTGGTCAGTTATCGTATCCCGGGTTTTGTTTTACCATGGGTTCTTTACTCATCAAATTATCGCTGATAGGGAATAATTTCAGATAATCTTTTCCTTTCTTATTCTGAAGAGACGGAACCAAATCGAACGCTTTGTCAAAACGTAATAAATCCCACCATCTTTTACATTCAAAGGCAAACTCCAACAAGCGTTCTTTCAGAATCACTTCATCATTATATTCTTTTGAACCGTTGACAAAGACATGTTTGTCGAAGTTTTCTCCATATGCTCTTTTTCTTATCTGGTTGATTTCATCGGAAGGATCCATGTCTAAGGCATTTTTCGCTTCTGCCATCATCAGGAGAACATCAGCATAGCGGTAAAGAATAACATGGCTCATAAAGTATCTGTGTCCGGATTCAACCAGTCCTTTCCCCTTCATACACACGCTTTGATAATATTCCCGGTTGCCAGCTTCGTCATAGGTATATATTTCATACAATGTGCCTGCCTTTCGGGTATCATCGGGATCATACGAGTCGACCAACAATTTCGTGGGGCAAGTAAGCGCCTGACCGCCGCCTGTCGGGAAAAGCATATTTCTGGTTTCATCATCGATATTTCCCGGAACGCCTGCCTGGATGATCCAAGTATGCCAATAGAAGTTATGATTTCTTTCGTCTTTCTGATAATGAGCACAAAATAGAAGTTCCGAGTTGAACTTATTGCTTACATCAAATATTTTACCGAAATCAGCGATCAAATCAACTCCCGGTTGCTTAACTTCCTTCAAAGCATTCAAAGCAATTGTGAAATCCTTTTCCCCTCCATTCAGCCGTTTTCCCGTCCAAAGATAAACATCACCTTTTAAAGCATTTGCCGCTGGTTTATTCCAATAGATTCTTCCACTGGCAGGCGCGCCGCTATTCGGATGGTCGGCAAAGAGTTCAATCGATTTATCGATATCACTTTTGATAAGTGTGAATACTTCTGCGACAGACGATCTCTCTTTGTAAAGCACTTTAGGGTCTGTACCCTCAACCGGTTCGGTACGGATAATCAAGTCTCCCCAAGAGCGGACCATTACATAGTAGGCCCAGGCTCTCATCACATAAGCTTGTGCCAAATAATAGTTTTTATCTGCCTGGGAATTAAAATTGACACCTTCCGCATATTTGATAATCAAGTTACACGAATTGATTAACGAATAGAAGGTTTTCCACTCAGCCCCGACCGTTGCGGAGGTAAGCGTATTATTAAAATAAATATCATACCCACCGGCACTACCTGCTGCATTCAAACCAGTTGTCTCGGCACGGGATTCGCCCAATAAAAACAATTCTTCGTCAACTTCTCTCAAGTGAGTATACATTCCCTGAATTGCAGCCTTGATATCTTCTTCTGTTTTCCAAAATGAATTGCCACTGATTACACTCGGTAGTTCTACATCCAGCACATCACAACTTACTAACGAAGTAAACAAGACGGCTATTATTGCGTTTCTAATTATTCTGATTCTATTTTTCATAACGTCATGTTTTTAAAATGTAAGATTAGCTGAAAAAGTCACGTTTCTAGGCATTGCATAGCGCCCGTTATCGGTTCCTCCATCTTCAGGGTTCAGCCCCTTATAACTTGTAATATACAAAAGGTTGCTACCTGTTACGGATACACGTACATTACTGATTCTCGCTTTTTTAAATATCTCAGGCAAGAAAGAATAAGAAAGAGTCACCTCACGGAAACACAGGAAATTACCCTTTTCGTAATACATCGATCCGGGTCTTGCTCCCGTTGCATTACACTGAGTAAAATTACCTCTGTAAAAACGAGGATAATCCGTTACATCTCCTTGCTTTTTCCAGGAGTATTTTACAACATCCTGCGTCATATTGTTGCTTCCGAACAACGTGTAATCCATAAACATCCTCGCCCAGTTATAAATCGTATGTCCGGCTGTATAGTCTGCCCTTACATAGAAGTCGAAACCACTGAACGACAAATTACTGGAAACACCGCCCGTCCATTTCGGATATTGATTTCCTATATATATCCGGTCTTTCGAATCGATCTTACCGTCACCGTCTGCATCCAACCAATTTACATCACCTCCGAACTTTGTTCTGTCTTCAATAGTTATAAGCATGTCTTGCGGAGCTTTGGCTGCCTCTTCATCAGTTGAATAAACACCCAATTGTTTATATCCGAACATATCCCCCATAGTTCCTCCCTCCTGCAAGCCACCTTGCCAGGTATGTTGTTTTTTGGATGCATCCCATACATATTCACCTCCGATACGATTGTTTTCCACACCGTTTTCCGGTAACTCCAAGATCTTGTTCTTTACCCTCGATGCGTTAAACCCGATCGTCCAACTGCCATCTTTCCCAAAACGGAGTACTTCGGCATTGATTTCCAGTTCTACACCTTTATTCTCGAGGCTTCCCAGATTAGTATAAACCTCCCCCAGACCTGTAGATGGCGGCAACGTAAGCATTGTAATCAAATGATCGGTCTTCCTTCTAAAATAATCAGCCGTAATATTCAGTCGGCCATTCAAGAATTTAAAATCACCACCGATATCGAATGTCTTCGAGCGTTCCCATTTCACATCATTATTTGCCGGGATACTGATACGGATAGCAGGATTTCCGAAAAATGTCTGTCCCACACTATAATTACCGTCAGCGGCCCAATCGGCAAGTCCGTTGATATTACCGTTCACACCATAGCTGGCACGCAATTTGGCTTTCACGATTTTCTTCAGTCCGTCCGGATAAAAATTCTCCTGGTCAATATGCCAACCTCCCGAAACTCCCGGGAAAAATCCGTATCTGTTATTACGTCCTAAGTTAGAGGCGCCATCATAACGGGCACTAAAGGTCAACAGATATTTGTTTTTGTAATTGTAATTAATTCGTCCGAAATATCCCATCATCTTATGCATAGTACTCGAACTTGAAGCCTTGGTTCTTTCCGCAATACCGTTCACAGTCGTAATATTATCCGTAGCCCCGCCTCTACCGGCAGCTTCGATCGAATCGATAATACGTTCCGTGTAATTCAATCCTAACATGGCAGACAAATTGTGATCTTCCCAAAACGTCTTCGTATAGTCCAGTACAGCGTCTGCCTGATAATGCGACCATTCGGTATGATAGGCAGAAGCCTCTCTCGTTTTTATCTGTTGACTCGGTCCATTCCAATACGCCGGCATAAAACGGTTTTTATCGGTATTCGTTTTATACAAGGCGATTTGAGGTTTGAAGGAAAGCCCTGGCAAGATCGTCCAATCCGCACCCAACGACAACGTATAGTTCTCCGATTTATCCGTATATTTCGCAATCGACATAGAATATAACGGGTTACTCATCCCCCATTGCGCACCGGGAGCATACGAGCCATCCTCAAAATAAATCTTGGCAGTCGGGGCTAAACTAGCATTTCTGAAAAATGAAACATCGGTGCCGAAAGGCGATGAATGCGTTCTTGTATTGGAATAATACACTCTTCCCGTAACGTTCAAATTATCCAATACCTTTACTTCGCCATTAATATTGAAAGAAAAACGATTATAATCCGTTGCACGCAATGTACCTTCGTTTTTCAGATAACCTATACCGGCCAGGAATTTTGCCCGTTCGGAACTACCACTCACTTCGGCGTGATGGTTATGTGAAAAGCCGGTGCGATAAGCCAAATCCGACGTCTTATTATCTTGGAATATCAATGTCTTTGAAGGATCTACAGGATCCGGCATGCTTTGCCAACCCTCATTCAGTTTATGTCGGTTCGAATCATTCAAATACTGTGTGGTGAATGCTGTTTGATTGGTTAAATCATTTCCCGTACCATAACCATGTGCCATCCCTAATTCGCTGCTTGCATCCGGGAATTTATCCTGCATGATCATACCCGTACGATGCATAGTCAGATAATCTTTAGCATTCGCCATCTTATATTTCTTCCCTATCGTTGATATGGTAAAGTCATATGAATAAGAAACCGAAGCCTTACCAGCCTTAGCCGACTTAGTCGTTACGATAACAACACCGTTCGAACCTTTCGCTCCGTAAATGGAAGTAGACGCAGCATCTTTCAATACTTGTATAGACTCGATGTCATTACTTGACAAATGATTGATGTCGTCGCGCGTAATACCGTCGACCACATATAAAGGAGCAGCCCCGTCCGGGTTCTGAATAGAAGTACCGCCACGTACAACAATACGGGGAGCTTCACCGGGTTGTCCGGAAGTACTTTGCACCCTCACACCGGAAACCGATCCTTGCAAAGCAGACGCCAGATTACCATAAGGCACGCTTTCCAACACCTTATTATCAACCTTTGAAACAGATGTCGTCAACAATTCACGTGATTGCGTACCATATCCGATCACGACTACTTCATCCAAAGCCTGTGAATTTTCCTTTAGAGTAATATTAAACTGGTTTTTCCCTCTAACGGATATTTCCTGACCGTCATATCCGATATAGGAAACTAGCAAACTACTGTTATTGCCTACTTTGAAAGAAAATCGACCATCCATATCCGTAATAGTTCCGTTAGTCGTTCCTTTCTCTGAAATATTGACACCGATAACAGGTTCGCCTCTTTCATCAACAACAACTCCGCTAACTTCTTTTTTTCCTGTCGATTTCGGAGTTTGCACAGAAGAAACAGTTATCAAAATTTTATTACCCGATACCTGATATTGAAGATTTCGTTTCGATAGTATATCAGTCAAAACACTTTTCAGTGACCGTTCTTTCACTGATACTGTAACGGGGGCTTTTCCCACAAGATCAGCATCCCGATAAGAAAAACGGTAAGTTGATTGCTTTTCTATTTCTTGAAAAAGACGAGGCAATGTGACATTCTTTAGTTTCAGGTTAACATTACCTGTTTGCGCATTCGCTGGTATAGTTGTTAAAAAGATAAAACTTAGTACAAGTAACAAGTTTGTTACACAAAAATTCGTACTTTTACGTCTTAACTTAATTAAGTGTTGAATAACATTCATAATAAAAAATTTAAAGTTGACTTTTAGTTTTTTTACTGCTATGCCATCACATAGCTTCGCGAAACTGAATTCGACGATTTATCCGGAGAGCCTGCCCGCTTTCCGGATATTTTTTCTCTTTCCTATGTTTTCATAATGCTTATTTTTTTAAGGTTAACACTCTATTTATTTGTCGCAAAAAGTTGA
>OHQG01001053.1_pt1 | contig 12379 bp, 11 predicted proteins | sample 1577871 | NCBI WGS metagenome assembly OHQG01 (sample SAMEA3879604, study PRJEB24766) | human gut metagenome | biome: human-associated habitat; feature: feces | place: USA | collected 1985/1987
GTGGCGAATGGGTAGACGATATAATTTATGCCATGCTCGATAAGGATTGGGGTAACAAATGAATACTTACACTTTTTCCAATGCTGCGATCATATTTTTCTTCGCTTATATGTATCTCTATATTCCCGGAGCAATTGATTGACCATAGCATCACCACCTTCAAATGTTCTCATCCGCTTCAACATGCGGGTTACACAATCATAAGCAGAGGAATGAGTTATTAAAGCCTCTTCCTCTACATAGTCATGGTAAATATCCAATATCTCTTTTTCGAAATGTGGCTTTAGAGAAAATTCTCGAACGAGCCAAGTATTTTAAAGAAAAGCTAAAGGTATTGTTTCCGGCTGATACGCAGCAAACGGAAAGGGCAGGAATAATCATTTGCCTTACGTCGTTAGTCCTGAATATTCGTTTTGCGGAACGGATGCAGCAGTTACAAGACAATGATATGAAATACCGTTATCTCCTGATGAAATGAAAAGCGGACGGGAAAAGCCTTGATTTGCTGGAGATGAATTTTAACCGGAAACGGGATAATGTATTTATTCAAAGCGTAACAGATACGGTTATAGATTTTGAATATCGTAGCAGGTTGTCATCTTCAGGCAGCACCTTGAAGAGGTGGTTTATCAAGTTGCCGTTTAAACTGCTCGGGATATTTTATTTGCTATTCTAAAATGTGTATTTCATTATTTATTAGTCCTATTGCTTCATCAATGAGATACCAATAAGACATTTTCACTTATATTTCAGTGAGAAAGTAGTTTATTCTTGTGTCTTGGGTACAACAACAGTAAACCATTCACAAAGCAACCTTGTTTCTCCTGTGAGTTTTAACCCAATTTTCTTTAATATAGAAGAATAGTATTCTGTATGAATTCTTTTCCAATTTTCTAAACTTACATCTCCTTCTTCTATTGAAAATTTTTCTGTAATACTTTCGAATTTTACAATTTCAATTTTAGTAATTTGTATTATACAGATTTCTTTATTGTGTGAATCAAGTATAGAAGCAAATTCATTTACTTTTATTATATCTTTGTATTCATTGTAGTGATAATCATATAAAGATGAAGTCGCTGTTTTTTTTCCTGATAATACTTTCATTGCTAATTCATCAGCATTACATCCAAACTGAATTTTATGTTTTATATCCATTTTAATTGTGTTCTTAGTTGATTGATATTAAAAATCGCAGATAATCTAATCAGTATACAACCTGTGTTATAGTTCATTTGCAGTTAGCAGAAGGCATTATATAATAAAGATGCAAAGTAAGGCAGAATGCAGTAAAAAAGTCTTGAAAAAATTCAAGACTCTTTTAATAATATTTTTTTTCGGATATGGCTGACGGTCTCAGGAGTAACACCAATAAAAGACGCAATTTCTTTTAGAGAGACTTCTTCTTTCAAATTGGGACACCGCTGCATTAACGTTATGTACCTCTGTTCTGGAGAATCACAATATGCCTGCAGCATTCGTTTGTATGCCATTTTAAACATAGACTCTGCTACATTACGCCCCAATCTCTGTGTATCTGCGTTCATTTCTAAGAAATCAATTAATTCTTTATATGTTAGTTGATAAACTACACAATCTGTAATGGCTTGAATGCTTACAAGTGCTGGTTCTCTATGGATAAAAGAAGCATAATCACAAACAAATTCTTTCTCGAACGAAAAACAGACAATACGTTCATTTCCAGCTTCATTCATGTAAGTATATCGAAATGAACCATTTTCTATCCATCCAGCAATTAGAGATGGAAAATTTTGTTGCAAGAAGTATTCCTTTTTTGTGTATTCAACTCTTTTGCCTTTTTCTAAGAAAAACTCTTTGAGAATTGTGTAACTATTTAAATGTGATATTGATAAATTGACCTCTGACATAGTATTTCTTTTTGCCTGATGCACAAAGATATAAAGAATATCCTATAAAAGCCTCTTTTTTAGAACAAGTGCGTACATTCCTTTTTCCTAAAACATCTTTTTTAATTTAGAATTATCCAAATCATTTATATGGGATTAAAAATTTCATTTCTATATTGACTTTGTTTACTTCAAAATTAGAAAAAACATATAAAGCAAAGTTCAAAAATTGTTGAATACTCGTTCCACATCCCCATGAACAAGAAAGATGTTTCGAATTTTCCATTGGTGAATTGTTCGATCTACCTTTTATTCCCAATAGTACCAACCCCAAAGAGGAGGAGTTCAGAAAAAGGTAACCACTTCTTTGTGTATGTTCAAAATAATTACCGCCTAAAAATCATATCTTTGCAAATATAAGCGGATTATAAGATGGTGAACTTCAATGAATACATAAATGAGATTGATTTCTCAGAATTCAAAAAGCACTTTTTAGAAAAGGGAAAGTCAATCGAGATTAAAAAGAAGGATTATTTTGTTAGACAAAATGAGCCATGTAAATATGTGGGATTTGTCGAAAGTGGCATTTTTAGATATACTCGTATTGATAATGCTGGTAACGAACCTATTGTCGGTTATAGTTTTACCGAAGATTTTGTGTGTGATTACCCATCACTGATTAAGCACATGGGGTCATTAACCAATATTCAAGCTGTTACAGATTGTTCTGTGTACGTGTTATCTATGAAAGAACTGAATGATTTTTGGGAAACAAGCATAAATACTCAACGTTTTGGTAGATTGGTAGCAGAAGAAATTTTTGTAGAAATGTATCAACGGCTACTTGGCTTTTACTGCGACACAGCAGAGCAGCGTTATGTTGCGCTACTAAAGCGCTGCACAAACCTCCCCCAGCATATTACTTTAAAAGAGATAGCCTCGTTTCTTGGTGTGACACCTGAAACCGTCAGCCATATACGAAGAAAACTACGGCAAAAATGAAAGTCTTGAAGTATTTCAAGGCTTTTTTTATTCATGTTCTCCAACTTTGCACGTATTATTATTCCCTGAATTATTATCAATTAAAATATAGTTATATGAAAAATTTATTCAGAACATTTGTAATACTGTTTTTGGCAATCGTATCCACTTCTTGCAGTAATGATAATGATGATTTTAGATTTGACTCTGAATCATTGAAACAGACGACATGGGAGGGAGTTAATCTCGTAACCGATGGAGATAAAACTATAAGGACAATTAACGTAGAGATGCAATTCTTTGATACACAGAATGGTCAATATATTCTTAGGGAAGACGGATTCGGAGCTGAGGTATATAAGTTTAACTATTCCATTGAAGGTAAAATTATGAATATAGAGGACGGACCTCTTTTTAGTAAACGTACTATGTTAGAATTTGCTAAAGATAGGATGGTATTAGAAGCACTTAGTTCATACAAGTCGACACTTACCTTAAATCGACGATATTAACGAAACTGTTTATCACCAATTATTACTGACATTTGATAATTAAAGGAAATTATAAGCAAGGGGGGACTTATTCTCAAATTGGAGTGAAGTACCCCTTTGCTTGTTTTCAGAAGTTCGTAAAATTGGGGTTCAGGAAAGAAGCACTATTTCCTTCGTGGCGAATGGGTAGACGATATAATTTATGCCATGCTCGATAAGGATTGGGGTAATTGAGTAGGGGGAGCTAAATAAATATCCACATATTGTATTTCTAAACAAATTTGTTTATTTTTGTAGTGATATGAAAGATCAATTAGAAATATTGAAAGGTGTTCACCCTGGCTTATTTTTAAGCAGGGAGTTACGAAATCGTCAATTAAGAAGTGGTGCATTTGCAGAATCCATAGGAGTTCATCCTCAAACGTTAAGTGCCATCATTAAGGGACGAAGAAATATGAACATACCTTTGTCTCTAAAGATCGAGAGATCACTCCATTTAGACGAAGGACTACTAATGACCTTACAGGTTTATTATGATATTGAATTGGAAAAGAAGAAAGAAGCTCAATCATATCATCCTGATCTTTCTATATATCGTAAGATCTTGTTTTGGGATACAGACTTTGATAAATTAGATTGGAACACCAATAAACGGTATATCATTAATCGTATTTTTGAACGGGGAAATGAAAAAGAAATACTTGAAACAATTCGTTTCTATGGTAAAGACACAATCCTGTCGTTGCTGGACTTAAATAATAAGTATGCAGCCAATCTAAAATCTAACATTCAAAAATATCTGAATTATGCCAACTAAACTCAAATATCAAACAGTAACGCCATTACTAATACAGATCCTTTTATTCGTCCTGCAAAAGTCATTGATAATATACGTCTAACGTCTTTTGAGGATATTATAGCCATGAAACTAGATGTAATCGGGCGTGGTGGACGAAAGAAAGACTTTTGGGATATTCACGAATTACATAATACATATTCGATAACTGAAATGTTAAACTTATATGTAGAACGTTTTCCTTACAATCATACGAAAGAAGAAATTATTCAAGGTTTCACTAATTTTGATATTGCAGATTCCGACCCCAATCCCAAATGCTTAAAAAAGAAGAACTGGCAACTGATAAAATTAGATTTCATTGATTGGCTAAAACAAACCTAGCAACCAGCACAAATCAAAAAATCCCTCTAAGAACATCTTAGAAGGATTTTACATTTTGTGCGGCTGAAGGGACTCGAACCCCCACGCCGTGAAGCACCAGATCCTAAGTCTGGCGTGGCTACCAATTACACCACAGCCGCATTTGGTTTGCGGTGCAAAGGTAAATCTTTTTTATTAATCTGCAAGTATTTCGGGGGAGATTTTATTTATATCAGGCTCTGACAGTTCTGAGCCGGACAAAAGGCGCGAGATAGCAGCTTCTATAATAGTGTCTTTTCCTTTCTGCATATCTTCTTTGGTCATAGCCACTTCCTGATCCGGATCAATACCAAACTCTGTATGTTTCTTGTCTGCATCAAGGATCGGGCAAGCGGAAAAACGGACACTCCACCCTATGGGTAACTCCGTTGTAAAGGGAAAACCGCTACCACCTCCGGTACGGTCACCCATAATCGTTACGTGGGGTAATAAACGCATCGTACTCACAAAATTATTCGTGGCACTGTAACAATGACGGTTCGTCAAAACGATAACCGGTTTCTGCCAGCGAAGCCGGTCAGACGGAGAAAGATATAAAGGATAAGGGGTGGAAAAATCATTATGCCCATTCCCTTTTTTATACATGACATAGCCGGTCAATATCTTTTCTTCCAGGAAACGTTGGGTGATCCGGTCCGAATTTGACATCGCACCTCCCCCGTTATTTCGTACGTCAAAGATGATACCTTTACAGTCTTTGAAATGCAGGAACATATTATCCAGATTACTTTCGCCTACCCCGCTGGAGAAATTACCATAGTAAACATAACCCACCTGGTTATCAGACAGACATTTATATTTCAGTCCACCGGCAATTTTATAATCTGTCCCCAGATAATTCTTCTGTATGTCCGAATCGAAATTAGCCGGATAATCCTCATACCAGGCCCAGTAACGGGCCACATCGAATGAAGAAAACAGATTCGTATGTCCGTCCTTCAGTTCCGCCAGCATTTTACCCAATACATCAAACAAGTCGTACTGGCTCATCTGATCGTTGATCTGAAGGCTGTAACGGTCATGTACCTCATCCCAATCGATATTTTTAAATTCGAAGAAACAGTAATTCTCATCCAGAATCCGCCAAAGCGCCTCAAAGTTATCCCTGGGAGACGGATTATACTTATCCGCCTTCTCACAAGCAGGAAGAAGGATAACAACCAGAAATAAACAATATAGGATACGTAATTTCATTTTTTCACTTTCAATAGTAGGCACTGCTGTACTTATGCCTCTGTTTCAGGCGTTTCCCTCCAAAGGAATAAAACTCCTTCACCAGGCCGATCATAAAGGAATTAGATAAAACATGCGTCTTAATCCCGTTCACATCTGTCCGGTACATGCTGTTCAGATAGCCGGCCCTCACCGTAAAATTTGCTATCGGAAAGTCGAAGGTAAAATAATTCCTCATGGCGAACTTATTATGAAGCGAACTGAACTTTATCACGCCGCTACGGTCTCCCTGGCTGAGATAATAATAAGGTTGACCTTTATGGATGGCAAACAGGGCACCGATAAACGGTATTTCCATCTGGTAACGGAAAGTCGCCGGATAATTCCCGAACTTAAAACCATAAATCCCCATCGCCGAGAAGTTCAAATCCAAATCAGCCTTGCCCGAAGCCGGATTGTTCGTGTTACGAGTATTATAAATAAAACCACCCGACAAACGACCTGAAAGGCCTGTCAGAACTTTCAGATTCGGCAACAGGTTGGTAAATCGGTAGTGATATCCAAGCGAATAGTCCACAAAACCCACATAATCGGTTGCCACGTCCGCAGCATTCCGGGTAGATGCAAACTCGACATTGAGAAACTGCTGGCGCGATACCTTATAATCCGCCAGCCGGACAATCTTCATCCGTTCATTCTGTATCCGTACACCCCATCCCGTATATTTCGTTTCTATTCCGGGAGTCAGGTAGGTATCCATGACATTGTAACCGCCTATTCCTATCATCGTCGCCTCATTGACCGATCGCGGAATTTCGTCTTCCACATTTTTGTCTGTCTGAGCCGCAAGCGGAAACACCAGACAAAACGACAAAATCATCAGAGAGGCCAACGTCTTCATAGGCTATTCATCAAACAGCTTCATCTGCCCGGTTATTTCGTCTATAATATCCGAATCACTCTCTGTTTGCCCGGTATCGTCATTATCCGGATTACCTTCTCCACTCGTATCTCCCGGCTGTTCCGCAGGAGCGAAGCGGGTTGGTTCAAGCTCGTTGACTGTTTCCACCTCAAAGGTAGAGATACGTTTGCCTTTCGCTTTGAAGCCTTTCACTGCGATAAACTCTTCCGCGTCCAGCACAAGAGGCTCGCGGAAAGCGTCATGACCACCGAATACCACCTCAATACGGGGATAAACCTCATCGGTAAGCAACATCAGGCGACTCTTCGGATTCTCACCCAGGAAGTTCTGCTTCTTGCTACCGGCTTCCAGCACGAAACGTTTCAGATACGGATATTTCTGGTCGGCATCATATAAAGCGGCCGTCCAGACTTTATTCGAGTTAAATTTCTCTATAATCTGTATATTGTCGTCGTAGTGATTGCTCAGATCAAAGTTCGTCGTATAGAAATCGCCGTTGCGTAAAACTACCAGGATCAGGTCATCGCTCTGGAATTCGCCCAGTTCGTCACCGCGACCGTCATAGTTCAGGCGCAGCACATCCCAGTCGAACCAAACCTGGCGTCCTCCCAACGTAGAACTACCCTTCTGTTTCAGGCTGATCTTATGCACATCCGCCTTTGTCAGGATATTTCCCATCGAGCCACGTCCCTTAATGGCGATCTCGCTGAAATCTTTTTCAAACACAAGCAGTTTCTGGCGGGGTTTCGGTTTAAGGATCACCTTGACCGTTTCAGCTTCCCCATTGGGGTTCGCACTGAAATATAACACCCGTGAACCCTCCGTTCCTTTCGTCACGTCATACTCCTTATCACGTGTCACACCGGTAACGGCAAAGCGTTTGATGTAATTATAGCCAACTTTTCCATCACGGTAAATAACATTGTAAATAGTGCGGGTATCGTTACGTTTGAATACATTCACATACAAAACATCTTTCCCGACAAACATTTTATCGCTGACCTTCACGATCTTATACGTTCCGTTACGATAGAACAGAATGATATCGTCTATATCCGAACAGTTACAAACATATTCATCTTTCTTGAGGCTCATTCCCATGAAACCTTCCGCACGGTTGATATAGAGCTTTTCGTTTGCTTCCACCACCTTCGTTGCTTCGATCGTGTCGAAGTTACGGACTTCGGTCATACGCGGATAATTCTTGCCATATTTTTCCTTCAACATGGTAAACCAGTTGATCGTATAGTCTACGATATTATCCAGATGATGATTGATGCGCTCGATCTCTTCACGAATCTGGGCAATCAAAGCATTGCTCTTTTCCGAGTTGAATTTAAGGATACGTCCCATCTTGATCTCCATCAGTTTGAGGATATCTTCACGGGTTACTTCACGGATAAAATCAGGCTTGAACGGAGTCAGGCGCAAGTCGATATGAGCCACGGCCTCATCCATATCCTTCGAGTTTTCAAACTCTGCATCCTTATAAATACGTTCTTCAATAAATATCTTTTCGAGGGAAGCGAAGAAGAGTGTTTCTTCCTGCTCGGCTTTCTGTATCTGTAATTCGGTACGCAACAGATGCAGCGTATCGTCTGTCGAATGGCGCAACACGTCGCTCACTTTGAGGAAGTGAGGTTTGTTGTCCATGATCACACAACAGTTAGGCGAAATGCTGATCTCACAGTCCGTAAAGGCATACAAGGCATCGATCGTTTTATCTGACGATACGCCCGGAGCCAGATGCACCAGGATTTCTACATCTTTCGCCGTATTGTCATCGACTTTTCGGATCTTGATCTTTCCCTTGTCGTTTGCTTTCAAGATGGATTCGATCACGGAAGAAGTCGTTCTTCCGTATGGAATTTCGCTGATTACCAATATCTTGTTATCCAGCTTGGTTATTTTAGCACGGACTTTTACCGAACCGCCGCGCTCACCGTCATTATATTTAGAGACATCGACATAACCTCCTGTCTGAAAATCAGGATATAAAGCGAAGTCTTCCCCCTTCAGGTAAGCTATCGAAGCGTCCAGTAACTCGTTAAAATTATGAGGAAGTATTTTAGAAGAAAGACCGACGGCAATACCTTCCACTCCCTGGGCCAGCAGCAAAGGGAATTTCACCGGCAAAGTAACCGGTTCTTTATTACGCCCGTCATAAGATAGCTGCCAAAGGGTAGTCTTCGGATTAAAGACTGTTTCAAGAGCAAATTTGGAAAGACGTGCTTCGATATAACGGGGAGCAGCGGCACCGTCACCGGTAAGGATATTACCCCAGTTTCCCTGGCAATCGATCAGCAGGTCTTTCTGTCCCAACTGTACCAGCGCATCCCCGATAGAAGCATCTCCATGAGGGTGAAACTGCATGGTATGCCCCACGATATTGGCGACCTTATTATACCGTCCGTCATCCAAACGCCTCATCGAGTGCAAGATACGACGTTGCACAGGTTTCAGACCGTCATTGATATGCGGTACTGCACGCTCCAGGATCACGTACGAAGCGTAATCCAAGAACCAGTTCTTATACATGCCCGTGAGCTTGCGGACGCCGCCCTCCTCCTGCGTCAGGCGGTCGAATTTGCCCGCCTTGGCCGGAGCCTCGGCCACAGGCGTTTCGTCCGTCGCGTCGTCCGCGGTTTCGGGAGTCGAGGCGTCCTCGTTGAGCGCTTCGTCGCGCCCCGTCTTATCGTTCTCTTCCGCCATGAAATCGGAATTTTTAATTTTTAATTCTTAATTTTTAATTAATCGCAAGGTCCTGCTCGACGATGTCCTCCTCGATGCGCAGGTTGTCGATGATGAAGCCCTGCCGTTCGTAGGTGTTCTTGCCCATGTAGAACTCCAGCAGGTCGTGGATCGGGTCGTCCTTGGTGATGCGAACCTTGTCCAGGCGGATGTTCTCGCCGATGAATTCGCGGAACTCGTCGGGCGAAATCTCGCCCAGACCCTTGAATCGCGTGATCTCGGCGTTCGCGCCGCACCGGGCCACGGCCTTCAGGCGCTCCTCCTCGGAATAGCAGTAGAGCGTCTCCTTCTTGTTGCGCACGCGGAAAAGCGGCGTTTGCAGCACGAACAGATGGCCCTGACGGATCACGTCGGGGAAGAACTGCAGGAAGAAGGTCATCATCAAGAGGCGGATGTGCATGCCGTCGACATCGGCATCGGTGGCGATGATCACCTTGTTGTAGCGGAGGTTGTCCATATCCTCCTCGATGTTGAGTGCCGCCTGCAGGAGGTTGAACTCCTCGTTCTCGTAGACCACCTTTTTGGTCAGCCCGTAGCAGTTGAGCGGCTTGCCGCGCAACGAGAAGACCGCCTGCGTACGCACGTCGCGGCTCTTGGTGATCGAACCCGAGGCCGAGTTGCCCTCGGTGATGAAGATCATCGACTGTTCGGCCAGCTCATGCTTGTCGGTGCGGTGTATCTTGCAGTCGCGCAGTTTCTTGTTGTTGAGCGACACCTTCTTGGCCGTCTCGCGGGCCTTCTTCTGGATGCCCGAGATCGCCTTGCGCTCCTTCTCGTTCTCGACGATCTTCCGCTGGAGAATCTGCGCCGTCTCGGCGTGCTTGTGCAAGTAGTCGTCGAGGTGCTTGGTGAGGAAGTCGGCCACGAAGTTGTTGACCGAGACCCCCGGTTCGACCTCCTTCGAACCGTACTTGGTCTTCATCTGGTTCTCGAAGATCGGGTCGGTGACCTTGATCGAAATGGCCGCGATGATCGACGTGCGGATGTCCGAGGGGTCGTAGTCCTTGTGGTAGAACTCCTTGACCGTCTTGGCAACGGCGGCGCGCAGGGCCGTCTGGTGCGTGCCGCCCTGCGTGGTGTGCTGGCCGTTGACGAACGAGTCGTAGCTCTCGCCGTAGCCCGTGCCGTGGGTGATCACCACCTCGATGTCCTCCCCCGTGAGGTGGATGGGCGGGTAGAGCGGGTCCTCGGTCATGTTGTCGTTCACGAGGTCCAGCAGACCGTTTTTCGAAACGTAGCTCTTGCCGTTGAAATTGAGCGTCAGACCCAGGTTCAGGTAGCTGTAATTGCGGATTTTCTGCTCGACGTATTCGAGGTTGTAGGCATATTCGCCGAAAATCTCCTTGTCGACACGGTACGAGATGAACGTGCCGTTCTTCTCGTTGACGCCGCTCTCCCACCTGTCGCTCACCTCGAGCCCCTTGGCGAAGGTCACCGTGCGGGCCTCGCCGTCGCGTACCGAACGGGCCGTGAACTCGCCGGAAAGCATGTTGACGGCCTTGACGCCGACGCCGTTCAGGCCGACGGTCTTCTTGAAGGCCGAGCCGCCGTACTTGCCGCCGGTGTTCATCTCGCTGACGGCCGCCGCGAGCGATTTGAGGGGGATGCCGCGGCCGTAGTCGCGCACCGACACCACCTTGTCCTCGATCGAAATGTCGATCTGGCGGCCGGCCCCCATGATAAATTCATCGACCGAGTTGTCGACGACCTCCTTGATGAGGACGTAAATGCCGTCGTCGGCCTGCGCGCCGTCGCCCAGCTTGCCGATATACATACCCGGCCTCAACCGGATGTGCTCCCTCGGCGAGAGGGTCACGATGGCGTCGTCGCCGTAATTGTTTGCGTTCGAGTTGGTATTATTGAGTAAATCTGCCATAACTTAATTAAGGTGAAAGGTGAAAGGTGAGAAATTAAAAAATCGGCGGGAAGTTCAACGCAACTTTTTTTGAATTTTTCGTGTTCCAACCTTTATTTGCGACATTTCACTTTTGATCTTTCACTTTTAACTTTTCGTTTCTCACTTCTCCCAGCGCCGTGCACATCCGTTCATGCACCTCCTGCATCAGTTCATGCGTCTCCAGCGCGGCGACCCGTTCGGCCGGAACGGGAGGCAGCACGCGGACGGTGATCCGGTTGCCCCAGTTGAATGCCAGGTTCTTTTTGATCAGCGTCTTGGTTCCGTCCAGCACCACGGGAAGGATCTCCGCGCCGGCCTCCTTGGCCAGCGTGAAGGCCCCGGCCTTGAAGCGGTGGATCTCACCGTCCTTCGAGCGCGTGCCCTCGGGAAAAATCGCCACCGAAGCCCCGCGCGAAATCCACTTTTTCCCGTCGCGGACCAGCTGTTCCAACGCCTCGGCGGCGTGGCCGCGGTCGATGCAGATGTCGCCGTGCAGCAGGAGGAACTGGCCGAAGAAGGGCGTTTTGAAGACCTCGCGCTTCGACACCCAGCGGAAATTGAGCGGAATGTAGTAAAGCGTCGGGATGTCGATCACCGTATTGTGGTTCAGCACGATGACGTAGCTTTTCTTCCGGTCGACATGTTCGAGCCCCTCCACACGCTGCCGCCAGCGGGGCGGAATGGCGAAGAAGGTGCGCACCAGGATGCGTGACAGCTCGTGCACCACGCGGCGGCCCTTGTCGAAGGGATAGCACACGACCAGCGCCAGGGCCGACAGGATCATGAAGAAGGTGCACAGCAGCACCAGGAAGATATAATAAACCGCGCTTATCATAGTTTCAGCATTTTTTGCCGGGCATTCCCGCCCCGCCGTGCCTGCCCTGCTGCCGGATCGCGTCGGAAACGGCATGGCGGAGCGTTCGGAATCACATCGGGGGACAATGAGCCATAATAATTCAATCTGCAAATTTAGGAATTATTCGCGGGATTCCAGCCTCGCGGCGCACGATTTTTCAACAAAATTTCGACGACACCTATTTTATCGGGGACAGCCCTCCCCCGCTTTCCGCGGCGCAG
>OHQG01001063.1_pt1 | contig 12314 bp, 9 predicted proteins | sample 1577871 | NCBI WGS metagenome assembly OHQG01 (sample SAMEA3879604, study PRJEB24766) | human gut metagenome | biome: human-associated habitat; feature: feces | place: USA | collected 1985/1987
GGCCGGCGTGCGCCGCATCGAAGCCGTCACGGGCGAACAGGCCGAGAAGATCATCTACGCCGCCGAGGATACGATGCGCGACATCAGCGAATACCTCCACAACCCGCAGGTGCTGCAGGCCGTAAAGAAAATGTTCGAGAGCAACGAGACGCTTTCGAAGGAGGTCGAGGCCATGCGCCGCGAGCAGGTCGCCCAGTGGGCCGAGAAGATCATCTCCTCGACGCCCGAGCGCCACGGGGTGCAGCTCATCGCCACGCAGACCGACCGTACGCCCGAGTTCGTCAAAGACCTGGCCTATAACCTGCGTGCCCGCTCCCCGAAGCTGGTGTTCGTGCAGGGGGCGGTCAACGACGGCAAACCCATGCTGACGGTGATGCTCGGCGAAGAGATCACGGCGCAGGGCGTAAATGCCGGAGCCGTGGTGCGCGAAGCTGCGAAACTGATGCAGGGCGGCGGCGGCGGACAGGCGTTCTTCGCCACGGCGGGCGGCAAGAACCCCGACGGGCTGCAGGCCGCCATCGACAAGGCTGTGGAGCTGATTTGCAATCAGCTCAATTAAAAATGAAAAATTAAGAATTAAAAATTCTGTATTTTCAGTCGCACTCTGGTCGACATCCCGGTCGTAGTTCCTGCTGAAGTTTGGGGCAAAACCCCGGGTGAAACTTTGGTTGAAATCTTGGTCGCGATGCGATAAGCCCTTCCCGAGGGAAGGGTTTGGGATGGGGTCAGACTTGTAAACGGCGCCACAGGCGACGAATGCAGCCTCCGGAGGCAATAAAACGGTAGTAATTAAAACAGAGTAAGATATGAATAACAAGGTATTACTTATGATTCTCGACGGCTGGGGAAACGGCCGTCACGATAAGGCGGACGTCATTTCGACCGTGCATCCCGAATACATTTCGGCCATGACCGAAAAATACCCCCATGCCGAACTGCGCACCGACGGCGAGAACGTCGGCCTGCCCGACGGACAGATGGGCAACTCGGAGGTGGGACACCTCAATATCGGCGCCGGCCGCGTCGTTTATCAGGACCTCGTGAAGATCAACCGCGCCTGCCGCGACAACTCGATCATGCAGAACCCGGAGGTGAAAGCCGCGTTCGAATACGCCAAGAAAAACGGCGTGAACGTGCATTTCATGGGCCTCGTGTCGGACGGCGGCGTGCACTCGTCGCTGGAGCATCTTTTCAAACTCTGCGACATCGCCGCCGAATATAAGATCGAAAATACGTTCGTGCACTGCTTCATGGACGGCCGCGACACCGACCCGCGCAGCGGCAAGGGCTTCGTCGCCGACCTCGAAAAGCACATGGCCGCATCGACGGGCAAGGTGGCCACGGTCATCGGCCGTTATTACGCCATGGACCGCGACAAACGCTGGGAGCGGGTGAAAATCGCTTACGACGCGCTGGTCGACGGCGTCGGCGAGAAGGCGTCAGACATGGTCGAGGCCGTGCAAAAATCCTACGACGAGGGCGTTACGGACGAGTTCATCAAGCCTTTCGTGCGCATCGACGAGAACGGGCAGCCCGTCGGCATGATCCGCCCCAACGACGTGGTGGTCTTTTTCAACTACCGCAACGACCGCGCCAAGGAGCTGACCGTCGTGCTGACGCAGGAGGACATGCCGGCCGAAGGGATGCACACCATGCCGCTCTACTACTGCTGCATGACCCCCTACGATGCCAAGTTCACGGGGCTGCACATCCTCTTCGACAAGGAGAACGTGCCCAACACCATCGGCGAGTTCGTTTCGAAGCAGGGCTTGCGGCAGCTGCGCATCGCCGAGACCGAGAAATATGCCCACGTGACGTTCTTCCTGAACGGTGGCCGCGAGGCGGAGTTCGCGGGCGAAGACCGCATCCTCGTCGCGTCGCCCAAGGTGGCTACCTACGACCTGCAACCCGAGATGAGCGCCCCGGAAGTCGCTGATAAACTGGTTGCTGCGCTCGGCGAGCGGAAGTTCGACTTTATCTGCCTGAATTTCGCCAACGGCGACATGGTCGGCCATACGGGCGTCTACGATGCCATCGTGAAGGCCGTGAAGGCCGTCGACGGGTGCGTCGCCAAAGTTGTCGAGGCTGCTAAGGAGAACGGTTACGAGGTCGTCATGATCGCCGACCACGGCAATGCCGACAACGCCGTCAATGCCGACGGTACGCCCAATACGGCGCACTCGCTCAATCCGGTGCCCATCGTGGTCGTTTCGGACCGCGTGAAGTCGGTGCACGACGGCATCTTGGCCGACGTGGCTCCCACGGTGCTCCGCCTGATGGGCCTCGAACAGCCTGCCGAAATGACCGGCAAGGCGCTCGTGGAGATGAAATAGCCTGCCTTTTCAATAAAACACCCCGGAATCTACATTCCGGGGTGTTTTTCGTTAGGGGCGACGTGTCGGGATAAACCCTTATTTGGAGCGTGGCAAATTCCGGGAATTAAAAGAGCGTTTGCTGCTGCGCAGATGCAGGCCGGTAGAACTCCATCCGGGTGGCTATGCCCAGCTTTGCGCACAGGTTGCGGAACGTGTCGTCCAGCGTCTCTTTGGCTATCTTGTCCATTTCGTCCAATCCTTGTCCGATGGTTTTCCCATCAGCAAGTCCGGCAGAAATAGTGGCGGAAACGAAACGGTTGTAACGGTACAATTGCGGAGGGGCGATACCACCGGTCAGTTCAATCAGGTTGTCCAACTGCACCATTTCACCTTTATCACTGCGAATATAGATGCCTTTCAGGTCGGAAGGCTTGTTGCGTTGCTGGCGGTTGATTTCACCCAATATCTCGTATTGCTTTCCGTTCATATAGAAATAACCCATACGCTGACCACTCAATCCGTATTGAAGCGTTTGCGCAATATTGCGTGTGCTTACTCCCATGATACTTGCCTTGTCGCGATTGATATTGATGCGGGCTTCCGGCTTGCTGAATTTCAGGTTCACGTCGGCCATCTGGAAAACCGGATTTTCATAAACCTTCGCCATGAATATCGGCAACACCTCTTGTAATTTCTCGATGTTCGTAGCCTGCAATACATATTGAACCGGCATACCACCGCGTCGTCCACCGAAAGAGGACGATTGCTGTACGAACGAACGCGCCTTGGTCTTTTTCTGTACAGCCTGTGAAATCTTTTCGGCTACTTCCATCTGTGTGTAGTCACGCTCTTTCATGTCTTTCAATGTGATACGCACGTTACCGCTACCACTTGACACGCGTGCCGTTACCGATTCTGCATCCGGCAGAATGGAATCTACCAACTGGTTGATGTCTTCCGTATAATCCCGTATATATTCGTAAGTCACACCCTCCGCACCACGCACGTTGATACTGATTTGCGAGCGATCTTCCAATGGTGCCATTTCGGCAGGGATGGCATTCCACAGATGTACGATAATGATTAATGTTCCTAATACAAGTGGCATGGCCAGCCAGCGTTTACGGAGAAAAATTTCCAATGACCGGCTGTAGATGCGGTTCATTCCTTCAAAGAATGGTTCGGTTTTTATATAGAACCAGTTTTTCTTTTCTTGTTTCACTAACAACTTGGTGGCAAGCATCGGAGTAAAGGTCAATGCGGCAAAGGAGGAAATGATCACCGAACCGGATACCACGATGCTGAATTCGCGGAAAAGCCGTCCCGTCATACCGTCCATAAAGACGATAGGGAAGAATACGGCTACCAGCGTGATGGTGGTAGAGATTACAGCAAAGAAAATTTCCTTGGCGCCCTCGATGCCGGCCTCTTTTGGCGGCATTCCGCGTTCAATGCGGACATAGATGTTTTCCGTCATTACAATGGCATCATCTACTACCAAGCCTACTGCCAGCACTACCGCCAGCATGGAAAGCACATTGATAGAGAATCCTGCCAGATACATCACAAAGAATGCTCCGATAAGTGAAACGGGAATTACGATACAGGGCACCAGCGTTACACGCCAGTCGCGCAGGAAGAGGAAGATGATGATGATGACGAGAATGAATGCCACGTATACCGTTTCCTTTACCTCATTGATAGAGGCGCGGATAAACTTGGTATTGTCGAAACCATAAGAGTATCGCACATCATCCGGAAGGTCTTTCTTCATCTGTTCCATGCGTTCGTAAACGGCATCGGCAATCTTGATGTGGTTGGCGCCCGGTTGAGGTACCACAACAATACCTACCATTGGTACGCCATTCATTTTCATGTAGCTCTTGATGTCCGCAGGACCCAGTTCCGCCCGTCCGATATCACTGAAACGGACAATGCGGTTGTTGTCTTCCCGCAGGATAAGGTTATTGAATTCTTCTGCCGTGTGCATTAATCCCAGTGTACGGATGGTAAGTTCCACCGTATTACCTTCGATACTTCCGGACGGGAGTTCCACATTTTCTTTATCTACCGCATTCTTTACGTCTATGGGGGTAATGCCGTAACCCGACATTTTGATAGGATCGAGCCAAAGGCGCATGGAATAACGCTTTTCTCCCCAGATACTGACACCACTTACGTCTGCAATAGTCTGCAATTGCTCTTTGACGGTGAGGTCTGCGATCTCGCTCAATTCCAGCAAGGAACGTTTGTCGCTTTGCAATGCTACCATCAGTATAGGCATGGCGTCCGCATCTGCTTTTGATACGGTAGGAGGGTCACAGTCGCGAGGCAAATAACGTTGGGCGCGTGAAACTTTATCACGCACGTCGTTTGCAGCCGTTTCCAGATCTACGGAGAGTTCAAATTCTACCGTAATACGGGATGAACCTTGCTGGCTGACGCTGGACAAAGAACGGATTCCCGGAATACCATTGATATTTTGCTCCAATGGCTCGGTAATCTGGTTTTCGATGACATCGGCATTTGCACCCGGGTAGGAGCAGGATACCGAAATGATGGGATTGTCCACTGACGGATATTCGCGGACGCCGAGATAGCTGTACCCGATAAGTCCAAAAAGCAGGATGATAAGGGTAAGTACTGTGGAGAGTACCGGGCGCCGTATGCTGAGTTCGGATATGTTCATAAGGCGTCTGGTTTAATAGATATTATCCAATGTTACGGGTAATCCTGTGCGGAGCTGTAATGTACCGGAAATTATAATTGTATCTCCGGTCTGCAAACCCTGCAATACTTGGGTTTCAGCTTCTGTACGTATGCCAGTTTGTATTTCTACAGGTTGGGCTTTTCCCGATTTATAAAGGAAAATCTTGTCCTTACCCATTTCCGGAACGATAGCTTCGGATGGAACGGCGAGGGCATCATGGATTTCATTTTTACTTAAACGGATATCCGCATAGCGTCCCGGCATTACATTACCGTTGGTATTGGGGTAGAGGGCACGCAATGTCAATGTATGGGTGTTTTGATCCATTCTCGACTCACGTGCGTACACTTTGGCATGGAACGTTTCAAGTTTACCCTCAAGTCCGAAGTTTACTCCTGCACCGATTTTAACGTCATTGGCATAACGTTCGGGAACGGAGAATTCTACTTTCAGCGGAGATATTTTTGTGAGTTTGGCAACGATAGTAGTGGGGGAAGCATAGGTTCCGACACTGACTTGACGCAGACCGATTACACCGTCGAACGGGGCACGAAGCTCGGTTTGTGCAATGTTAGCTTCTATCAGGTCTATATCTGCATTCAGGGTTGCCAGTTCAGTTTTTACCTGCTCGTAGGCTTCCTTACTGACTGCATCCCGCTCCAACAATGCATTCTGGCGAAATACGCGGTCTTCTGCCAATTTCAATTGGGCAACAAGACGCTGTAACTGTGCCTGTAAAGGCCGGTCGTTCACTTTAGCCAGCAGTTGTCCTTTTTTAACCTGGCTGCCTTCCTCAAAATTGATTTCTATGATTTTACCTGAGGTTTCAAAAGAAAGATCCACTTCTTCATCAGGTAACAGGCTACCGCTGATTTTGATTTCATCTTTGAGCAGCTGTGGCTTTATGATCTTTGCGTTTACATTTAATGCTTTTTTGCTATTGCGGTTACTGCTCATAACTTTGTCGGCAGCTGCCAATTCTTTATTCTCTTTAGGAAGCTGGGAATAAATACCCCAACCTATCAGTCCGGCACCAATGAAAATGATAATGCCCCATTTAACTTTTTTATTCATGTATCAGTATTAGTATTATATCAGATATTAAGTTAGATTATGTAGCACTAATTTGGACATATTAGGAATAGAAAGGTTTAATGCAAGAAGCGTTAAAAAAAGTGATATGAAAAAGGGTGATAAGGTGATAAAATGCTAAAGTGATAAGGTGATGGGTAAATGCTTTATCACCTTATCACTCTACCACTCTATCACTCTTCTTTTAATATGCTGCTCTGTATTTACCTTCCTCTTTGTCTTCTAGCATGTTAAGGTAGGAGGCATAACGTGATTCGCTGATGTAGTGCTCCTCCACGGCTTTTCGTACGGCACATCCCGGTTCGTGGCGATGCGTACAGTTACCGTAACGGCAATCGGCAGAGAACTTAAATATCTCCGGGAAATAGTGTCCTATTTCCTCCTCTTCCATATCGAATGTTCCGAAACCTTTGATACCCGGTGTGTCAATGATATATCCATCTCCCGGAACGGGAAACATCTCAGAGAACGTAGTGGTATGCATTCCTTTGTTGTGGTAGGCGGAAATCTCACCCGTTTTTACGTCCTGTTCAGGCAATATTGCGTTGATGAGCGTTGATTTTCCTACACCGGAGTGACCGGAGAAAAGTGTTACCCGCCCTTTAAGTTCTTCCTGAATGAGTTCAATGTCTTCACCGGTTTTGCCGGAGACTTTGAAGCAGGGATAACCGATAGTGGTATAGAGATTGATGAGGCTGTTCATATAATGAAGTTCCTCTTCATTGTATGCGTCTATTTTATTGAAGATGATCTTTACCGGAACACGGTATGCTTCGGCAGAAGCCAGAAAACGGTCGATAAAGGTAGTGGATGTTTCCGGATAGTTGACCGTTACGATAAGCATGCTTTGGTCAAGGTTTGCAGCGAGAATATGCGATTGCTTGGAGAGATTGGAAGCACGACGGATAATGTAATTTCTCCGGTCTTCTATTTCATTGATGAGAGCGGTTCCTTCCGGATTCAGAATGATTTGCACATAGTCTCCCACAGCTACCGGGTTGGTACTGCGAATGCCTTTTAACCGGAAGTTACCCTTGATTTTGCACTCTACACATTTACCTTCATCGGTTTTTACCAAATACCAACTACCTGTATTTCTTATTACCAGTCCCCTCAAATTAATTGACAATTGATAATTGACAATTGACAATTATTCCTTGACGACATACCTTGGTTACAGTTCTTTCCCAGTAATTGTCAATTCTCAATTGTCAATTGTCAATTGGTTTTTATACGGTCATGATTTCTTTGTCCTTTGCAGCCAGCATATCATCAATTTGCTTGATGTATTTATCGTGAATCTTCTGCAATTTCTCCTCACCTCCTTTTTGTGCATCTTCTGCCAAGCCGTCTTTAACAGACTTCTTTAGGCCATCGATTGCATCACGGCGGGCATTGCGTACGCTCACTTTGGCAGTTTCGCCTTCACCTTTACATTGTTTGGCAAGTTGTTTACGACGTTCTTCAGTCAGCGGCGGGATACCGATACGGATAATTTCACCGTTATTTTCCGGCATGATGCCAAGGCTGGAGTCAATGATAGCTTTCTCAATCACCTTGAACATGCTTTTGTCCCACGGCTTGATGACAATACTGCGGGCATCCGGAGTATTTACGGCAGCTACGTTATTGATGGGAACCATGCTTCCGTAAGAATCCACACGGATACCGTCCAGCAAACGAACATCTGCTTTTCCGGCGCGGATGTGGGCCAATGCTTCTTCCAGATACATGACGGCCATATCCATTTTTTCTTGCGCTTCATCTAAGATCTCTTTTACTTCTCTCATATTTCTTAGTTTTGAATTGTGCTTTTAGAATTTTTGATTGAACAAAAGTAGTATAATTTTGTCTATTTGCAAAATATTAGCTAACAGGAATCAATCAAATAGTAAGAAACTCCGGTAAACATCTGCATACCGGAGTTTCTTACTATTTGATTGTTTTTTATCAGTTATGCACTAATGTACCTATTTCTTCTCCCAGCATTACCTTTTTCAAGTTTCCTATTGTATCCATGTCAAAGACAACAATGGGGAGATTATTTTCCTTACACATGCAGGTTGCAGTAAGATCCATTACTTTCAGTCCACGTTTCAGAACTTCGTCATAAGTGATATCGTCGAATTTTGTAGCAGTCGGATCTTTTTCCGGGTCTGCGGTATAGATACCATCCACACGTGTACCTTTTAGCATGACATCGGCTTCAATCTCGATACCGCGTAGAGAAGAGCCCGTGTCTGTAGTGAAGAACGGGTTTCCCGTTCCGGCAGACATAATAACGACTTCGCCTGCTTCCATGCTTTCGATGGCTTTCCATTTATTATAAAATTCTCCGATAGGTTCCATGCGTACGGCTGTAAGTACACGTGCCTTTACGCCGGTGGCTACTAGGGCAGAGCTTAGTGCCAGACTGTTGATTACAGTTGCGAGCATGCCCATTTGGTCGCCTTTTACGCGGTCGAAACCTTTGTTTGCACCACTCAATCCACGGAAAATATTTCCACCGCCGATGACGATACCTATCTGAACGCCCAGTTCATGGATTTCCTTGATCTGTGCTGCATATTCGGCAAGGCGCTTCTCGTCAATGCCATATTGTTTTTCGCCCATCAGGCTTTCGCCGCTGAGCTTTAACAGGATTCTTTTATACTTTGCCATATGATATTACATTTAGTTTCTGCAAATATACGCTTTCTGTCTGTAAAGATTAACTTTGGTACAGAATTTTTCTACTTAAAACTGCCTGCATGATGCCACGGAGGGATAAATAGACGATGAAAGCGAGCCAGAGGGCATGATTTCCCATCCATGTGTGTAAAGAGTAATAAACAAGGAAGAAGCTGCCGGAAGCTACCAGCATGGAGTAAAACATTTGCCGGGTGGCAGTGGCTCCTATAAAAATGCCATCCCACAGGAAAGCGGCAAAACCTGTAAGTGGGATTGCCAATACCCAATAAAAGTAATTTCCGGCTTCCCGGATGACGGAGGTTTCATTAGTCAGCAGTCCTAGGAATGACTTGCCTCCAAAGAAATAAAGCAAGGTGAAGCCTGTGGAAAGACCGACACCCCAAATGAAGAGCTGGCGAACTGTACGATATAATGCCAGTCGATTATTGGCACCAACATATTTACCCACCAACGCTTCTCCTGAATAAGCAAAACCATCCATGATATAAGAAAACAGAGTGAATAATTGCATTAACAAAGTATTGACGGCCAATACAATTTCTCCTTGTGCCGCTCCGGCAGAAGTGAAGAATAGAGTGACAACGACCAGACAGAGGGTTCGTAGAAAGATATCCCGGTTTACCTGAAAAAAGCGCAGCATGGCTTCCCTTTTCAGCACTTCATGCCAAGCGATGTGTTTTTTAAGTCCTCCATAATACCGTATCCACAATGACAATGCCATCAGGAAACCGACATATTGGGCTGTAAGCGTTCCCCAGGCCACTCCGGCAACTTTCATGTGGAACAGATAAACGAAACAAAGGCTTGCGGCAATATTCACGATATTTTGTGTGATAGCAATATACATCGGGAAACGTGAATTCTGCATACCGATGAACCAACCTGCGAATCCATAGAGTCCCAGCATAGCAGGAGCTCCCCAAATACATATCCGGAAATAGAGGGTGGCCAATTGTTCTACTTCCTCTGTAGTCTGTATGAAAGCGAATGCTAGTTTCCGGATGGGATATTGCAAGGCCACTAAGATAATGGCGATAAGCAATCCTACTCCGACAGACCGTAATAAAAGTCGTGCTACTTCATCCAGATCATGTTTGCCGTATGCCTGTGAGGTCATTCCACTGGTCCCCATTCTCAAAAATCCGAAGATCCAGTAGATAATATTGAATAACATTCCGCCCACGGCAATGGCTCCGATATAGGCAGCGGCTCCCAGATGCCCTACGATTGTTACATCAATCAGTCCCAGAAGGGGAACTGTTATGTTTGATATAATCGAGGGTACAGCTATCTGAAGTATTCTTTTATTGTAAATATTCGGAGTTTGAGCAATCATTTTAAGATACCGATTTGTTCTATTTACCGACAAAGGTACTCTTTTTGTCGTAAACGGTAAAAAGACACCTGACAATAACAATTTTTATAATACATAATGTTTTAAAAATGAGTATCTTTGCGGTAACAGAAACTGCGTAATATTTAATAAGAGATGAGAACCTTAACTTTGCTATTTTCATTAATGGTTACTTTCCCCTTTGCGCTCTCTGCGCAAACGGCGGGAGAACTCCTACAGAAGGTGTCTGTCGCCTTGTCTGAAGGGCAGGATGATTATGTTGTGAGTCTGTTTCGCCAGGCGATAGCTGCCGGAGCAGATCAGACTGAAATGTATTACTGGACTCAAATAGAAAAAAACAGTGCCGTGGCTCCCCGCCTGGTCAATGAGTTGGCAACCTATTACAAGCGTAAGCGGAATTATGACAAAGCTTATCTTTTTTACAGAGAATTCTTGCAGTATCATTCTGAAGATGTTCCTGCACTTGTGTCGTGTGCCGAAATGGAGATGATGAGAGGTAAGGAAAAAGATGCCGTCAAAACTTATGAAAAGGTTTTGATGCTGGATACTAATAATCTGCAAGCCAATATTTTCCTGGGGAGTTATTACTACCTACAGGCAGAACGCGAAAAGAAGAAACTGGAGGATGATTATAAGAAAATAACTTCTCCTACACGGATGCAATACGCCCGCTATCGTAACGGACTTTCTGATGTCTACTCTAACGGTTACTCCAAAGCAAAGGACTATTTGCAGCGTGTGTTGCGACTCTTCCCTTCTACAGAGGCGGGAAATACCTTGGAAAAGATCAGGAAACTGGAAGCGGAAATTAGGTAAGCTGTAATAAGCTTTCTGCGTTTTCTACTGCTCTTTTGCAATAATAGCCCGATGCAATCTTTTTGTTGATCTCTTTTACATTCCTGACCATTTCGTCATAGGATTCTGTAGAGATGGATGATAATATGGAGTCTAACTCTTCCAGTGAATCAATACACACGCCTATTTTGTTCTTAGCTACAAATGAGGCCAATGCTGCTTCTTTCCATATAATTATGGGAAGATTGCAGCGTATGTATAAGGATACCTTGTGCGGATTGTTTATCCTCAGGTATATTCCGAAATCTCCTGAGCAGGTATGGATAGAGTCTCCTTCCCATATTAAGCCAAAGTGTGCGCTGACTTGTTCTATTAACTGATCAGAAGGCACAAAACCTTTAAATTTGAACAATGTCTTATCTTCTATTTTGTCTTCCTCGAATCCTCCGCCGTAAAGTTCAAATTGCCATTTTGACATCACATCATTCAAAGAGTACAGGTATCTGTTTTTCTTGTAAGTCAGCGCTCCTGCATAGATCACCTTAATTGGTTTCTGATTAGGTTCCTGTGTATTGTTGTTTACGGAAGGAGATAAATAATCGAAAATCTCCAGGCATACCATAGGTTTGGTATATCCTTGTTCTTCCAGCCATTTCTTCATCTTATCGTTGTGTACGATCAGTACATCCGAATGGTTGAGGCGTTTGATTTCCTGTTCAGCTGTCAACTTCTTTCTTCTGAAAGTTCCCAGGTCATGGATAATCGTGATAACCTTTCCCCGTTTCAAGTGTATGATATTACATACGAAAGAGTAATACTTCTTGAAAGGATACTGGACGACTACCACGTCATTGGCAGAAACTGTAAACAAAACTTTTAGTACTCCGGCAAGGGTTATTAAAAAGCCTGCTATCTTGTTGGAATAAGTGGTTTGCGGTAGTCCGGCATTTTTATATCCCAGTTTAGAGAGAATTTCTTCTATATCTGTTTTTGCCTTATTACCTGCATTGTTCAGACCATTATAGTTTTTGGATAGATAATATCGGGTCATTATTTTGTTCTTTTAGATTGATAACTCCTTTTTAGTGAGCAATATGGCGGATGCAATAGTATCATCCATATCGAAATATGCATATTGTCCCAAACGTCCTCCGAAAATGACACGGGAATCTTTTTCTGCCAATGCCTTATACTTATTGAAGCATTTTAAATTCTTTTCATCATTGATGGGATAGTAAGGTTCGTCGGAAGGTGTGTATTCCTGAGGATACTCCTTGGTTATGATGGTTGAAGGCTGTTTCCCGAATTCAAAATGTTTATGTTCGATGATTCGTGTAAACGGGTATTTAGCTTCATT
>OHQG01001065.1_pt1 | contig 12304 bp, 9 predicted proteins | sample 1577871 | NCBI WGS metagenome assembly OHQG01 (sample SAMEA3879604, study PRJEB24766) | human gut metagenome | biome: human-associated habitat; feature: feces | place: USA | collected 1985/1987
TAAGGAGATTGGATAACATTCTGTTCTTGTTGCCCTCCGAATCGTATTCTTCATTATACCTTTTGCCATCATAGCCCACTGTATAGATAAGCCTTGAAACAAGCATCATCTTGTCTTTAGATACCTTTACCTTTTTATTGGGTATGGTGGTAGCCTTTCTTCTCTCAATGAAGAACAGAAACATATCCGTAAACTTCCACTTCTTATAGGATATGTCAAGACTGGACTTGTCCGTAAAGCTGATTTTTGACGATAAGTCATTTCTGATAAACCCCTCCAGACCTATGTCCTTTAATTGTTTAATCGTAGTTTCTCTGTCTTGCTTACTATGTATAATATCACTGTATGTATTGACAAAATGCTGTAAGGCTGCTTGAATGATTCTGATTGTGTCCTCCCTTTCAATAACATAGCTTTTCTTGTTGTTCTTCTTTAAGGTGATACTTGTAGTTTCCAATAGGGTAGCATGAAAATGGCTAAAGTCCTCCAATACGGACTTGTTCAATGCAGGTGCGTTTGTGCCAATATCCTCTATAAAGTCATATACGAACAGAAGTAGATACCAAAACTTGCTAACGTCCAACTTATACGCTTCAATGGTATTCTGTAAATCTTCATTAGTCAGGAACTTCTCTTTGAAAGAATCATCCAGCTTTCTGTATTCTCGTTTTTTGTATTCTTCCAAAGTTCCTTTGAAAGTTTTCATTTCTTTGCTTCTCTCGTATCTTTCTTCAACGGATAAGTTTCTTTCTGCATATCTGTTGGCGAATATGGCAGGTGCGGAAGATTCTACGGGTATCATTCCCGTATCTGTTTCCGCATAATCGGGCAGGAAGTGGTTGGCTACTTCCCACACGTATTCTAAGAGTGGTTCATTTAGACATTTGTAGCTTTCATGCCAAGCCACTTTTAAATCGGGCAGTTCCTCTATCTGATACATAAGTACATTCATATTAGTTATACTGCAAAATAAAAGAAAAGTCTGCAATCTTTTGCGGACTACAGACTTCTTTTTGTTATAGTAGGTTCTTTATGGCATTGTTTATCTGTTCATTATCGAAACTGTCTAAGTAAACTTGCGTTACTCGTTCCGAACTGTGTCCCATAATCTGCCCTATGATAGCGGTTGATATACCTGCTTTTTTCATTATGGTAGCTTGGCTATGTCTTGCAACGTATGTGGTGATTGGAATAGGTATGCCCAATTCTTCGCCAATCTGTTTTAAGCGTTTATTTACTTTGGTGATAACTTTATGCAGTCTGTTGGCTTTCTCTTGTTCTGTTTTATGCCTATTGGAGAATATCGGAAACAGATAAGGGTTGTTCTTGCTATGATACTTCTTAATAAGTTCAACTGCTTGCGGAACTAACGGTAGTTTGATGAGTTTGCCCGTTTTACTTCTTTTATAGACAAGTCTGTTGTCTATGATGTTCTTCTGTGTGAGGTTGGCTATATCCACAAAGTTAATGCCACCCATATAATAGGTGAAAGCAAACAAATCTATGGGTAGGCGCATAAATCTGTTGTCTGTCTGATATTGCAACACTCTGTTTATGTCTTCTTTGCTCAATGCTCTTTTGGCTGTCTCTTGATTCAACTTGGATACTTTGTATTTTTTGAAAGGGTAGTGTTCCGCTTTTACCATATCCTCTTGTATGGCATAATTATAGATGGTGCGCAATGTTCTGAATCGTATGCCGATGGTATTTTCCGCAAGTCCGTTGTTTCTAAGCCATGTCTCGTATTTCTTTAGCCAAGCAACATCTATATCTGTGAAATGAATATTCAGGTGTTTATTGTACTTGATGAGTGAATTGTACACTTGCTTAACGGAAAGCATATATCCACGTCTGTTTTCTTCTTGAAGAAGTCGGAGATACTCCTTAAATGCTTCTTCTACTGTTTTCGGTTTAACTGAATTAGAAATTTGCTCATTCAAAGTATTGGCTGTAAATAACTTATCTTCTGATTTCAGTTTAACTATTTCCGTTTCGTACTCTTTTTTCTTGTTAGCTATGAGTATGTTAATATGCTCTCTGTTAGGGCAATTCGATTTTGGAACATTCTTTTCAAAGTTCCAATGTTCCGCTTTTACAGACACGCCAAGACTGACATACTTCTTTTTGCCATCCTTGCAGATACGAATCATAAGCGGGTGTTCACCATTACTAAGAGTTTTTGACTTGTAACACAACACATTAACCGTTGTAGCCATATTGATTTCCGGTTTAACTCTTGGTTTAATTCCGATAGTGAAAAGCGGCTAAAACTATGGAAGAACGGGGTAATATATAAAGAAAAAAGCAGCTACTTTAATTAGTAACTGTCTGATAATTAATCTTTTAAAAGTGGTGCCACCAGGAATCGAACCGGGGACACAAGGATTTTCAGTCCTTTGCTCTACCAACTGAGCTATGGCACCATTATTTCTTGTTTGCGGTTGCAAAGGTAGTGAAACTTTTTTAAACTGCAAACTATTTCTAAAAAAAAACACTGATAAAAACATAAGATGCTTATTATCAGTGTTGTTTAATTAAAATTATTTTTCTTTTAGTGGATTCCAACCTTGCGCTTTCAGCTCAAACTCTTGTCCGTCACGGGTAATCAGGGCACATCCCAGCTCCGGTTTGGTGATGTGACCAATCACTTTTATACCTTCTATAGCCGAAACTCGTTCATGCTCTGTTAAAGGTACAGTAAATAATAGCTCATAGTCCTCACCACCATTTAAAGCGCATGTTGTCACATTCATATTCAGCTCTTCCGCCATTACAGCCGTTTGGTAATCAATGGGAATTCTTTCCTCGTAAACGCGGCAGCCGGTATCGCTTTGTGAGCATATATGCAGCAGTTCCGAAGAAAGACCGTCGGAAATATCCATCATAGCGGTGGGCTTGATTCCCGCTTTAGCCAGTTTCTCAATGATATCCTTACGTGCTTCAGGCTTTAACTGACGTTCCAAAATATATTCTTTTCCGGAAAAATCCGGATTTGCTTCTTTTTCTCCTTGGAAAACAGCCTTTTCACGCTCTAGAAGTTGAAGTCCCATATAAGCTCCCCCCAAGTCACCGCTGACACAAATCAAGTCTGTATCTTGTGCGCCGTTGCGATAAACCACTTTGTCCTTGTCCGCTTCACCTATGCAAGTAATACTGATGGCGAGCCCGGTTATGGATGAAGTTGTATCTCCACCCACAATATCTACATGGTGTAGTTCACAAGCCAGTTTTAGCCCATCATAGAACTGTTCTAAATCTTCAATACAAAAGCGTTTGGACAGTGCGATAGAAACTGTGATTTGTTTTGGAGTACCATTCATGGCATAAATGTCCGAGAAGTTTACGATGGCCGATTTATATCCCAAATGTTTCAATGGGGTATAAACCAAATCAAAATGTACCCCTTCCATCAGTAAGTCTGTGGTTACCAATACCTCTTTATCTTTAAATTCCAATACGGCTGCATCGTCTCCCACACCATATTGGGTTTCCGGATTTTTTAACTCGATATCCTTCGTTAGATGTTTAATGAGGCCGAACTCACCTAAGGTCGCTATTTCTGTTCTGTTTATTTCCTGCATGTCCTTAAATTCGATTAATCATTTCACGCATAATGGTAGTCATGCGCGGTTGCGCTTCATCTGCCGCTTTCTGAACCTCTTCGTGTGAAACTTCCACAATTTTTCCCTCCACGCCTAGGTCGGTGATAACCGATACTCCAAACACTTTGATGCCACAATGGTTTGCTACAATAACTTCGGGAACGGTAGACATACCTACGGCGTCAGCTCCAAGAATGTGGAACATCTTGTATTCTGCCGGAGTCTCGAAGGTAGGTCCCTGTGTACCGATATATACTCCTTGTTGTACTTTGATACCTTTTTCTTTAGCGATCTCCAGTGCTTTGTCTATCAGATCTTTGGAGTAGGCTTCACTCATATCCGGGAAACGGGGACCGTATTCAATGTTCTTGCCGTGTAACGGATGTTCGGGAAAAAAGTTGATATGATCTCTGATAATCATCAGATCACCGATTTCAAAGTCTGCATTCGTACCTCCAGCTGCATTGGATACGAACAATGTTTTGATGCCTAATTCACGCATCACCCGTACGGGGAAAGTAACTTCTTTCATGGAGTATCCTTCATAGAAGTGGAAACGTCCCTGCATAGCCATGATGTCTTTATTACCTAATTTGCCGAAAATCAATTTACCGCTATGTCCCTCTACGGTTGAAACAGGGAAATTAGGGATATCTTTGTAACTGATCTCGTATTTATCGGTAATTTCGTGTACCAGGCTTCCTAAGCCGGTACCTAATATAATAGCAGTTTCGGGACTGGTATGCATCTTTTCTCTAAGAAAAGTTGCTGTTTCTTGAATTTTTTCTAACATAGTCGGTTATATTTGAGTTAAACAGTTCTTGTTGGTCTTGTAAAAAGACTACCTCAATGGGCAGCATATATATATAAGGTTTTAGCGCTTCGTCCATCAGTGGATGGGCTGCTAGTCGTACAGAGTCTTTTTCAGTGGTGATAATCATGCGTTTACCTTCCGGAAGTTTCATGAAACGCTTCTTTATCAGTTCCATATCTCTTGCTGTAAAGTCATGGTGGTCACTGAAAGCCAGTGACTCAATGTGCTCATTGTATGGTGATAAATCTTGAATGAGTTTTGCTGGGGAGGCTATGCCTGTCACCAATAGGATATGCTTGTCTTTTTCTATCTCTTTTAATGAAACTGCATTCCCTGCTGTAAACAACGGATGCAGCTTGCCGTATGCTAATGTTGTGAAGTAGAGCTGCTGATAGGGGTAAAGTTCCATTTGCTTGCTTAAGACTCTTAAATCCATAGGGGTGATGTCCTTAGGACATTTAGTGACAATGACAATATGTGCCCGGCTTTTTCCGTTTTCAGGTTCGCGCATTCGTCCGGCAGGCAGCAAGGTGTCTTCGCAAATCAGTCGGTGGTAATCTACTAATAAGATGTTTATTCCGGGCTTTACATATCGGTGCTGGAAAGCATCATCCAAAATAATCACTTCTGTTCCAGGGGCGATGTGACTATTGCATAACTGCTCTATGCCATGACAACGGTCCCGGTCTACTGCCATATGGATATCCGGAAACTTCTGTTTCATTTGGAAAGGTTCGTCACCTATCATCTGTACGGACGTATCCGGTCTGGCAAGTACAAAGCCTTTGGATTTGCGTTTGTAGCCGCGGCTCAGTACGGCTACTTTGTAATCTTTCTGCAATAATCTTATCAGGTATTCTGTATGGGGGGTCTTTCCGGTTCCGCCTACGGTGATGTTGCCTACCGAGATGACCGGAATATCAAACTTACGTTCTTTGTATATTCCCCAGTCAAACAATTTATTACGCAGCCATACACCGGTTCCATAAATCCATGAAACCGGATATAGCCACTTGTTTATCTTGATAAGATTACCTTCCATGTGCAATTTATTGGATATTAGGGTCAAACGGCATACGTGCCTGTATACAGTTGGCGTCTTTTATGTTCTCCAGCGCCTTGAAGCTGTTATAATAGCTTCCCAAATATTCTTTAATTTCGCTGTTTATATAATGTTTTTTCTGATTGCCCAGCAGGCTTGCGAAAATATTTTCTTTTTCAGGATAGCCGATAATACTGTAATTTTCGATACCGGCTTGGGTGGCGGCGGCATTCAATGCTTTGTCTATACCTCCCAGCTCGTCTACCAGACCAAGGTCTTTTGCCATGGCACCGGTCCATACACGGCCTTCAGCAACTTTTTCAATAGCCTCTGTAGACATTTTTCTACCTTCAGCGCAACGGTTTACGAACAACTTGTATCCTCGGTTGACATAGTTCTGCATTAATTCTTGTTCTGATGCATTTAGCGGGCGGGTGAGAACCGGACCTAGGCTGGCACCCAGATCAGCCATTTTATTAGTTTTCACTACATCAAAATTTAGTCCTAAAGTTTCAGTAAACAGTTTCTCACCTGAATACATCATGCCGAATATGCCGATAGAACCAGTCAGCGTAGTCGGGTCAGCGAAAATGCGGTTTGCAGCGCAGGAAATGTAATAGCCTCCTGATGCAGCATAATCTCCCATAGAAACGATTACCGGTTTTTTCTCTTTCAGTCTTACTACTTCACGCCATATTTGATCTGAACCGTATGCGCTGCCACCCGGTGAGTTGACGCGTAATACAACAGCTTTTACGTCATCGTTGTCACGTAATTTGCGCAGGTCTTTACACATCTTTTGTACATCAATACAATCTTCTGTGGAACTGCCGGGAGCATCCAGGATCTCGCCGTATGCATAATATACGGCTATTATATTTCCACTTTTGTCTTTGGGCACATTTTTCTTGACGTTTATCATGTCTTCTATGAAAAGACTGTTCAGTTTGTCGTCTTCGTCACGACCGCTTAATTGTTTCAGATAGGAAATAACCTCATCTTTATACATCAGGGTATCTGCCAGTTTGCATTGAATATATTCTTCTGCCTGACAAAAATCCATATATCGGTCAGCATAAGCATTCAAAGTATCTGTCGGGATGCGTCGTGAGTCGGATACATCTGCAAGAATACGATGCCAGACAGATTCCAGACATTCGGTCATCTGTTCGCGGTTGGCCGGACTCATTTCTGTAGCGATAAACGGTTCCACGGCTGATTTGTAAGTACCCACTCTGAATACCTGTACTTCCAGTCCTAGTTTGGAAACCAGATTTTTGAAGAAAACAGGTTGCATGCCTGCTCCGTGCCATCCAATACTTCCTTGCGGATTGATAATTATTTTATCGGCCACGCTGGAAAGATAATACATCCCCTGTGCATATTGGTCTGCATAAGCAACGATGAATTTGCCGCTTTCTTTGAAATCCAGTAATGCATTGCGTATTTCCTCTAAGGAAGCGTATGATGCTTCCAAATAAGAAGGTTGGATATAAATACCCTTGATTTTGTCATTGTCTTTTGCCTTCTTGATAGAAGCTAGAATGTCATCCAAACCGTATGCTTCAAATTCTTCTCCCAAAAGTTGTTGGAGTGGGTTTTCCTGTACACGTTCGGACAAACTGCCTTTAAAGTCGAGTACGAAGATAGAGTTGTCTTTCACCACCGTTTCAGTATCCGATGAGGCGACTATGCCAACCAGAGTGATAATCCCTAGTATAGTGAACACTACGCCTGCCAGAATGACGCCGATGACGCTGGCAAACGTAAATTTTAGAAAATCTTTCATTGAATGTGTTGTTTTAATGTTAATAATTAGCTAACAAAAATAGGTTATTGCATTGAAAAAAGCAAAAAAAGTGAACTTCTTTTGTTACCTGTTTGTTCTTCATTTATAATAACCCATAAATACGTTGTTTTATATGACAAAAAGTTTTAAGGAGGCTCTGAAAGCCCGTCGTACATTTTATCGGATCCAAAACAAATCGACATTGTCTGATAAAGAAATAAGAGATTTAATTCGTTTTGCTGTAGAATTTGTCCCCTCAGCTTTCAATTCTCAAACCACTCGTGTTGTGTTATTAACAGGTAAGGCACATGAAAAGTTGTGGAACATTGTAAAAAATGTCTTGCGTAAGCGGGTTCCGGCTGAGGTATTTGGCAAGACCGAAGAAAAGATTGATGGCTGTTTCGCTTGTGGATATGGTACTATTCTCTATTTTGAAGATATGGCTATCGTTCGCTCTTTGCAGGAAAGTTTCCCCACTTATAAAGATAATTTCCCTATCTGGGCAGAGCAGACCGATGCTATGCATCAGTTGGCAGTCTGGACCATGCTGGAAGATGCAGGAATGGGGGCGTCTTTGCAACATTATAATCCGCTGATTGATGATGAAGTACGTAAAGCTTGGAATTTGTCTGATGACTGGAAATTGATAGCGCAGATGCCATTCGGTGTGCCTGTTACACAACCGGGCTTTAAGGAAGTGATGTCATTGGATGAGCGTGTTTTTGAATTTACTGATTAAAATTCATGTCTTATCTTTTGGCTTATTAGGGGAAAATAAGCATCTTTGTGTGCAATAAAAACAAAGATGTGCTATGAAAAAATTATTATCACTTCCCCCTAATCTGGTGGAATGTTTTCATGATATAGAGAAAGCGGACCAGACAGAGTGGTTTTGTACTTCCGATCCTATAGGTAGTAAGCTAGGATCAGGCGGGGGGACTGCATGGCTGTTGGAGGCTTGTTGTCAGAAAGTAGCTCCTGACAGCGATTTTCTTACTTGGCTGGGAAAAGAAAAACGTATTTTACTTCATGCAGGCGGGCAGAGTCGTCGTTTGCCCGGATATGCGCCATCCGGCAAAATTCTTACTCCCATTCCTGTATTCCGGTGGGCCAGAGGACAACGGCTGTCACAAAATCTGCTTTCCCTCCAGCTCCCTTTATATGAACAAATCATGGAGAAAGCTCCGTCTTCTCTTCATACATTGATTGCAAGTGGAGATGTTTATATCCGTGCGGGCCAACCGCTTCAGACTATTCCTGATGCGGATGTGGTGTGTTACGGTTTATGGGTAGATCCTAATCTGGCAAAAAACCATGGTGTTTTTGTTTCTTCACGGGCTACTCCCGATAAGCTTGATTTCATGCTTCAAAAACCTTCGGTGGAGGAATTGGGGAAATTAATGCAAACCCATCTTTTTCTGATGGATATCGGAATTTGGCTGTTAAGTGACCGTGCGGTTAGTCTGTTGGTAAAACGATCTTATAAGGAAGGAAAACTCTCTTATTATGACATGTATTCTGATTTCGGACTTACATTGGGAGAGCACCCGCGTATGATGGACGATGAACTTAACAAGCTGAGTGTGGCTATTCTGCCGTTGCCCGGAGGGGAGTTTTATCATTACGGAACCAGTCGTGAACTTATTTCTTCTACATTGGCAGTACAAAATCTGGTAAACGACCAGCGGGAGATTATGCACAAGAAGGTAAAACCGCATCCGGCCATGTTTGTTCAAAATGCTGAGGTAGGTTATCAACTTACCTCACAAAATTCGGAAATATGGATAGAGAACAGTTATGTAGGAGCAGGATGGAATATCCATCACCAGACCATCATAACAGGGGTTCCCGCTAATAATTGGAACCTAGAGGTTCCGTCCGGTGTGTGTATTGATGTGGTTCCTTTTGGAGAATCTGGCTATGTAGCGCGTCCATACGGCTTCAATGATACTTTCAAGGGAGCTTTGGCTAAGGAAGAAACATATTATCAAGGAATGTCTGTAGGTGAGTGGTGTGCTGTACGCGGCATTTCGGTGGAAGAAATAGAAAACGGTCACGACTTGCAGGCCGCGCGTTTGTTTCCGGTTTGCTCATCTGTAGAGGAATTGGGAGCAGTTATGCGCTGGATGGTCTCTGAACCGGCATTACAGCAAGGAAAAGAAATATGGCAACGCTGTCGTAAGTTATCTGCCGATGATATATCTGCTTATTCTAATCTTTATCGTCTGGCAGAACAGCGTGAAGCTTTCCGGATAAAGAATTGGCCGGCATTGGCGCATAATTATGAACGAAGTGTCTTTTATCAGCTAAATTTGGAGAATGCTGCTGGAGAATTTGCTCGGTATGATCTGTCGTTGCCTGAGCCTTTATCAGAATCGGCTCCGCTGATGACACGTATCAGTGATAATATGTTCCGTGCCCGGGTGCAGCAGCTTAAGGGGCTGGCTTATCGGGAATATGAGAATGAGGCTTTTCGTTTGATGCGCGACGGACTTACAGCTTCGGCTTTAGCCAAGAGGCAGCAACCGCATTTGTCAGTGTACTCCGATCAGATTGTCTGGGGGCGTAGTCCGGTCCGTATTGATCTGGCCGGCGGATGGACGGATACTCCACCTTATTGCTTGAATGAAGGGGGGAGTGTGGTGAATATTGCTATTGAGTTGAACGGGCAGCCTCCTCTACAAGTTTACGTGAAACCCTGTCGGGAGTATAAGATAATTCTTCGTTCTATAGACTTAGGCGCTATGGAAGTGGTTACAACTTACGGGGAGGTAAGGGATTTCATGCAAGTGGGATCCCCATTCTCTATACCTAAAGCGGCATTGGTGCTGGCAGGTTTCCAGCCGGGCTTTTCCACCGAATCGTATGTTTCATTGGAAGAGCAGTTGAAGGCGTTTGGCTCCGGAATGGAAATCACTCTGCTTTCTGCGATTCCTGCGGGCTCCGGTCTGGGTACAAGTTCTATTCTTGCATCAACTGTGCTGGGGGCAATCTCTGATTTTTGCGGACTGAACTGGGATAAGAACGAGATATGTAACCGTACGCTTATTTTGGAACAGTTGCTGACTACCGGAGGGGGGTGGCAAGATCAATACGGAGGTGTGCTTCGTGGAGTGAAATTATTGCAGACTCATGCAGGTATGGATCAGAGTCCGTTAGTGCGCTGGTTGCCCGATTATTTGTTTACAGGTGGCGAATATCAGAAGTGCCATTTGCTTTATTACACGGGAATTACCCGTACAGCCAAAGGAATTTTAGCTGAAATCGTGCGTAGCATGTTCCTCAACTCCACAGAGCATTTGTCTATACTTGGCGGTATGAAGGGGCATGCTCTTGACTTGTACGAAGCCATTCAGCGTGGGAATTTCGATGAAATGGGGCGTTTGGTTGGTAAAAGCTGGAAGCTGAACCAAGCGTTGGATCCCGGCACTAATCCCGAGGCAGTTGAGACTATCATTCGCCGGATTGATGATTATTGCCTGGGATATAAATTGCCAGGTGCGGGGGGAGGCGGCTATCTTTATATGGTGGCTAAAGATCCTGAGGCTGCTATACGTATTCGAAGTATTCTTACTCAGAACCCACCCAACAGTTGTGCCCGTTTCGTTGATATGGCTTTGTCCGACAAAGGCTTGCAAATTAGCCGAAGCTAGTTATAACTGAATAGAGTTGGGAAACCAGCCGGGTGATATTTTCTTTAGCAAACTCCGGTTCCATTGCCTTCTCCAGGGTGATAGGGCCGGGGGCTATAGAGAATATACCTTTGAATCCCGCTTTGTTTAATTCCGGCAGGTTTTCTATACTGCCTGCCAGTACAATAACGGGAATATGTTCTTTTTGTGCTTCCTTTAGTATTCCGTATGGTACTTTTCCCATAGCTGTCTGCCGGTCTGCTTTTCCCTCGCCCGTAATAATGAGGTCTGCTCCTTTTATTTTTTCGGAGAAGTCGATGGCTTTCAATAATAATTCTGTTCCCGGTTTTAGCTCTGCGTTAAAAAAAGCCAGTAGTCCACCACCCATGCCTCCGGCTGCACCTGCACCGGGGTAGTTCGTGATATCTTTTCCTGTCGTTTTCTTTATAACTTCGGCTAATGATTGCATGCCTTCATCCAGTCTTTGCACCATATTTGAATCGGCTCCTTTTTGTTGTGCAAAGATATATGCCGCTCCGTCAGGGCCGTAGAAAGGGTTGGCTACATCACATGCTACCATGAAGTGTGTTTCTCTTAGTGCGGGGTGAATACCGGATGTGTCTATGTTTGCCACGGCTTCCATTATTTGGCCTCCTGTACCTAAGGTATGCCCTGATTTGTCTAGAAAGCGGAAACCTAGTGCCTGTAGCATTCCTAATCCTGCGTCATTAGTCGCGCTTCCGCCAATACCGATTATAAAATTTCTGCATCCTTTGTTTAATGCGTCTTTTATCAATTCTCCTGTACCAAAGGTTGTTGTCAGCATAGGATTTCTTTGTTCCATAGGTACGAGAGGTAGTCCGCTGATGGCAGCCATTTCTATAATAGCTGTTCTGCCATTGCCGGACAGACCGTAATGTGTTTTTGTCATTTTCATTAGCGGTCCATGTGCCGATAAGGTTATATATTTCCCTTTAGTGGCTGTGATGAGTACGTCCAGTAAACCTTCACCGCCATCAGCGATGGGAATAACTGAAGTGTGGCAGGAAGGATTTATGCTTTTGATACCTTTTTCGGCAGCTTTTCCTGCTTCTGCTGAAGTTAGACAGCCTTTGAATGAATCGATGGCGATAATTATTTTCTTCATTGTATATCTTTATATAGTGCAAATCTACTGAAAATTTTTCTTCTTTAAATAGAACAGGTTGTCTTTTATTTGTGGATTGGAATATGTGTAGCTTGATGGATAAAGTAGATGTTTTTTGCTTTTGTTTGGGTGTAAGTATTGGTTCTTGAAGTTGATGGTGTTTCCGAACAACCGTCGAGATGTAAGAAAATGATTTTTTTCTTCTCTACATTTCCTTGCTTGGAGTTTTTCCCCTGTGTTTGCGGAGTCAGCACTTTTGAGAGCTCTGTGGTTTGTGT
>OHQG01001072.1_pt1 | contig 12223 bp, 6 predicted proteins | sample 1577871 | NCBI WGS metagenome assembly OHQG01 (sample SAMEA3879604, study PRJEB24766) | human gut metagenome | biome: human-associated habitat; feature: feces | place: USA | collected 1985/1987
CTTTACAACATATAAATCTGATTGTTAGCTACTATATTAAAGTACAGCTTTTACATCTGCCGCCAGATTTTTCACGTCATCCACCCGTTTAACCAGATTACCTTTGCGGTCAAGGATGAAGATCGCCGGGAGTTGTTTCACATTATACAATCCGGCTATCTGAGAGTAGACAGACTGCGGATCACGAACAGCTACCCAAGGCAGGTTTGAAGCCGCATTCTTCCAGAAGTGAGCATCAGAGTCCAGAGACACCTGATAAATATCCAAACCCTGACTATGATACTGCGTATATAATTCGCCCAAAGCCATATTCAATGCCGGAGACCATTCAGCCTGATAAGCTGTAAAATTAATAATAACCGGCTTTCCTTCTGCCACAGAAGATAGTTTAACCACCTCCCCTTTCAGGTTCGGCAATTCAATATCCAGAAAACTCACTTCTGTCGTTTTCACATCATCCAGATTTACCGGACGCTGTGCACGAAGCACCTTCATAGACTGCAAAGTCAGGTTGTAAAGATGTTTCGAACGCGGACTTCCCGGATAGAAATGATCGTAACTGGTAGCCACTGCTCCGTAAGCCTTTACATCATTTCTGTCATAGAGGTCAAAGAACAATAGTCCGTCGATCTGCTGAAACAAAGCAAAATAAGCTGCTGTCGACATCGGGGCTGCATAAATATATTTACGGGCTACATCCTTATAAGCCTCTGCTGTTTCCAAGATTCTTGCACGGTATGTCGTATCTGCAATATGCTTATCCTCATATTCTTTACGTAAACGACCGATCGCCTGGTTCGCATCCAACTGTGCCAGGGTGATCGCTTTAATCGCTTTACTGTTTTCAGATCCTTCAACGGAATAAGAAGTGGCAAACGTTCCGGCATCAGCAGCAAAAGTAACTGTCTCAACCGAGTCGATCGCAAAATTTATCAATTGATTATTCAGACGTAAACGATAAAAATCCGGAAATTCCGGACGTTTATGGGTAAACTTGAATTTACCGGCAGCAGTCAGTTTCACCGAATCCAACAATTCGATATTTGATATGCCCACATTCTCCAGATACATTGTCTGACCGTCGGCTCCGGATACAACTCCCTTCACTGTAAAATCCGATGCCTTGTTACATGCAGTAAACAACAGCATACAAATTCCGAAAATAACCAGTAATTGCGCAGATATTTGTTTCATCCTTTTTTCTTTACAATGTTCGTAATTCCGATGCAAATATACATTATTTTACAATTGTGGCACTATTATTCTCAAAATCTTCCTTTTATTTTTATAAAAAAGGGCTTTTCTGATGTTTTTTATTTTCATTTTCATGTGTTTACAGGTAAACTTTCATTACATTTGCACCAATTTTTACAGATAGAAAAATAAGAAAGAAGATTATGCTTAATCCAATTAACAAGACGATCGAGTTGGCTGATGGAAGAACCATCACCATCGAGACCGGGAAATTGGCAAAACAGGCGGACGGTGCGGTTACCGTACGTATGGGCAACACTGTGTTGCTGGCTACTGTTTGTGCCGCTAAAGATGCAAATCCCGGTGTTGACTTTATGCCGCTGCAAGTTGAATACAAAGAAAAGTACTCCGCATTTGGCCGTTTTCCCGGAGGTTTCACAAAAAGAGAAGGAAAGGCTTCCGATTATGAAATCCTGACATCGCGCCTCGTTGACCGCGCTTTGCGTCCGTTATTCCCGGACAATTACCACGCTGAAGTATATGTAAACGTTATATTGTTCTCTGCTGACGGCGAAGATATGCCGGATGCATTGGCTGGTTTAGCAGCTTCTGCTGCCCTGGCTGTTTCAGATATACCTTTCAACGGACCGATTTCTGAAGTACGTGTAGCCCGTGTCGATGGTAAATTTATTATCAACCCGACATTCTCTGAATTGGATAAAGCAGACATCGATATGATGGTTGCTGCAACAATCGACAACATCATGATGGTTGAAGGTGAAATGTCTGAAGTACAGGAATCAGACATGCTGGATGCAATCAAGGTTGCACACGAAGCTATCAAAGTACAGTGCCAGGCTCAGCTTGAACTGTCGGAAGCTTGCGGCAAGCTCGTTAAACGCGAATACTGCCACGAAGAAAACGACGAAGAACTGCGCAAAGACGTACATGACAAATGTTTCGCAAAAGCATATGCCGTTGCAACATCGGGTACGGACAAACACCAGCGTTTCGATGCTTTCCAGGCAATCATAGAAGAATATAAAGCTAATTTCTCTGAAGAAGAACTGGAAGCTAAGGCCGAAATGATCGGCCGTTACTACCACGATGTAGAGAAAGAAGCCATGCGCCGCGCTATCCTTGACGAAGGAAAACGTCTGGACGGCCGTAAAACAACGGAGATCCGTCCGATCTGGATCGAAACGGATTACCTTCCGGGACCTCACGGATCAGCAGTTTTCACACGTGGCGAAACTCAGTCGCTGACAACTGTTACACTCGGTACCAAAGCCGACGAAAAGATGGTTGACGACGTACTGAACCACAGCAAAGAACGTTTCTTATTACATTATAACTTCCCTCCGTTCTCAACCGGTGAAGCAAAAGCATCACGTGGCGTAGGACGTCGTGAAGTCGGCCACGGAAATCTGGCTCACCGCGCTTTGAAACGCATGATTCCGGATGGTTATCCTTATGTCGTACGCGTAATCTCCGATATCCTCGAATCAAACGGTTCTTCTTCTATGGCAACTGTTTGTGCAGGTACACTGGCTCTGAGAGACGCCGGCGTTCCGATGAAGAAACCGGTATCAGGTATCGCAATGGGTCTTATCTCTGAAAACAAAGGTCAGAACTATGCTATCCTATCGGATATCTTAGGTGACGAAGACCACCTGGGAGACATGGACTTCAAGGTAACAGGTACAGCAGACGGTATCACAGCTACCCAGATGGATATCAAGGTAGACGGTCTGTCATACGAAATCCTTGAAAACGCATTGGCTCAGGCAAGAGAAGGCCGTATGCACATTCTGGGTAAAATCATGGAAGCTCAGCCGGAAACACGTGCCGAACTGAAACCGCACGCTCCGCGCATCGAATCAATGACGATCGGCAAAGAATTTATCGGCGCAGTGATCGGCCCGGGTGGAAAGATTATCCAGGGTATCCAGGAAAAGACCGGCGCTGTTATCACAATTGAAGAAGTTGACGGTGTAGGTAAGATCGAAATCTCCGGAACAAACAAAGATACGATCGATGCTGCTATCAGAGCGATCAAAGGTATCGTTGCCGTTCCTGAAATCGGTGAAGTATACGAAGGAAAGATTTCTTCTATCATGCCTTACGGTGCATTCGTTGAATTCATGCCGGGTAAAGACGGTCTGCTTCACATCTCTGAAATCGACTGGAAACGTCTGGAAACAGTAGAACAGGCAGGTTTGAAAGAAGGTGATACAATTCAGGTTAAACTGGTAGACATCGACGCTAAAACAGGCAAGTTCAAACTGTCACGCAAAGTATTGCTTCCGAAACCAGAAGGTTACGAAGAACGTCCGCCAAGACCTGAAAGAGGTCCGAGACCGGAACGTGGGGACCGTGGCCCTCGCCAGGATCGCGGAGACCGCAACAACCGTAACGATCGTTAATAGACAACTTTCTTATACATTTATATATAAAGAGCTATCCTGCGAAGGGTAGCTCTTTTTTTGTACTATCCGGAAAGCTGATTGGTACATATCTTCGTGGAAAACTGTTACGGATATCGAAACCATTTGACAAAAAAAGGGGATTCTTTATAGAATCCCCCACCTAAAAATTATATTGAAAAAACGGACTGTTTACTTCGTAAAATTAACAATTGTAATCGTCCACTCCCGTTGCTCTCCATTAGCTGCTGTTACAAGATATTTATTGGGTTTAGACCAATCACCAGGAACACCTAAAGCAGGCGATCCTTCTTTAGGAGTAATTCTGGCAGCCGTAGACAAAGTGACCATCACACCTATATTATTTACTGAACATTTCTCCCACTCTGACGCCGGAAAAGATCCTTCATTGGCAGCAGGAACTGATACATCCAGACTAACTGTACTAGCCTCCTTATCAATAACAATATTAGATCGTCCAAGTTCGACTTTTTTCACGATCTGCTGTCCGCTTGCGTTCGAAACCTCATCGCTTATATAACGATACTCTACACGTTGTACCCCGCTAATCTCATTCTCTTCAAACTCAGGCAGATCTTCCAATCCTCCCGTAAGGCAAGAAGATAGAGTGAAAAGAATGGACAAGAATAACAAATAACTATATTTTTTCATACTCATATTCATTTTTAAATTTACCAACCCGGATTCTGTTCATCAGTAATTCCACTCGCTGCGCGTCTATCAATCGCAGATTGCGGAATAGGCATTAAATAACGTTTTGTTGTAAAATTTCTGTTCCAGGCTCTGTTTCTTACGATCTGTCCAATGAAATAACGCTTACGGTCTTTTGTTATCTGAATCTTATGGACAGGACGGTTTAACGCCTGAATAACACCATTAGCCTTTTCCCCTTCATTTGCATATCCGCCATATTTGCCCCAGCGCAAATAACTCCAGTATAAATTACCTTCATAAGCCATTTCAACACGACGTTCGCGAATATAATCCCGCCATGCCTCTTCCTCCGTTACAGCCATAGAAGGAGGTAATCCGCCATGTTGTGTACGTGTCACATTCAAATCTGCTACTGCTTTATCTATTTCGCCTTTCAGCAAGTAAGCTTCAGCACGGTTCATATACATCTCTCCTAAACGAGCCAATACAAAATGATAATCCGTATTATTCGAGACATAAAAACGAGGAGAAACTTCATAAACATTCTTCCTCCAATAATAACCAGATGCCGTAGTATACCAGGAATCCGCTTGGTCTTTACGTACACCGGCCCACAAATTACCCTGGCAACAAAGTGTCACTAGCTCGCCGCTTAACCAAGTACAAGAATCATACACTATCGTTCCGTAAAAACGTTTGTCACGATTATTATACATAATCTCATTGATACGGGAATCATCCGTTACACGTCCGTAACGTACAATCTTTTTCCCCTTTTCGGTAGAACCCATATCATCTTCATCCGGTACTACCCGCCCAGTCAATTCAACTTTGACAAAATCACCGACCTGCAACGCCGAGGGGTCTTCTTCCTTTACACTATTTTTGTACTGTGCCGTTTCATTCCAAGGTTTTGCCTTTCCATCCACTTCATCAATGACAAGATATTGGTCTACCATATCCTGTGTCGGGAAATAACTGGCCCAGCCTTCAAACGAACGTCCGCCAGCATCTTTAAATAATGGAGAAGCATTTGAATTGGCTATTTCATCATTATTTACATTCGGCACACAACTAATCATTTCACTGAATGAACCGCAATTCGTGTTCTTCTCCAAACGGTAATAACCCAAAATAATCTCATTATCATAAGCTCCTGCCTTTTGGAACATCTCGCCATAATTACTGCTCAATGCATATTTACCAGAATTAATAACTGCATTCGCTGATTCAATGCACATATCCAGATAAGACGCATCTTTCGTATAAGCATAAGCTTGGAGCGCTGCACGACAACGAAAAGCATAAGCTACATACTTATTGACGCGTCCTGAAGCCGATTCTTCAGGAAGTCCTTCAATACCAGCATTCATATCGTCAATTACCAGTTTATAACTTTCTGCTACATTAGCAGTCAGCGGAGTCTTAAAATCTTCTGTAGACTCGGGGGTCAACACCTTCATGATTGGGACAAAACGACCTTCCCAAAGCGTCTGATAAAAATTCACTAACGAACGGAGTAAATGACCTTCGGCAATCAATTCCGACTTTTGTGCCTCTGTAAGTGCAGTGGCAGCAGCAGCTTTTTCGATAATCAAATTACAATTCCTTAAATTAGCGAAATAGCCGAATCCCATATTCGTTGTCCGGTCCATCCCCACTTCAGTAGGAAAAGCATCCAGGTTTGTCAAATCGCTATGGATTCCATTCGGTGTATATGATTCCAGATAAGCATACTCTCCGGCATATAGGGCTACCGAGGATTTATACACCTCTGTCACAAAAGCATCGGCGGTTTCTTTGGAAGACCACACCAAATCCTCATCATACGATTCCATCGGTTTTGTATCCATCACATCACAAGAAGTAGCGAGAACTCCACCAGTGAAACACAGCAAACCATATTTTAAATATTTATTCATATCAGTTCTGTTTTTATTTTCAATTAAAATCCTATACCAAAGTTGATCGCGAACACGCGCTCATTTGGATAATCATAACGGTTGGCTGATCCGTTTTCAGGGTCTATTCCGTACTTTGTAGCCTCCGAAATAGTAAAAATATTTTGTCCGCTCAAAGCCACATTCAACCGAGTGATCCACGAGGTCTTCTTCAATAGTATACGCTTGAAATCGTATCCGACCTGAATGTCCCTCATTCGCAAATATCCTCCGTTAATCAACCAGAAATCACTTCCGACTGTATTATTAGAACCATTATTTCCGGTAGAAGACAACAAACGCGGAAATTTGGCATCAGTATTCTCCGGTGTCCAATAGTCCGTTTGAAACTCATAGGTAGGACTTGAACCGGTATTGGCATCACTCATCATCAGCACACTACCTAAATACATATCAAAACGGGTTGCCCCCTGAAAGAGGGTACTGAAAGAAAATCCTTTATAAGATAAATTGATGTTCAATCCATAGTTGGCACGCGGGAAACTACTTTTACCCAAACGATGCTGGTCGGCCCCATCAATAACGCCATCCCCATTAAAGTCATAATATTTAAGATCACCTGCCGTTAGCGAGTGGGAACCTGTACGTTGCACACTGTTATATACATCATTTGCATCCTTATAAAAGCCCATATTCTCATAATAGACACCGGCATATCCCCGTTGCTGGGTTGTACGCTTGTAAGGATTTTTCTTATTTTCAAGTGACTCAGACGGGTTGTTAGCCCATAACTCATCAAATTTTGTAAAATTAAAGGCTACATCATAATGGAAATCACCAATATCATCGCGCCAACCCAATTGAAACTCCACACCGGCACGACGATGTTCCCCATCTGTCGATATTTTAGGAAGCGATACACCCAACGGATCGGTATAACCAACATCCAATGCATCCGGTGCATATAAGAAACCTTTGGTTGCATAATAGAAATAGTCGAAAGAGCCGTACAATCTATTATTCAACGAACTAAAATCGAATCCGGCATCAAACTGATCAGTGGTAAACCAAGTCAAATCAGGAGAAGGCAAGCTCCCTTCCCAAAAACCGGGTACATACTCACCATTCATTACATACTCCTGGCCGCCTAATCCGTAAGATGTCAGATAGGCAAAACGTCCGATGTGATACGTATCCCCGTCATTTCCCCAGTTATCCAAACCCACTTGTCCGTAAGAGGCACGTATTTTCAACATATCGAAAATATGTTTTTCGCGTATGGTTTCCATGAAAGCTTCATCTGCCAGCGACCAACCGATCGAACCAGAGTAAAAAGTACCCCAACGATGATCTTTCGGAAAATTATCCGACCCGTCATAACGCATACTGGCTTCTACAAAATAACGGTTATCATAATTATACTTGACCTGTCCGACCCAACCGGCCCGGCCATTTTCCCATTCACCGCCGGAATTTTCCATCGTCGAAGAAGGTCCCGGGTTAATTTGATCAATCGGGAAATCATAATTCTTACGGACCAAGCCCATACTATGTCCAAAACCGCTTGTATATTCGTAACCTCCTAAGGCGCTTACCGAATGCTTGCCAAACGTACGGTTATATTCGGCAAAATACTGTAAGGTCCAGGAATTTCCCAATTCCCCATACTGGCTCAACTGTGGTTTTGAAGCATATGTAGGCTCTTGAGAATCCCATGCATACTGAGCTGCATCTTTTCTCCAGGACTTATTATCCTTTATATAATAGCGATAACTGCCCTTCGCCCGTAGTTTCAGGCCTTTTACCCAGGGAAGATCCCATTCAACCCCCAACAAGCCGTTGACTATATTCTCTTTTTCATCAATATAGCCACCGTCATCAGAAATTTCAGCGATCGGATTATCTGTATTATTATACACCAATCCATATTTATTCCGACCAATCTCCATCGGTGATTTATTCTGGACATGGGAGAATACGTTCCCGTATCCGCTGGATGTGGAAGTATACGGATGTGTTTTAAACTGCATGTAACCATCCAACTGTGCCGTTGTTTTCAGGCCAATGGATTTAAAAGTTGAAGTTTGAGTCAATTGAAAATTCGTCCGTTTCATATAATGCGAATCGCTCTTATACAGCGATTGCTGGTTAATATGACCTATAGAAGCATAATAAGTATTGCTCGCACCACCACCACTAATCGTAATATTATGTTTCTGTTGCGGAGCAAAATTCTTCATTACCTCTTTTTGCCAATCTGTATTAGGGTGTCCGTACGGATCCGAACCATCGGCAAACATGCGTAAATCGTCGTCATTGTAAGGAATGGTCACTCCGTCATTCGCTGCCGCCACATTACGATGTATAGCACGCTCATACGAATTCAATTTATCAGGCCATACATTCGGTTGAGACCAGCTTTGGTTGAAGTTATAATCAATCTGAGGTTTTCCTTCTTTTCCCTGCTTGGTCGTTACCTGCAAAATACCATTAGAAGCACGCGAACCGTACACAGCCGTAGCCGAGGCATCCTTTAAAATAGATAAATTCGCAATATTTTCGGGAGCTAAAGCAACAAAGTCTCCATAGTCCCGAATAACGCCATCAATAACAACGAGCGGAGTGCCACCACCGCGAATACTCACCGTACTCGTCTTATTAATACCACCACCGCTACCTTGTACAATCAAACCAGGTGAACGCCCAGCCAACCCCTGCGTGATATTTGTTACCGGAAGAGCAGCCATCTCTTCTGCATTTACTGTTGATACGGCTGCAATCATCGAACGTTTTGTTGTCGTACCATACCCCAGGACTATTACTTCGTCCAGCTTCTGAGTGTCTTCCTTCATAGATAAATTGACAGGACCGGCAGTCACCTTGTGCTCAATAGTGAGATACCCGACATAAGATATTACCAGAATATCTCCAGGCTTAGCCTCCAAAGAGAAATTCCCGTCCATGTCAGTTACAGTTCCGTTTGTAGTACCTTTAACATGAATACTGACACCAACCAATGGACCAAAATCATCTGAAACAGAACCCGAAACTTTCTGGGTTTGCTGCATTTCCACATACTTGGACTCCCGTACAGTCAACAAATCATTCGAATCAGCCGCAGCAAAAGCCGGCAAAACAAATGACAACAAACAAGCGACCTGTACTCCTTTCACAATTCTTTGCGGAATAGAAAATGACAGCGATTGAATTTGTACTGGCTTAATTTCCATCTACATTTTGATTTAGAGTTTTACATAATATTTCTATCTAATCCAAAACAGTACTTAATCAGCAACCTGTTTTTAGAATATTTTCATAATATCCCATAGTTCTCTCAGAACTATGTCGATAGAAACTTTCTTCAAATCGCTTATTTTGTAAAGGATCAGGAAATATCACAGAAAAAAGGGGGAAACATGTTGACTCCGCATCCAACTTTAATAGAACAAATTGAAAGCCTACGTGCATAATATCAATCATAATAACATGTAGGGATTTGTGTGAGATATAAAAAACGCATTTATCCTATTAAAATATCATTACTTAATTTACAATGACTTCATGCAATAAAACAATGGGGCTATGTAGAAGCAATCATACCGTACACAACTCAACAATATGTTATAAAATATATTTGTTAATCTTTTTTCAAAAAAAGACGCATAATATTAAAATATATTCTAATTTTGCACATGTATTAAACTTAGTTCTGAGAGAACTATGCTACCATGAAAAGTTTATCCAACCAATACACAGCGATCCGGTTCTTTCATAAACAAATCAATATATCCTCCAAAAATTCAAAATCAATAAAAGAAGAATACTCTTTTAAGTCAACACACAAACATCCTATTTATCAAACAACTATCAGACATCAATCTGTCAATTAGCCTACCAATCCACCTTTTCGTTAACAAATAGACAATAATCGTTGACTCTATATCCTCATTAGTATCCTATTAGTAAAAAAATACATCCCGAACAAAATGTTTCAATTCCCTTATGTATTTTGTTGCCGATAGCTATACGTAAGCTTATCGACAATTATAGGTAATCTTGTCGATATTTATCAGTAAGTCTACGCATAGCTATCGGCAATAAAATACATAAGGAACTCAATCGGAAAAGATCACTATGAACAGGCAACAACAAGGCAGGGAAAAGAAGAAAACAGAAAGAAAAAGCCTGCCCCGAATAAACGGAACAGGCCTTTCACCTCTTATAATAAGTTGTTCTTATTTGCTACAGGAGCAACGCGGCTTCAATTGTTTGAAGAAATCGTTGCCTTTATCGTCCACCAGAATGAAAGCAGGGAAATTTTCTACTTCGATCTTCCAGATTGCTTCCATACCCAGTTCCGGATATTCCAGACATTCTACTTTCTTGATGCTTTCCTGTGCCAGGATAGCAGCCGGACCACCGATACTTCCCAGATAGAAACCGCCATGCTTCTTACAAGCATCTGTTACCTGCTGGCTACGGTTACCTTTGGCAATCATAATCATGCTACCGCCATTGTCCTGGAACAGATCGACATAGGAATCCATACGGCCGGCTGTTGTCGGACCGAATGAACCGGAAGCCATTCCGGCCGGAGTCTTGGCAGGACCTGCATAATAAATAGGATGATCCTTGATATACTGAGGCAGACCTTCGCCTTTATCGATACGTTCTTTCAGTTTTGCATGGGCGATATCACGACCAACTACGATCGTTCCGCTCAGAGAAAGACGGGTGGATACCGGATATTTAGTCAGTTCTTTCAGAATATCGGCCATTGGCTGGTTCAGGTTGATCTTTACAGCATCACCTTCGCCGGCATTACGCAACTCTTCAGGAATCAGGCGACCTGGATTAGAATCCATCTTTTCAATCCAGATACCCTCCTTATTGATCTTACATTTGATATTACGGTCAGCAGAGCAGGAAACTCCCATACCTACCGGACAGGAAGCACCGTGACGCGGCAGACGAATGACGCGAATATCATGAGCGAAATATTTACCCCCAAATTGCGCACCAATACCAAATTGCTGACTGGCCTCGAGCAATACTTTTTCCAGCTCAATATCACGGAATGCTTGTCCCTGCTCGTTTCCGCTGGTGGGCAAATTGTCGTAATATTTCGTAGAGGCCAGCTTGGCAACTTTTAAGGTTTGATCGGCTGAAAGCCCTCCGACGACAAAGGCGATGTGGTAAGGCGGGCAGGCAGCGGTGCCCAGCGATTTCATTTTTTCGATTAAAAATGCGGTCAGTTTTTCTGGTTGCAATAGGGATTTGGTTTCCTGATAAAGCGCGGCTTTATTGGCAGAGCCGCCCCCTTTATTAATACAGAGAAAATGGTACTCATCACCAGCGACGGCGCTGATATCAATCTGCGCCGGTAGATTGGTTTGCGTATTGACTTCGGTAAACATATCCAGTGGCGCATTTTGTGAAAAGCGCAGATTATTTTCCTGAAAAGTGGTGTAAATGCCTTTGCTTAAGGCTTCAGCGTCGTTACCTCCGGTCCATATCTGTTGCCCTTTACTGGCAACAATAGTTGCGGTGCCGGTATCCTGACAGTTGGGTAATACCCCTTTTGCTGAGACTTCAGCATTACGTAATAACTGCAACGCAACGTATTTATCATTACTGCTGGCCTGCGGATCGTTAAGAATGCTGGCGACCTGTTGCAAATGAGCGGAACGTAAGAAAAAAGAGGCTTCATAAAATGCCTGCCGGGCAAGCAGCGTTAATGCTTCAGGAGCGATTTTTATTACTTCTTCGCCGTCTAATTCCGTTACTGTAATATGTTGATCGCTAATTAATGTATATTCTGTACCGTCTTTATTTTGTAGAAACGGTTCTTGCCAGATAAATGGTTTGGACATATTTCACTTTTCACCTTAAACGTTAGTGTTACTTAATTGCCGTCTAACTTCATGATCCGGCTTATAAAAATGCGTAGTCATTGGCTTCTGATTGCTTAAGATCCCCCTCAGGGCAGAGCAACGTTCGATTCATTGGGTTTTAATGCTTTACCCC
>OHQG01001078.1_pt1 | contig 12157 bp, 12 predicted proteins | sample 1577871 | NCBI WGS metagenome assembly OHQG01 (sample SAMEA3879604, study PRJEB24766) | human gut metagenome | biome: human-associated habitat; feature: feces | place: USA | collected 1985/1987
GAAAAACTTCCACCACTTATCGAGCGAGATGCCCGCGATACCGCACCCGGTGGCGATGCCGCAGGTCGGCCAGAGCAGGTTGGAGAAGCCGTCTCCGAGCTGGAAGGCGAGCACCGTCACCTCGCGTGAAAGACCTGCGACGTCGCCCAGCGGCGCCATTATCGGGATGATCGTCGCCGCCTGGCCGCTGCCGGAGGGGATGGCAAAGTTGATGAAGGTCTGGATGAAGAGCATGCCCTCCGCTGCAATGATCGGCGGCGTCCCCTCGATCATATTCGCCATGAAATTGATTATCGTGTCTATTATTTGCCCCTCGCGCATGACGACGAGAATCGCGCGCGCCACGCCGACGATCAGCGCGCCGAAGACGATGGCGCGGGCTCCCGCGAGCAGCTCTTCCGCTATCTTGTCCGCGCTCCAGCCGAAGATGACGGCGACCGCGATCCCCATCAGGAGGAAGACCGCCGTCAGCTGGGTGTTGCCCCAGCCCCTGTAGAGGCAGCCGTAAAAGATGAGGGCGAGGCTGGCGAAGATCACCGCGAGCGAGGCGGACTCACGTCTTCCCATCGTCAATTTTTTGAGCTCGCCGCTGTCGTAGGAGAAGAGCGCCTCGCCGCGCGGGACGAGCGAAAGCGAAGGGTCTCTCTTTATCTGTCTGCCGTAGCGGAATATCCACCAGAGGGCGATCGCCGAAAAGACGACAAATATCGCGGCGCGCACGCCGAAGCCCGAATAGAGGGGGATACCGGCGATCGACTGCGCCACTACGATGGTATAGGGGTTTGTCAGCGCGGCGGCGAAACCAACTCCGATGCCGAGCATCACCACCGCGAAGCCGAACATCGCGTCATATCCCATCGCCACTCCCACGCCGACCATGATCGGTATCATGCCGTTAAAGTCGTTCCACATGCCGAAGAGGCTGGCTCCGAGCGCGAAAAAGAGATAAAAGATGACGACGACGATACTTTCACGCCCTTCGAGACGCCGCAGCAAAGTTCCCAGCATCTTTTCAAAAGAACCCGTCTTTATGACGACGGCGAAGGCGGCGTTGACGATGAATATGAGCGCCACAAGGTCCGCCACCTCGATTATCCCGCGCTGGAAGGAGCTGAAAAAGCCGATGACGCCGACGGGGCTCGAATCGGTGAGATAGCGGAAAGAGCCTGGGACGACGATCTTTCTCATCGTGCCGTTCACGTCGACGGATTGGTACTGGAACTCCCCCGCCGGAATGATCCAGGTCAGCAGGCAGGCCGCCGCGACGATATAAAAAAGCAGTACATAGGTGTGCGGCATCTTGAATTTTGCGGTTGATAGTCTCATCTCTTGATTCATAACTCCTTTTTACGCCTCCCCTGCCGGTCTACGCGCGGCGCAGCCTCCGGCCGGACAAATCTCAAAAAACAAAAAATCCAGCGCAAATTAAACACCTTCCGGCGTTAATTTGGCTGGATCTCGCAGATTATATCCCCGTGCTGAGCGCGCAGGTCAACTGGCAAGGCAGTCTTATTCGGTTTTATCTGCGGGAAGCCCCTTTACGCGAGCCTCCCGTGTGCATGATTATATATTATTTCCCATCCTCGTCAACCGCCATTTTTATCTCATCCCGGGCCGCGGGCCTATGGGTGCTAAGCCAGCTGCGGTATTTTTTCACCGCCTCCATATAGGCCATCTGAATAGCCTTCTGCGAAGAGGCGAGATAGGAGCCGCGTATGAGCTCCAAAAGCTCCCTGTCGACCTCCGCGAGAGAGCGTCCGATAAAGAGCTCCTTGATAAAATTGCTGGTCGCCGGCAGCATAACCGTCACGTCGAGGTCGACGATCTTTCCGCTGGCTGCCTCGACGATAAATACGATAAAAAAGTGTGAAAAGCGCGCGGTGATGGGATTTTTCTGCTGCGTCCGCGCGTTTCCTATTATGCAGAGCTTTTCGATCAAGACAAACCTCCCCTTTCATGCGCGGCGGTCTCATACTTGGCGCATAAGCGGTCTTATTATATATGGATAACGGGGAAATGAAATCCCGTAAAATCCCCGCGCCGTGTGTTTGAAGAGCGGTCCCGGGCTATAATTGGTTTGTCGATTTAGATATCCTTGCTTGGGGAGGGTTTAAGCTGAGGAGAAAAATTTACCGTTTTATTGCCTTCGCCGCATTGGCTGCCGCTGTTTTGCTCTGCGCGCCGGCCGCTTGGGCCGCCGCCGCGCCTGGGGAACGTGGAATTTCCGCGGACGCCGGTTTTGAAGCGCCGGAAGAGTCGCCCGAATACGGGCGGGCTAAGGAGCTTTTGCAGATAGCCGTCATGCACGGGCGTGACGACCGGGAGAAGATAAAGGAGGCGCTGTTCTGGCTGGAGAGTGGGACGGCGAAAAACTGTCCCCACGCGATGGCGCTGTTGGGCAGCTACTATCTTGACGGCGGTTTTACCGAAAGGTCGCGGCGCGAAGCGGAGCGTGACCCTGAAAAGGGGATGGCGCTTCTCAGAAGGGCCGCCGCGATGGATACGCCCGCGGCTCATATCGTGCTTGGCCGAATATATTTCAACGGCGGCTGCGGTGTGGCGCGTGACGCGGAGGCGGGGCTCGCCCATTTTGACCGGGCCATTGGCTCGGTCAGGATTATCGCCGCGCGCGGGAATATTATGAAAAGGCGCGCGCTCTCGGCGAGGAGGGGCTCGACGACAGGATCTATAACCTTGAACATCTTCCTGACTACTTCTGGGGAAGCCATCTCTTCGTGAAGGCCTGCGCCAAAGAGGAGGTCCGCCCCGACGTCCGGTACGTCGGCAGGAGCCTGAGGCTCAGCGGTCTCGTCGCCTCGGTGAGGAAAGAGTCCGGCGGTGTGACTGTCATTCTCAACCTGTACGAAAATCCCGCGGTCCGCGAGGCGGAGTGCCGATTCGCCCCGCAGGAGGTGGCGCGGCTTGCCGGCTGCGAAGAGGGCGATTCCCTGGCGGTACAGGGTAAAGTCATTGGCTTCGCTGGCGGCGCGAATAACGCCGACGGTGCGAGAGTCCTGATGGAGGATTGCTGGCCGGTGAGGGACTATTATCGATAGCGTGAACCGTGTGCGGGAAGAACGGCTTGATATGTGCGGCGGTGTGCCGTTCTTCCCGCGTTCTTTTATTCCTTGTAATTACCTGTATAGCGGCTGATGTACGGAATTAGATCCTTGCTGAGGACGCTCTTATTCTTTTCATTCCGCTGCATATGATATTCGCCACAGTCCGGTGTTATCATATCGTTGGGTTCGCTCCTCCAACAGGTACGCGAAATCATCTCTAAGCCTTATTGCCCAAAATTCCCAATATACGGGCCGTACTTAAGCTCAAAGGTACTTTTATCTTTGTTCAAGGTTTTACAGCCATTTTTCTGTCTTCTGCAGATGGCACGGAATGTGCATTCTTATAATTACATCATTAAAGGTTAATTGAAAAATCCCCTTATTTTAGGTAAGAATCACTTGTTGAGATTTAAAAAAGTATTAGAATTTTTTCAATAGAGGCATATTTCACTATTTTCGTCTGTATAAATAGATATGGAGGGAATGGAAATGGAAATGAACAAAAAGACACTTTTATTTGGCGGTTATTCCCAGTTTCCTCAGGGGACGGCGGGTCATGAGATATTTAAATACTTTGGCATCGGTTTTGTGGTTGACCCTGAGAGCGGTGAGATCGTGGAAGTCTCTTCCACGTTTCTCAGTGATCTGAGTTCCCGTTTCCTCAGTTCTGCATTTGTAGGCAAAAATATTAGGGATGGAGGTGTCGGTGCGGGCATAAAAGAATTTGAGGCGAGATATTTCTGCAAAGGTAAGAAGACGATCATCGCCGCGATAATAGATGCAGAGAAAAGCTACTTGAATTATTTAGCACAATAGTGTAGCATGAAATAAACTTAGATAATTTTGGTACAAATCTGCTGATTTGCCTTTTAGGGAGAGCAACCCTCTCTCATTTGCAAGGGCAAGGGTCCAACAGAAATGTTGGGGCCTTGCCCTTTTGCCGTTGCGGATGGGAGGTGGTTTTTGTTGTTTAATTTTTGATTTTCACCGTAAAAAAACAATAAATGACAAAAACTAAAGGAGAGTTGCTTGATGTATGAGAAATTACCTTTGATGATCCCGTTCGTTCTTTATCTGTTGGTTCTGATCGCCGTTAGTGTTTATACGTTCCGCTTTACCAAGACAATGGAGGGCTTTCACCTTGGCGGACGGAATTTGGGGCCGTGGGTAGCCGGTATCAGCCTTATCTTTTCCGGCTCCAGCGGCTGGATATTCACCGGTATGGCGGGGCTCTGTTATGCGGTGGGCCCTGCGTCTTGGTTTATGCACGCCGGCAATCTTTTTTTTATGCTTACGGCGTTTTTGCTGGTTGGTAAACGCTTGAGAAATTATTCCGGGGTACTCGGCGCGATAACCTATCCGGAATATTTCGTCAGGCGGGTACGCTCCAGTGGGAGTATAATCCGCGGTATCGCTTCGATGGCAGTGGTCGTATTTATGTCGGTCTCGGTCGCCACGCAGTATATGGCGGCGTCAAAATCAATGGTTCCTCTTTTCGGTATTACTAATTTCCAGGCAACATTGATAACGGCGTCTATTGCCTGATTGGCGGATTTCTGGCCGTTTGCTGGACTGATATGGTCCAAGGCATAGTGATTCTTGTGAGTTCCGTCGCTCTGTGTTCTTACATGATCTATGATATCGGCGGATGGTCTAATGTAACGCCAAAACTAGCGGCCCTTGACCCCAAACTTGTCTCCGCCAGATGGGTCACACTGCCTTTGGCCATCTCCTATTTCACGACCGGCTTCCAGTGTATCGGCCGCCCGCATGACACGATACGTTATTTTGCCGTCAAAGATTCAAAATCAACGCGCAAGATGGCGATGATCGGGATGTTTGGCTTCCTCATAAATTACTGGACGGGTTATCTTATCGGCCTCGTTGGGCGTATATATTTTCCATACATTGATGATCCAGAGACGATCTTTGGCAGGATACTCACAAGCGTGCTGAACCCGTGGTTTTCCGGGGTAATGCTTGCCGGGCTGATGGCTCTGATCATGTCCACCGTCGATTCCTGCCTGCTCTGCGCCGCATCGACGCTTAGCGAGGATTTTTACCACACCTGCATAAACAGAAACGCATCGAAGGAACACCTGATAAGGGTTTCTAGACTATCGGTGCTGCTAATCGCGCTGTTGGGTACGATTCTTGCGCTGAACTCAGGAGGACGTTCTGTCATGTCCGCCATGCTCTTCGCCTCCGGAGGCCTTGCCGCGACCTTTGGTCCCGCGCTGCTTCTATCGCTCTACTGGAAACGGCTGACCGAAGCTGGCTTGATCGCCGCGATGCTGACGGGATTTTCCGCAAGTGTAGCGTGGAAGGTTGGCGGAATGGCAAAAATTTCGAGCATACATGAGAGTTGTTTTGGTTTCTTTGCGGCACTCGTACTTGGCACAGTTATTAGTTTAATTACCAAACCTCTGCCGCAGGAGGAAATAGCGCGGGAGCTTCAAATCATATCAAGGGACTACCGTGTTGAGCAGCTCAGCGAAATAGAGCGTGGATTTCAATCCGCACAATAGGAATGAGGTATTTTTTCATGGACTTCTGCGCATGGCTGATCGTTGTGATAGTTCCGGTGATAATTACGGGAGTTTCGGTGCTCTATTATCTGCTTGGAGGCGATGATAATGATGACGTCAAAGATTAGATGCGGTGAAATGATAGATCTTGTATCCGGGAAAAGAAGGCAAAATGTAGATTTATGGCTGATAAATGGGAAAATAGGAAAAATATCTGAAAAGATAGGACGGGCCGCGGAAGAAGAGATAGACCTTTCCCGTTTTTACGTGATTCCCGGCTTTGTCGACGCCCACAACCATCTCTGCCTTCGTGTGGGCGGCGAGGCGGCTCCGATGATGGAGGCGCTTGCATATCAGGTGCTTCTTGCGGTGAAACACGCGCGTTTTGCGTTGCTTTCCGGGGTGACGACGCTGCGTGACGCGGGCGAGCGTGGATATGTCGACCTCTTTGTACGGCGCGGGATTGAGGAGGGGATCATTCCCGGCCCGAGACTTCTGGTCGCAGGGCCGGGGTTTCTCCAAAGCTGCGGCCGTCTGTGGTTTATGGGAAGGGAGGCCGGCGGGCATATCGAAGTTCGTAAAACGGTCCGTAAACAGCTGAAGGCCGGTATCGACTTTATAAGGATATTTGTGGCCGGTGCGGGAGCGGCATTTTCTGCCGAAAAAGCTGTTCCCGGCAGCAGCCGCGAAGAGATCGAGGCCGCTGTCTATGAGGCGCGCGCCGCCGGAAGGAATATCGGCGTACAGACCCACGGCGGCGATGCGGCGACATGGGCGATCGAGGCGGGCGTTGACGCTGTGGAGCATGGATGCTTTCTCACGGAAGAACAGCTGCTGATGATGAGGGAGTGCGGCACCTGGCTGGTCGTCACAAGCGGCATCCAGCGGGCGATACGCGACTGCGCGGGAAATTCCGCCTTTATGCGCGAAAAGGCCGGGGCCGCCTACGCCAACTACCTGTCTGTCGTGCGGCGCGCCGTGGAGCTTGGCATCAACCTCGCCGTGGGCAACGACACGAACCATGGCTGTATTGCGGAGGAGATAACCTTTTTAGAAAGGGCTGGCATGGAGAGGCGCGCGGCGCTGCTGGCCGCCACGCTGGGAGGCGCGTCTCTCTGCGGTATTGAGGAGGAGATCGGAACGCTCGATATCGGCAAGGAGGCCGACCTGATCGCCTTTGAGCGGGACCCTCTGACGGCCGCGCCGCGGGAGCTGGTTCCGGCGTGGGTGATAAGGTCGGGAAAGGTAATGAAGAATCCCGTCGGCGTTTGCTCCTGATACCTATTAAAAAGAGAGAAGGCAGACGGTACGCCGCCTGCCTTCTCTCTTTTACCGCCGGTGCTCCCCGGCCTTTATTTTGCGATGAGTCCCTTTTCCCTAAGGAACTCCCGCGCCACAGTTCTTGCGTCCTGCCCGCCGATGTCCACCTTGGCGTTGAGCGCGCGCATCGCATCCTCGTTAAGCAGCCCGTCCATTTTTGACAGCAGCTCTTCCAGCTCGGGGTATTTTTCAAAGGTATCCTGCCGGACGAGATTCACCGCGTAGTAAGGCGGGAAGAAGTTGATGTCGTCCTCCATCAGCGTCACCTTTTGCTTGGTCAGCTGGGCGTCGGTCGAAAAGGCATCGATCACGTCCACCTCCTGCGCCGCGAGCCCGCGGTAGCGGATACTCTCCTGCAGTCCCGTAACGGACTCAAAGTCCTTTTTAAAGCGTTTTTTCATGAGTGGCAGGCAGTCTCCGCGCTGGACGAAGCCAACCGTGCAGCCGAGCCGCAGTTTATCGGCGACGCCCATCATCTCGGAGAGGGTGCGGATACCATAGCGCTTCGCCGTCTCGGGGCGTACTCCCATTACATAGGTGTTGTTGAAGCCGAGCGGCTTTGAGACGGTGATGCCGTGTTCCTTCATCAGCAGCTCTTTAGATTTTTCATAGACGGCCTGCGGATCGGTGCTCGCGAATTCCATGTGGAAGTAGTTTGGCAGGATGCTGCCGGTATATTCGACGAACATGTCCACGTCGCCCTTTTTGAGCGCGTTAAAACAGACCACCGCGCCGCCGAGGTTAAAACGCTCCTCTACCTTGACGTCGCTGTTGGCTTTGATGAGCTCGCTGTACATATAGCCGAGTATCATCGCCTCCGTGAAGTCGCCGGAGCCCACGGTGACCTTTCTTTCGCCGCGCTCGCTCAGATATCCTGAGAGGGCGGAGGCGGCGGGAAGCAGCACCAACAGGCCGCAGAGCGCAAAGACGGCGATCTGCCTGCGGCGGCGCTTTTTAGCGGGGATATTCTGTATCTGCTCGGGGGGCAGCAGCCCCTCGGGCGTCACCGCGCGTTCCAGCTGCCCAAGCAGAAGGTCTATGCCGAGCGCCATCAGCGAGGCCGGAATAGCGCCGAGCAGCACGAGGCCGACGTTCTGTGAGTTGAGCCCGAGATTTATGAACCATCCCAGCCCGCCAGCGCCCGCGAAGGCGGCGATCGTCATCGTGCCCACCGCCGCGACGGCGGAGATGCGGATGCCGGCCATAATGACGGAACATGCGCTGCCACTTCGTCAGCCCCATGCCGCGCGCCACCTCTATCGTCTTCGGGTCGATGCTCATGATGCCCGTGTAGGTATTCTTTATGATGGGAAGCAGCGCGTAGATGATTACCATCATGATTGCCGGCTTCGCTCCGATCCCCACAAAGGGAACGGAGAAGGCCAGCAGCGCGATGCAGGGAATCGACTGCATGATATTGGCAAGGCCGATGACGATACGTGTCGCGAGCCTGCTGTGTGTGATGACGATGCCGACAGGTATCCCGATTGACAGCGAGATGAATACCGCCATGGTCGTCATATTCATATGGTCGATGAAAAGCCGCAGCAGTTCGCTGTGCTTCGCCGCCAGCAGTGCCAGGAAATCAGTCAATTACGCCACTCCTCTCTTCGGCGGAACCCTCGGGGCTGAACTGCCTGCTCAGCACGGAGAGCAGCCTTCCCTTCGTGAGAAACCCCCGCAGCCGTGAGTCGTGATCGGTCACGGGAATTACTCCGGAGATGTTGTAGTCGATGGTGGAGATGATCTTTTTCAGCGATGTATCGGTGAAGACTGAGATGTAATCGTCCGATATATAGTTGCTTATCCTGTCGTTCTCATTCTTCACATTCCGCAGGTCCGCGAGCCAGACGATGCCCTTCAGCCTGCCGTTGTCGGTGACGAGGAGGCTGTCGACGTTGTAGTGGCTCATAATATAGATCGCCTGTACCACGCTGCGGTCCTCCGTCGCCTGCACCGGCCGTTTCAGCATGATGTCCTCCGCCTTGACGAACTCTGGGTTGCTCCATAGTTTGTTCTTGCCGATGAACTCCTCCACGTAGCGGTTGACCGGGTGTTTCAGGATATCTTCGGGATTGTCGCACTGGACGACGTGCCCCGCCTGGATGACGCAGATCCGGTCGGCGAGCTTGATCGCCTCGTCCATATCATGGGTGACGAAAATCATAGTCTTTCCCATCTTTCGATGGAGGTCGGACAGCTCATCCTGCAAGGAACTTCTGGTCAATGGATCCAGAGCGGAAAAGGGCTCATCCAGAAGCACGTAATCCGGGTCGTTGGCCAAGGCACGGATGACGCCGATTCGCTGCTGCTGCCCGCCGGACAGACTTCCGGCGGGCTGCTTCAGCTTTTGACGCAAGTCCGGAAATATCTCCAGGCAATAGGCGATCTCCTGTTCCTGCCGTGCCTTGTCCCGCCCCATCCGGGCGGGCATCGCAATTTTCAGGTTATCCAGCACCGTGCGTGAACTGAAGATGCCCCGAAATTCCGATGGGAGCAGGCGTACTCCCGCCTCAGCGGCCGTACGCGGCGACGTGTTGCACAACTGTGTGCCGTCCAGGTGGATTCCACCGCTCTCGGCCCGCACCAGACTCACCACGCTCTTGAGCAGCGTGGTCTTACCCGCGCCGTTGGGGCCGATCAGGCTCGTTATCGAGCCCCGTTCAACCTCTATTGTAAAGCCGCTGACGGCGGTGAGGCCACCGAACTTGATCATGACGTCCTCGGTCTTCAGTATCGTATCAGCCATTTGCGCGCGCCCCCTTTCCCTTGAAGATGCGCTTCGCGAAGCGAGAGGCGCTGTCCCAGCTGAATTCATAGCCGCCGATTATACCCTCGCGGCGGTAGAGGATGATGAAGAGCAGCAGCAGTGAGAAGATCAGCATTCTCATGCCAGGTATCCCCGCGAATTCCCATGAGCCGATCGTTATGGAGTCTTCGACGAAACGCAGCCATTCAAGCAGCACGGTGATGACCACCGTGCCGATGAGGGAGCCGGTTATCGAGCCGAGGCCGCCGACGACAACGAACATCAAGATGTTGAAGGTCAGCTGGAAGTTGAACATCTTCGGGTCGATCGTGGTGATGAGGCTGCCCATCAGCGCGCCGCCCACGCCCGCGAAAAAGGCGCCGACGACGAAGGATATCGTCTTGGTGCGGAAGGTATTTATCCCCATCGCCTTCGCCGCGACCTCGTCGTCGCGGACGGCGCGCAGGGTGTTGCCGAAGTTGCTGGAGAGCAGCTTGATGATCACGTAGCAGGTGAGGACGCACCAGAAGTAGTTCCAACCCAGGTTGGCGTAGGCCGGAATGCCCTTGAGGCCAAGCGCGCCGTTGGTGACCGGCGTCATATTCGTGAAGAGGACGCGGATTATCTCACCGAAGCCAAGCGTCGCGATGCCGAGATAGTCGCCGCCGAGCTTGAGGCAGGGAAGCGCCATCAGCAGGCCGACAAAGGCCGCGACAAGGCCGCCCGCGATAACGGCGATAAAGAAGGGGGCGTGCATCACGGAGAAGGGCCACATCATCGGCTCCAGGATGTACATCATCTCCTTCTGCGCCGCCGGCAGGATGAGGATCGCCGTCACATAGGCGCCGATGGCCATGAAGCCAGCGTGGGCCAGCGAGAACATACCGGTGAAGCCATAGATGAGGTTAAGGCTGATCGCCAGTATCGCGTTGACGGCGATGAGGTTCAGCACCTGTATCTTATAGCCGTCGAGGTTCCCCTGCGCCCACCAGAGAAAGAGGGCGAGGAGGCCGAGAGAGAGCGCGTTAAGAATAAGCTTCGTTGAATTTTTCATCATATCTTATCCTCCAGCTTCTCGCCCATCAGCCCGGTCGGCTTATAGAAGAGTATCAGGATGAGCAGGACGAAGGCGAAGGCGTCGCGGTAGCCGGAGAGCGCCGGGAAAAAGGCGACGAGCATGATCTCCATGAACCCCAGCAGAAGGCCGCCAATCATCGCCCCCTGTACGGAGCCGATGCCGCCGAGGACCGCGGCGATGAAGGCCTTGAGGCCGGGGAAAACGCCCATAAAGGGGTGTATCTGCGGATAACGCAGCGCCCACATGATGCCGGCGCAGGCCGCGAGCGCCGAGCCGATGGCGAAGGTGAGCGCGATGATGCGGTCGACCTTGACGCCCATGAGGCGTGTCGTCTCAATGTCGCGCGAGATGGCGCGCATCGCGAGCCCCGGCTTCGTGCGGTAGAGCATCCAGAGCAGGGCGCCGACGAGGATGAAGGAGATTATCGGGACAAATATCGCGAGCGGCAGGATGCGGACGTTGCCCAGGGTCATAACGCGGACAAGCGGCTCAAAGCGCGGCATCGGCTTCGGCACGCCCGTGAAGATAACCAGGCAGAGATTTTCAATGAAGAAGGAGACGCCGATCGCCGAGATGAGCGCCGAGATGCGCGGCGCGTTGCGCAGCGGCTGATAGGCGACGCGGTCGATCATGACCCCAAATATCGCGGTAGCCAAAATAGAGAGCAGCACCGCCGGTATCCAGGGCAGGTGCATGACCGTGATGGCAAGAAAGACAAAATAGGTGCTGATCATAAAGATATCGCCGTGGGCGAAGTTGATGAGGCGCAGAATGCCGTAAACCATCGTATAACCGATGGCGATAAGGCCGTAAAGGCTGCCCAGCATCAGCGCGTTGAAAAAATGCTGGACCATCATGTCAAAAGTCATCTTTTTCCCCTCTTACTTATCCTCCCGTTGTCAGAAAGGCATTTTATTTGATTTTCAGAAAAAGCGGAACAGAGCCGCGGCGCAGGCGTGCAAACCGCTAAATGGCTGGGCTCGGGCCTCCGGAGGCATATGCCCGTACGTAAGACCGCTGTCCGCCCTTTGAGGGCGGACGCGGTATGATACCGTTTGCAGCCAGACGTGCGGAAGCGTTTACCGCAGTGCCGGCCGGAGCAAGTCATGACGTGGGTCGTGCGCCCAGGCCGCAGCGTTGATATTACTTGGGGTTGACGATCGCGTGGAAGACCTGCCTGCCATTTTCGATCTTGATGATACCGACCGATTTTTCTAAGAAATCTTTAGTGGCGCTCAATTTGATCCGCAGCCTGCGTGAGCATGTAGCGGAAGTGGTGTTCGTACATGTAGTGGAACGCAGCCGCAATCAGAGCGATCTTGAGAGCAAGCTGCTGAATGCCGAATCGCGGATGGAAGAACTGGTGGCCGAGATGAAACTTTTTGGGATCAAGGCTTCTTATCTGGTCGATAAAGGGGCG
>OHQG01001080.1_pt1 | contig 12133 bp, 13 predicted proteins | sample 1577871 | NCBI WGS metagenome assembly OHQG01 (sample SAMEA3879604, study PRJEB24766) | human gut metagenome | biome: human-associated habitat; feature: feces | place: USA | collected 1985/1987
TTCCCTTATACCCGGAGGTCAGTACAATCTGTGCTCCATACGCCTGCAGAAGATTCCGACGCTCTACCGTCATGGTTTCCGGCAATGTTAAAATTGCATGATACCCTTTTGCAGCCGCCACAGAAGCAAGTCCGATTCCCGTATTACCGGAAGTTGGCTCGATAATCGTAGCTCCCGGCTTTAATTTTCCCTTTCTCTCTGCATCTTCAATCATGGCAAGTGCCACTCGGTCTTTTACCGAACCTGCCGGATTAAAATATTCCAGCTTGGCAATGATTGCCGCATCCTCTACACCTGCCTCTTTCATATAATTATGAAGATAGAGCATCGGCGTCCTTCCAATCAGTTCCGAAGCACTGTCCACTATTCCTTTCACACACGTTTCCTTCTTTCTATTCCATTCCTTTGATATATCCGGTTGCAGACTGAATTGCCACTGCACCATCTGCAACTGCTGTGACTACCTGACGCAGGCTTTTCGTCCGCACATCTCCTGCCACGAACAGTCCCGCAAGACTGCTGTTGCAGTCTTCTCCTGCAATCACATAGCCTTTCTCATCGAGAACGTCAAGGTTCTTTAATAATTCCGTATTTGGAATCATTCCAACCGCTTCAAAAACACCATCTACAGCTATTGTCCCACCGTTATCTAAAATAATACCATTTACTTTATCTTCCCCGGTGATTTCCTGTACTCTTGTATTGGTAAGTATCGTTACATTGGAAAGCTCTTCTAATTTCTTTTTTGTCTTCTCTGCTCCACGGAATTCTGCTCTCCGGTGAATGAGATATACCTGTTCGCAGATATCGGATAAATACAATGCATCATCCAATGCGGTATCTCCACCACCGATGACTGCGGCTTTCTTTCCCTTATAAAAGGCACCGTCACAGACTGCACAAAAAGAAACTCCTTTTGCCAGCAGTTTTTCTTCTCCCGGTACCCCTAATCTGCGGTTCTGACAGCCTGCCGCATAGACTACGGTTTTCGCTTCTATGTTCTTTCCATCTTCACAGGAAATGACAAAGCTTTGCTCTTTTTTTGTAATGGCTGTAACCTCTGCCTCTTCAATGGTTACTCCAAGTCCTTCGGCATGCTCTAAGAATGCCTCTCCCAGAGAATAACCGTCTTTGCCCGGCAGTCCCGGGTAATTATCTACCCGGCTGCTATATGCAATCTGTCCGGTTCCAAGATATTCTTTTTCCAGTACAACCGCATCGAGGTTTGCCCGCTTAGCATAGATTGCCGCACTTAAACCTGCCGGCCCACTTCCAATGATAACTACATCTAACATATTACCAGATCTTCCTTTGTTGATTCGTCGCCTTCAATATGAAATGAATTGAGTACCGGCTGTTCCGGTTCCATCAGAGAAAGAATCATATAGCTTGCTTTACTGTCATATGCAAGACGCTTATCTTCTTCGGATGGTCTTGAAGGAGATTCCGGATGGGAGTGCCAGTTGCCTAAAGGCATGAGACCATTGGCACGCATATCCTTTACGGCTGCTAACTGCTCTTTCGGATCCAGTGTGAAATGCTCATTGGAATGGTCGATATTGGTCAACAGATATACCTTTTCTACCACCTTATCCTCTCCGTCTTTGGTTCCTGCAATCAGTCCGCAAGCCTCTTCTGGTACACAGCTTTTGGCATGTGCCAGTATTTTTTCATAATCTGCTTTTTTTAATGAAATCATGCTATCCTCTTTCTATGTTTCATGGGTTATGTATCTGATAATATTTATTTACTGATACATTTATTTATCTGTACATTCTGCCTGTTCATAATCAATCAGCTCTGTTATGGTCGGATGTTCTCCACAAACGGCACATCCCTTGCCATTCCAAGGAAGCTTAATCTTGTGGAATTCCTGCTTAATTGCATCATAGGTCAATAACTGACCGGTCAGCAGATCTCCTACTCCAAGGATGTATTTGATTGCTTCCATTGCCTGAAGGCTTCCGATGACACCACCCATTGCGCCGATAACACCAGCCTGCTTACAGGTCGGTACGGCATCCTTTGGTGGTGGATTCTTAAATACACAACGGTAACATGGTCCCTCTCCCGGAACATAGGTCATTAACTGACCTTTGAAACGGATGATTCCTGCATGGGAAAATGGTTTTTTTGCCATAACACAGGCATCGTTAATTAAGAATTTTGCCGGGAAGTTATCGGTTCCGTCAATGATAAAATCATAATCTGCAATGATGTCCATGATATTTTCACTGGTAATGAATTCACGATATGTACGGACTTCTACATCCGGGTTCATTGCATTAATGGTCTCTTTTGCAGACTGCACTTTTGCTTTGCCTACATCTGCTGTCTGATGAATAATCTGTCTCTGAAGGTTACTTAAATCTACTTCATCGGCATCGGCAATTCCGATGGTACCTACGCCTGCTGCTCCAAGATACATTGCTGCCGGTGCTCCAAGTCCGCCTGCTCCGATGATTAAAACTTTTGCATTTAAAAGTTTTTTCTGACCCTTAGCGCCAACTTCTTTTAAAATGATATGTCTGGAATAACGTTCAATCTGCTCATCCGTTAATGCCATAGCTTCCACCTCCCATGAAGTAAAGGAATTCTACATTATCACCATCCTTAAGAACGGTTGTTGCCTTTGCTTCTGTTTCTATAAATTCATCGTTAATGGATACGGTTACATATTCCGGTGTCTCTACATTTTCCTGCTCAATTAATTCCGGAAGTGTTAATCCGTCTTTTACTTCTTTCTTTTCGCCTGCTACTGTAATCTGCATAATTTCCTTCCTCTCACTTTTCTTTATTTTTATTTGTCAAGGGACTGGGTAATCCACTCCTCAAGTACCGCTTTTTTCTCTGCACCACTCTTACGGGCAATTTCTTCGCCATCCTTGAAGAGTACAATGGTTGGTACAGACATTACACTGTATTTTTCTGCCAGTTCTGAATCAAAGTTGGTATTTACTTTATAAACATTTAATTTTTCTGCCTGTTCGTCTGCGATAGCACCAATGACCGGTGACATTTTCTTGCACGGAACACAACTGTCTGAGTAAAAATCAATCAGCACCGGAAGGCTGCTCTTCAATACTTTTTCTTCAAAAGTGTCTTTTGTTACGCGTTCTGCCATTTCTTTCTCCCTTCCAGATGTTTAGTCCTCAACCTTCTTTACAATGAGGTTATAGGTTCCATCTTCGTTATTAACCAGTTTTAAAATCTGATGTCCTTCTTCTTTAATACTGCGTGGTACGTTCTGTACCGGCTCGCCGTCATTCATACGGATTGCAATGACTTCGCCATCCTCTAACTCATCAATTGCAACCTTTGCCTTTACAAAAGTAAGCGGGCACACTTTATCGGTAATATCTACTGTGTCATCAATTCTGATTCCTTCGATTTCCATCTTATATCTCCTCGTATAATAATTTTTATTTTGAATTTCCATTCCGATTTTTTCTTTCTTTTTCTTCAAATGCATTGCGGATTACTTTGCGGAATTCATCTTCTCCTACACGCTGTAAAAGTAAACGAAAACGCTCACCCGGATTTGCATGTTCTTCAAAGAATCCAATGGCTGCATCGGTCACACGGAATAATGTCTCTTCATCGGTAATCAGCGGAAGTAACTGTTCTCCTTTGTAAATATGGTTTCCAAATAATCCACCAAAGGATACGATATATCCGCTCTTTCCTTCCCATGCATCTGTCGGGCAGGATTTTACACAACGGCCGCAGTTGGTACATTTATCATAATCAATGGTAACTTCTGTTCCGGTACATTTGATAGCATCTTCACGGCACGCCTTTTCGCAGACACCACAATTGATACATTTATCTGCTACCCAGCTTACTTCCATACCACCTTTTACACCGATATCATTTTCTTCTGCCTTAAGACAGTTGTTCTGACATCCGGTAACACCAAATTTAAATTTGTGCGGAAGCTCTCTTCCGAAGTAATGCTCATCTAATTTCTTTGCCAGGCTGTAGGTATCGATACATCCGCTCGGGCAGATTTCAGAACCCTGACATGCGGTAACAGTACGGACTCTCGGTCCACATACACCAGGTTTTACACCACCGTCTGCTAACTTTGCACGAACCTCTTCTATATCTTCAAAGTTAATAAATGGAATCTCAATGCCCTGTCTGGAAGTCATATGAACATAGCCTTTTCCATATTTTTCTGCCACATCTGCTACTGCTTTAATATTTTCTGCTGTCAGGTTTCCTCCAACTACCTGAATTCTTAAAGAAAAGAATCCTTTCTGTTTCTGGCGCATAAATCCGCCCTTTTTCAATGCCGCATAATCAATTTTTGCCATTATCTGCTTCCTCCATTTACTCTTCGCTTTTCTCTGGTTTGCTCTGATCCATTGCCTGTCTGAAGTCTTCGATTAAATCTTCGATATCTTCAATTCCGACACTGATGCGGATCAAATCATCAAATACTCCGGCGTCTCTTTTTTCTTCCGGGGTACTGTGTACATTTAATGTAGATTCCGGATGAATCACTAATGTTTTCGTATCTCCGATATTGGAAATAATCAGCGGAAGCTTTAATGCATTGATTATTTCAAATGCCCGTTTCTTGCTTCCGGTCCGTATGGTTAAGATTCCACCAAAACGGCCCTTAAACTGTTTCTTTGCGATTTCATGCCATGGACTGCTCTCCAATCCCGGATAATTGACTGTTACATCCGGATATTCTCTTACAAAAAACCTTGCCAGTTCTGCTGCATTGTCACAGATACGCTCCATCCGGATTCCCAGTGTCTCTAACCCGATACAGTTATAAAATGCATTCTGCGGAGACAGACAGGCTCCTGTGTTGCGGAACAGACCATTCCGAAGCTTGGCAGTATAGGCAAATGGTCCAAACTTCTTAAAGTCTGCCATGCCCGGATATTTTTCCACATCCCACTTAAATCTGCCGCTGTCCGTAATAATTCCGCTGATGGAATTGCTGTGACCATTGATGTATTTAGAGGAAGAATTCATTACAATATCCGCTCCTAGGGAAAGCGGCTTCACTAAGAATGCAGTAGCAACCGTATTATCTATAATAAGCGGTACCTGATGCTCATGTGCCAGATTTGCAAGTGCCGTAATATCTGTCACATCAAGTCTTGGATTACCAATGGTCTCTGCAAAGTAAAGACGGGTATGTTCATTTGTCTTTGCTTCAAATGCAACCAGGTCATTGTTTTCCACATAATGTGTTGTGATACCAAATGCCTCTAAGTCACGGAATAAATCAATGCTGCCGCCATAGAGACTGGCACTGGATACGATTTCATCGCCGGAACGAAGGATATTACAAAATGCATTGTAGAGTGCTGCCATTCCTGATGCACAGGCAACGCTTGCTACGCCACCCTCTAACGCCGTTACTCTTTTTTCAAATGCATCTACCGTAGGATTACTGATTCTCGTATAGGAATATCCCGGTGCCTGGTTATGAAAAATCTTTTCTAACTTCTCTGCCGACTCATGTGCAAATGCACTGGATTGATAAATCGGAGTTGTTGTTGCACCTGTATTCGGTTCTCCCTGAAAATCTCCATGTAATAATGCGGTATTAAACTTCATCTTACGCTCCAATTCCTGCACGTCTTATCGTGCACTAAATACTTTGAACTGCCTTAGGAATTCTATTTACGATTATTCCTATTGGTTTTGTATGAATTATATTTTACTATATTTTTCTAATTTGTCAATACTAATTTATCAGAGCATTGTTATTTCTCTCCGAATATGTTATTTTATTCACGCAAGCCGCATAAATAAACGCTTTCTTGCAACAATACATATTTCTGAAATTATGGAAAGGATTTCCTATGTACACGAGAAAAAAAATTATTTTATCTTTTGCCGGAATGTTTTTCCTGCTGCTTTTTATGATGTCAGCAAGTCTTTTTTTCGGCAGCGTTTTATTAAATCCGAAAGATATTTTATCCTGCCTGATTCAAAATGACCGGACTTCTGTCACAGGTCTGTTACTTTTTCATATCAGAATTCCACGGATGTTTGGCGCCATTGCTGCCGGCATGGGTTTATCCTGCGCCGGAGTTATCTTACAGACTGTTATGAATAATTCCCTTGCCAGCCCGAATACCATTGGTGTCAATTCCGGAGCCGGATTTGCCGTTATGATTGGACTTGCCCTCTTCCATGGCCGTGCAGCCCATAATGCCATTTTTGCTTTTACCGGAGCCTTCCTTACGACACTTCTTATTTTTGCTCTGGCATATATGGCAGACAGCAAACGTACTACCATCATTCTTGCCGGCATTACCGTTTCTTCTTTTTTAAGTGCCGGAATTAATACGGTAAAATTATTAAGTGATGATATCACTTTAAACCTCACTACCTTTATGATTGGTTCTCTTTCTGATGTCACCACAAAAACGCTTTTTGCTCCCGGCATTGCCATTGTCATTGCGGTTATCATCTCCTGCTTTTTCGGAAGCCACATGAATGTTCTGAGTCTTGGAGAAGATGTTGCCCGCTCCCTTGGCATTCCGGTATCGCTGCTCCGTTTTCTGCTGTTGATGCTTTCCAGTATACTGGCAGGCTGTGTGGTAAGTTATGCAGGACTTTTAAGCTTCGTCGGACTGATTGTTCCTCATATTGCAAGACGGCTCTTCGGCAATGATATGCGGCTTTTAGTTCCCCTTTGTGTTCTCTTAGGTGCAAGTTTCGTCCTCTTCTGCGACACCCTTGGTCGTGTTATTGCAGCACCATATGAGCTTCCTGCCGGCATTATTCTTTCTTTTGTAGGCGGACCGTTTTTCTTATATCTTTTATTAGGAAAGAAAGGAGGACGCAGAGTCCATGCTTAAATTTGATTCCGTTTCCATTGGCTACCACAAGGTGCCTCTGATTAAAAATCTGTCCGTTGAAATTCCTACCGGCAGCATCACAACCATCGTAGGGCCAAATGGCTGTGGCAAAACAACGCTGATTTCCGTATTAAATAAATCCAGCCAGCTTTTTAACGGCTCTATCACATTAGATGGCGAAGATATTTATCATATGAATGGACACCTTCGTGCCAGGAAAATTGCATTTCTTCCACAGATTCGTGAAGTGATTCCTGCTCTTCCGGTTCATACCTTAGTGGAGCATGGACGCTTTCCATATCTTGGTTTTTCGAGACGCCTCACCGAAGAAGACCGCAGACTGGTGGAAGATGCCATGGAATTTACCCATATTACAGATTACCGCAACGTTGCAACTGACACTCTTTCCGGTGGAATAAGACAGCGTGTCTTCTTTGCCATGACTTTAGCCCAGAACTGCGATACGATTATTTTGGATGAACCGACTACCTTCTTAGACTTGGTAAGCCAGAATAATTTCTACCGGATGCTTCCAATCTTAAAGGCACAGGGAAAAACAATTCTTCTGGTGCTGCACGACCTTGCCAAGGCACTTACTATTTCAGACAAACTTATCGTCATGGAATCCGGTACCATCTGCTTTCAGGGCACTCCGGATGAATGCGTACAAAAAAACGTCTTAAATAAAGTATTTCATACTTCACTTAAGACGTTCTCTGATGCGGAAGGAACTTACTACTTCTTTGAGTAAGTTCCTTACTTTTCCAATGTTTCATTCATACTTCCCATCCGGTAACCGCAAAGGTCTAAGGTTACATAGGTAAATCCATATTCCCGGAAAGTTTTTACAATTCTCTCCCGGTTCTCCTTTTCCATCAGCTTCGAAAATTCTTCCGGCTCAATCTCAATTCTTGCCATCATTCCATGAATTCTTACCCTCACCTGATGAAAACCTAAATCCAGTAATAATTGTTCCGCTTTATCCACCATTGTAAGTTTCTCTTCGGATATGGTCTCTCCATAGACAAACCGGGATGACAGACAGGCAAAGGACTGCTTTTTCCAGGTTGGAAGATTCAACGCCTTCGAAAGGACACGGATATCCTGCTTGGTAAAACCACAGTCTCTGAGCGGACTTTTTATTCCAAGCTCTGCCACTGCTTTTAATCCCGGACGATAATCTCCGTTATCATCAAGGTTAGAGCCTTCCGCCACATAGGCAATTTTCTGTTCTTCTGCAATCTTTAATATCTTTTCAAATAATTCATGCTTGCAAAGATAACAGCGGTTCTTAGGATTCTGTGCAAATCCTTCGATTTCAAGTTCTTCCGATTCTGTAATAAAATGTCTTATATTTTCTTTCCGGCAAAATGCTTCTGCTTCCCCTAACTCTCTCTTTGGAAATGAACAGGAGGACGCAGTTACTGCAATTGCCCGCTCTCCCAATACATCATGCGCCACTTTCAAAAGATAGGTGGAATCCACACCACTTGAGAATGCAACTGCCACGCTGCCTAATTTTTCAAAATATTGTTTTAACGCTTCCTGCTTTTTTAACTGTTCCGGAGTTGGTGCTGCTATTTTATCCATTTCTTATGCCTCTACTTTGTTTCTTCTCTAAGTTCTTTCACCGTAGCAAGCTCCAGACCGACCTTTTCTGCGATCACATCATCTGTCAGGAGATCTAAAAGGTTTCTTGCAACACTGATTTTTTCTCTGGCAATTCCACGGGCTTCGCCTATTTTAATGCCCTGCGCCTCGCCAATTTCTATTCCTTTATTGGTCATCTCTTCTGCAAATGTACACATTGTAATCACCTCTCCTGCTTTCACACGTTCTGCTACTGTTTTCTCTATTTTGACATAGGTTTTATCATTTGTAAACACCCGAAGCAGATTCAAAACCGCTTCTACATGGCAGATTGCCTCCGGATGTTCCTTAGGATTATATCTTCCGAGACGTTTCTCCGCAAAAAAATCTGCTACAATTTTAAAATCACTTTTAAACGCTTTTCGGATTTTCTCTGGCAAAAATGCAATATTAAAAACAAATATTTTATAATCATTTACATAAGGTCTTAGTTCCGGAGAAACATCTAAAATGTCAAATAGCGCATTCGGACTTTTCCATTCTGTATCACTGAAATTTAAAACAATTGTAATTGCCGGATATTTTCGTTCTTCCTCACGGTCAATCTGCACCCGATACACGGCATAATCATACCCCATAATCCGGATGGGCATATTTTTATCTATCCGACTTTCATTTTCAATCCCAAAAGATGCCACTTTGTATAACCCATTCTTATATAATTTCACAGTATCCCGAAACTGATTCCGAAGATTGTTTTCTTCCACCTTATAGATGCTTTCCGTCGGTCCCTCTTCCAATCCTTCTTCCAAAAGAATCTCCTTTCGAAAAAGTAATACATTATATATGTCAGCAAAAACATCCGAAAATGATTCCAGATATTTTTCTGCCAAATCCTTATCTGCCAAGTATTTTCCCCCTGTTAAATAAATATTTTGGATAAAAAAGATTCTGAAAATATGAATATAAGATTATCACGAATGCAGACAGTTCAACACGCCTGCATAATAGATGAATAACGAATATTATTATAAACTGATTTTACTTAAGATATAATATCAAAAATATTCCGAAGGGTGCAAGTACTCTACGGAATATTTTAATCTAATTTAATAGAATTTATATAATCTTTACAAAGATAAAACATTTTTTCTGTTTTTGTAACTATTTTCTTCTCATTTTTGTCATTTTCCATGTAAACGTTTGCGCACATGTACTTTAACTGCATCACTTTAGATGTAGTACTCCAGACGATTGGTATTTTCCAGCGAAGTACAGCTTTCTTATTTTTATAACCAGATTTCATCCTTGAAAATAATCTTACGATAAGTCTCAAAATGTAACCACTTATTGAAGAAGTCGCTGGATGGTTTTTCACCTGCTGCAGCCAGATCGTCTAAGAATGCCTGTGCATCCTGTGCAGATGTAATGGCAACGGCAAAGCCTCTTCCGTTGATAACCGGAACATTGCTGTACTGGTATTCTGCCAGCGGTGCAATCTTTTCTACCTTACGGTCACGAACCTGTACAAAGATTCTCTCTCTTAAGATGACAATATCGAAGTCATCCGGATACTGATAGCTTTCTCCGCTTACCGGGATCTCATCTCCAATGGTATAGGTCTTCTGAACCGGACGTACCTTGGCAATCGTCATGCTCTCAAGGTTATAATAGAACTCTTCAAAAATGTCTCCATTTCCCTTAAGACTTCCATATACGAAAGCTGCTTTTAAATCCTTGCTCTCATCTACGGTAGCATCTTCTACTACACCGCAGGCAGAAGTCATATTGGAAATACGGTCAATCAGAATCAGCTCTCCTAAAGTCTTATGCTTTTTAAATTCATCAATGACAACCGGCTCCTGCAAATCAAGGTCACAGACTGCAATCTCATTTTTCTTAAGCTGTCCTGCCGGAATAAATTCACCGGTATTTACATCAATCTTGTACTGGATGTTCTTTAAGATACCAGGAATCTGCTTGGTTCCAAGTTTTACCAGATAATCGGTTCCCGGTGTCAGCTCCTCATCATCCATCCAGAGAATGGTTGCAGTGAAGGATTTGCTGATTGGCAGGTTATTGCCGGATGCAATGACACAGCCTCTGGATACGTCTACTTCTTTATCAAGCTGCAGTGTAACCGGCTGTCCCATAAAGGCACTCTGGCTGTCTTTATCTCCTACTAAAATGCTCTTGATATGCGCACGCTCATTGCTTGGCAGGGTAACGATTTCGTCTCCGACTTTTACTTCACCGGATTCAATCTGTCCCTGGAATCCACGGAAAGTATGGTCCGGACGGCACACCCTCTGTACCGGCATATAGAAGCCCTCTTCCTGCTTCTTCTCTGTTACATCTACTTTTTCAAGGTATGGAAGCAATGCCTCTCCCTTGTACCAGCTAATTTTATCGGATTTGGTTGTTACATTATCACCTTCTGTTGCAGAAACCGGAATAATGTAAATGCTCTCTAACTTCAGTTCGTCTGCTAATTCTTTAATCTGTGCTTCGATTTCTTTGAAACGCTCTTCGCTGTAGTCTACCAGATCCATTTTGTTTACTGCAAATACAAAGAACTTGATTCCCATTAATGCACAGATTCTGGCATGTCTTCTGGTCTGTACCAGTACCCCCTGTTTTGCATCAATTAAGATAACTGCAAGGTCTGCAAAGGATGCACCAACCGCCATGTTTCTGGTGTACTCTTCATGACCCGGTGTATCTGCTACGATAAAGCTTCGATTATCTGTTGTGAAATATCTGTAAGCTACGTCGATCGTGATACCCTGTTCTCTCTCTGCCATTAATCCGTCAAGTAATAAAGAGTAGTCTATTTTTCCACCGCGGCTTCCTACTTTTGAGTCAAGCTCGAGTGCTTTTTCCTGGTCTGTATAAAGAAGCTTGGAGTCATACAGGATATGTCCGATTAATGTTGATTTTCCGTCATCCACGCTTCCGCATGTAATAAATTTTAATAATCCTTTCATCTTAGAAGTACCCCTCTTTCTTTCTTCTTTCCATGCTGGCTGCTCCGCCGTCATGGTCGATAACACGGCTGGTTCTCTCGGAATCTACTGCGCTAAGTGTCTCATCAATAATCTCGTCTAATGTATGTGCGGTAGATTCAATACCACCTGTTAACGGGTAACATCCAAGAGTACGGAATCTTACGCTCTTATGTTCAATCTTTTCACCTGGACGAAGCTTCATTCTGTCATCATCTACCATGATGATATTGCCGTCACGCTCTACTACCGGACGCTCTGCCGCATAATAAAGTGGTACGATTTCGATGTTTTCGCGTTTGATGTACTGCCAGATATCTTTCTCTGTCCAGTTAGAGATTGGGAATACTCGAATACTTTCACCCTGTTTAATCTGTGTATTATATAACTTCCACACTTCCGGGCGCTGGTTCTTAGGATCCCATGCCTGTTCTTTATTTCTAAAGGAGAAAATTCTCTCTTTGGCTCTTGATTTTTCTTCATCACGACGACCGCCGCCAAATGCTGCGGTAAATCCGTATTTTGTGAGTGCCTGTTTTAATGCCTGTGTCTTCATGATGTCTGTGTAGGCTGAGCCGTGGTCAAATGGGTTGATTCCCTGTTTTACACCTTCTTCATTTGTGTATACAATCATGTCGATTCCTTTTTCTTTTGCAATCTTATCTCTAAATTCGATCATTTCTTTGAATTTCCATGTTG
>OHQG01001081.1_pt1 | contig 12131 bp, 8 predicted proteins | sample 1577871 | NCBI WGS metagenome assembly OHQG01 (sample SAMEA3879604, study PRJEB24766) | human gut metagenome | biome: human-associated habitat; feature: feces | place: USA | collected 1985/1987
GACACCGTCAAAATGCGCGTACATGCCTGCCTCCCGTCACTGTATCTTGAACAGTTTTTTCATATTGATGGAATTGGCGTGCGTCAGCGCCACGGCCAGCGCGTCGGCGGCGTCGTCCGGGCGGGCGATCTCCTGCATGCCCAGAAGCGCCTTCACCATGCGCTGCATCTGCCCCTTGTCCGCCTTGAGCAGGCCGGAGATGATCGAGGAAACGGTCGATTTGCCCGAGCCGCTCTCCCCGACCAACGCGGTGATTTTGCCGCGGCGAATGTCGAGAGATATGTCGGTTACCGCGCGTATGGTGTATTTTTTGAGCGGATAGTCAATGCACACGTGCCTGAATTCGGCTATGTTGTCGAACTCGGGGTGGCAGGTTTCGCAAGCGCTGTCTTTTGCGGGTTCCTGTTCGGACGCGGCTTGCATACGCTCTTCCGCGTTCTCACGGAGTTCGTCCAGCTTTTCGCTTTCCTCAGCCGCTTCTTCCGCAAGTTTTTCGGCTTGTTCGGCACTCGCGCTTTCGCATTTTGCCACCATGGTGTATTCCGCGTCGTTTGCAGCATTCTCGTATGCTTTCTTTTTCAGAAATGGAATGTCGAATTTCATATCACACCTCTTTACAGCACTTTGAGACGCGGATTGAGCGTTTCGTCAAGTCCGTTTGCCAGCATGAGCGTGGACGCCTGGAAAATGACTATCGCAATCAGCGGATACATCATGATGTAGATGTTCTTTACGTTGATAAGACCTTTGGTTCTCGCCGCGTTGATGATTGCGCCCCAGTTGGTCGGGTCGTATGCCGCAAGACCGACGAGCATGATACCGACACTCGCCATGATTGCGTTGCGCATTGCCATGACGAAGTTGATTGCTATATAGCTGAATACGTTGGGCAGAAGTTCCTTGAAGATGATATGAGCCTTGCTCATATGCATAACCGTGCATATCTGAATGAAGTCGCGCTCTTTCAGACTGAGTATCTGAACCCTGATTGCGCGGCACAGTCCCGCCCAGCTCCACAGCGATATGACAACCGCAAGCGAGAACGGGGTGTCGATTGTCACGATAGCGGCAAGCAACAGGTATATCGGGAAGGACGGAATGGCAAGGAATATGTTGGTAATTCCCATTATGATTTTGTCCACCCAGCCGCCTATATAGCCGCTTATTATGCCGAGTACGGTTCCGACGACGACGGTAAGGATTGCCGAATAGAAGGCTATTTCAAGCACGGAACCCGTACCTGCTATCATCTGTCTGAACACGTCTCTGCCCAGCCAGTCCGTACCGAACGGGTGTTCGGCGGACGGCATGAGGTATTTGCTGTCCATATCCGTGTTGGCATCGTACGGGAAAATCATGGGTCCGAAGATAGCGACCAGTACGAAGAACAACAGCACGGCAAATCCGATAATCGTTTTGCTGTTCGAAAAGATTTTTTTACAGCCTCTTCCGAAGGATACGGCGAAATCGACGAGAACACGTTTTGCCGATTCGAAAAAGAGTTTGGCTTTGCTTTCAGTCATCGTTCTCACCCCTTCCTTACACGCGGGTCAACCAACGGATAAATCAAATCCACGATGAGGTTGACGAGTATAACCATTGCCGCAGAGAAGAAAATCAGTCCCTGCACCACCATGTAGTCCTTGTTGACAATTCGGTTGGAGATTTCAAGACCTATACCGGGATAGTTGAAAATGCTCTCCATGAGAGTCGCGCCGCCGAACAGCGCGCCGAACGAAACACCGAACATTGTAATCAGAGGCAGCAACGCGTTTTTCTTCATATATTTGCGTCGGATTGTTCTCTCGCTCAGACCTCTTGCTCTCGCGGCAAGAATGTAGTCTTCGCCGAGAACGCCGATACAGCTGCCTCGCATATGAAGAATCCAGTTGCCCGTCTGCACTATCGTGTATGACAGAATGGGCAGGAATGCGTAATAAAGAACGCTTCCTATGAACGGTAAGTTGAACCCCGGAGTTACAGTGAACGCGTCATAGTTGTTCTGCGCGGGGAACCATTTGAGCTGATAGGCGAACACGATAACCAGTATCAGCGCGATGAGGTAATCGGGAATGGAACCCGAAATTGCGATATAGGTAGACGCCGCTTTGTCGGCAATGCCCTTTCTTCTGTGGGCAACGAAACCGCCGACCGCCGTACCGATAAAGAAGCTGATGAACAGCGATACGGAGGATATGAACAGCGTCCAAGGCATACGCGTCGCAATGAGCGTGTTTGCCGAAACGCCCGTTTCGAGATAGGACTCGCCGAGTTCGCCCCTGAACAGACCGCCTATATACCTGATGAACGCTTCCATGACGTTCTCGTTGGGGTCGTAGTTCAGAAGTTGCGCCGCAAGTTCGTATGCTCTGTCGAACGTAATACCCTGCTGTTGTTGCAGTTTGATTGCGTAAAGCTCGACGATGTCGCCGGGAATAAGTCGGAGAACGAAGAACAGAAGGATAATCGCGAGTGCAAGAGTAATCACGGAAACGCCGACTTTCGCGAAGAAATATCTGTACTTCGAGAAGAACTTGCCCGTCACAAGCAGAGCCTTTTTGCAACCGGCTTTGAAGCGCATGAGACGCATGTCCTTATCGGACAAAACGGCACACTCTCCGTCGCATTCCACGCCCGAGGCGTCGACATCGCCGCTCTGCTCTCCGTTCACGGAGGCGTCGCAAACGACGTTGTCGCTCTGCGCGGGGCTGCCTGCTTCGGAAATTTCTTTCTCCGCCTGCACTTCGTCGGACTCCTCCGCGGACTTCTTTTTACGGAAGTCCAGCTTTTCGAGGAGTTTGCGGAATTTGTTCTCCTGCCGAACCTCCTGTTCGGAGGTTTCGGCAGGATTGATGTTTTCATTCACCGTTCTTTTTTTCATTTCAATCAGTTGTTGGGCTGATAAATGCCGTATGCCAACAGATAGTTGGTCGCGAACACGAGGTTCGTACGAGCTACTTCGTAGAAATCTTCCGTTCCGGGAGCGGGAACATACGTTACGTTGCGGTTTTCGCTCCAGTATTCTTCAAGGGGTACGCCTTTGATTTTGCCTACGTTCAGAGTGGACGCCGTAACGTTCTGGAAGAACTGAACGCCGAGGTTGAGGTTGGCAAGTCCCGTGTTGAATACGTCGACAAGGTAAGTCAGTTCGGATTCGTCAACGGAATAGAACGAGTTGATATAGTCTGCGAATTCGTAGGTGTTGGTGTCGTCACCGAGACCGTTGAAGACGAGTTTGACGTTGCCCGCTTTCTGTCCGTCGGGATAGTTTGCGGGGTATCTTTCAACGTGTGCCCACTTGGAATACAGATTGGCAAACTGGTTGTAAGAGCCCGTAGGATACGAGAAGGACATGTTCAGGTCGATGAATTCGAGCAACATATCGTAAGGACAGTTGTCCGCGGTTGCGTTTGCGTAGAAGTTGCTGGATTTGAGCAGGTTGATTTTGATGCCGAACGCTTCGAGCTGTGCAGCCGCCGCTTCCGCTGCGGTGGACGCTACGTCGTGGGTGCTGGGTGCGCCGAGGGTAAGTTCGACTCTGCTGCCGTTTGCGTACCATGCGCCGTCTTGTTTGGTCCAGCCTGCTTCTCTAAGGAGCTGTTCCGCTTTTGCCTGGTCGTTGGAGTATTTGGGAAGTGCGTTGAAGTGCTCTTCACTCATATAGCTCTCGGCTTCGGTAGGCGCCATACCCAACAGAGGATAGTAAGAAGTCTTGGCATAGGGGTTGGACGCACGGGTGATTTCTTCACGGTTGAAGATATACTGGAATGCCTCTCTCACTTTGGGAGTGAAGATGCTCTTTTCGAGGTTGAAGATGATGCCGAACGCACCCGGGTCGTACATTTTGAGGTTGACGAGGTCAGGGTTGGAATCGAGCATGCTTTCGAGGGTATCCTGCTGGATAAATCCGTCGTAGTAGTCAACGTAACCGTTGGAGATGAGCTGGTAGGTCTGGTTGAGGTCGTTGGAAGAATACAGTTTGACCTTTTCAAAACCGATGTTCTCGGCGTTCCAGTAGTACTGGTTCTTGGTGAGCAGAATCTGGGTTGCGGAGAAAGTTTCGAGTTTGAAAGGACCGGTCGCGATGTACCACGGAGGGCTGTAAGCGTAGAACGCGTTTCTCGCAACGTTCATATCGACAATCTGTTCCGCGGTGGAGAAGCGGTTGAACGCACCCCAAAGGTTTACGTTGGTGTTCACGGGGCTCTCCATAACGATGTTGTAAACGGTGTCGATGTAAGAACGGAATTCGTCGTATTTGACGGTACCGGACTTATCCTGAGCGATGAGCAGTTCCTTGACGGTGTCGTTTGGTTCTTTGAGGGGGTTCCAGACGAACTGTACGGTCTTGTCGTCGACGACTTTGACCGCCGCCATGTAGTTACTGGACGTGGGGTGAATCATATAGTAGTACGCCCAGACGTCGACTGCTTTGAAGTCTTCGCCGTTCTGCCACTTTGCGTTGTCGCGGATTTTAACGGTGGTAACCGCTACGGTATCGCAACCTTCGCTCACGTAGTATTCGTAGGCGTCCTCGCCCATTTCCTCACGATAGCTGTCGATAGGCGCATCGGTATGGACGGGCATCTCCCCTGCAAGCTGGCAGAATATTTCGTCGGTCGAACGCACGTAACGGTAAAGACCCTCCACGACGAAATAATCGAACGCGTTGCAGTTGGTGTTGCTGTTGTAGTGGTTCACGAGACCGCTCGCAGTCCACGTTGCGACCATGGAGAACGAGTTGTCGGTGTTCTTACCGCCCGTAGTAGGGTTACAGGCAGTAAAACCGATTACACCAAACAGCATCACGGCAAGTGCAAGCACTATTTTTTTGATAGCCGATTTCATAATCTTCCTCCTTGATATTGTTTTATTACGTTAGCCTGTCGGCATATTAAGGACAGATTTTGTTGCAGAACTACACGTTTATCAGTCGAAAATGTTGTAGTAATCTGCGAGTTTGCAAACTTCCGCGCCGCTGATGACTGCGCCGCTGCCGAACGCGGAAAGTGCGAATTCGTAGTTTGCGCCGAGTCTGGTGTTCGCGCTGACGGAGTATTCGTCGTTGACGAACGCTTCGATGAAGTTGCCGTCTGCCACGATTTTCAGGTCAAAGGACGTGGTGTTCGCGTCAAGGATTTCGACCTTGCAGCCCGCGGTGTAGTTGTCGGGATTGTCGCTGACGATAAGGTACAGTTTGTCAATGGAGCGCTGGACACCGACAAAGTAGGTGTAGCCGTTGGATTTGATGGTGTAGCCTGCTCTCTTTGCGTTAAGCGGCAAATCGATGTGAGCAAACAGCAGACTGCGTCCGTAGTTGCCTTGCAGGGTTGCGGTTGCCTGCGAACCCGTCGCCGTGAATTTACCCTCTTCGACGCTCATTCCCGAAAGTTCGGTGTTGTTTGCTTCGAATTCGGCAACGCGTCCCATATTGAGCAACGAAGTGAGGTAAGAGTCGCAACGGCTGCCGAGGGTTCCGTCGGGTTTGACGTAAACTTCTCTTGCGAGGTTGAGGTAGCCGCCCCAGACGCTTGCGTGAGGCGTGTAGTTCAACCAACCGTACATATACCACATATCACCGACCTGACAGAGCTGCGCCGCATGGAGGTCGCCGCCGTCAAGGGTGTATTCTTTCTTGCTGTTCCAGTCGACTTTGTCGGGAGTCACGCCGGGGTCGCCTATTCTGTAAGAGAGGCAGCCGACGTTGCCTGCGGTACCCGTTCCGTAAACGGAATAGAACAGATACCAAGTGTCACCCATCTTTTTAAGTTGGGGACATTCGGGGTCTCCTCTGCCCGTGAAGTCCACGAGTTTGGTGGCTTTGGTGGAGAAACGTCCGTCTTCGCCCGCAATGTAAAGCGCAAGGGATTTTGCACCGTTTGCCGCACCGGGGGTGTAATAGTTCATTACTACGCAGTAATATTTACCGCTTTCTTTGTCGTAGAAGATGTCGGGGTCACGACCCGAAGTAACATCGGTGTCGAAGTAAGCGCGGAAGGTGTATTTCAGGAAACCGTCGTTTTCGTCAACGTAAGGTTCCGCACCGTTGCTCCAAGTAACGAGGTCGGTACTCACCGAACCGCCCGCATAGTTGCCTTTGCCGTAGCTGGAACGGTAGTTGCCGTCCTTGTCGATGTAGACGCCGAGTGCGAAATACAAATCCTGTTCGGGAGGGTTCTTTTCGTCCATCTTCAAAGGAGTGGACTCATACTGCACCATGTTTCCGCTGGTGGAAAGCAGAGAGGCAAATCTTTCGGTTACCTGTTCGCTCTGCATACCCGTGGAAAGGTAGTACATATACATCTTTTTGGTTTTTGCGTCGTAGAAGGGGTGAACGTCGCCGTAGTAGCCGTCAACCGCGTGATGGAGCGAAGTTTCTTCGGCAAGCGTGTAGTCGACGGTGGGGTTCCAGTAAACCGTGGAGTCGCCCTCTACCACAAAACGGAGCGCCTGACCCTTTTTCAGGGTGATTTCGTCGGAATGGTAAATGCCCGTATCGTCGCTGACCGTGCTGCGCAGGATTTCCGAACCGTCAAGATAAACGGAAACCGTTGCGGTCGTACCGTCGGCAAGATAGGGGTTGCCGTAAACGTGCGCCTTGCCGTCCGCGGGCGCGATGAACGTGCGAACAGCGCCCACTCCCGTGACCGCAGTCATCATTCCGTCGTCCATGGACGCGCCTTCGCCCTTCCACTTTCCGTCTTCGGCGACCATATCGAGATAGTTGCCGTCCTTGACGTACTGATAGTAAAACGCGTTATAACCCTGAACTTCGCTCAGGGTGTAACCGTAAGACGCTTTGTAAAGTGCCGCGCCCGTGATGGGTTCGGACTTCACTGCTTCGTTCGAGTACAAATCTTCGTAGGTGATTTTTTCGGGTTCTGTCACTTCAGGTCCCTCCGGATTATCGTTGTTGCACGCAACAAAGATGAAAAGGTTGAACAGCATCACTGCGGGAAGCAGGAGCATAAGCAGCTTCTTTTTCATTGTTTATCCCTCCTGTTTTTCACATAGCTTGTGACCTGAATTATGACGATTAGCAATATCATTAAAATGACCGAAAACAGGGTCACGAACCATTCTGCCGAATTGAATTGAACTATAAACAGCATAATGAAGTTGAATATAAGCAAAAACAAAGCTGCTTTAAGTGTGAAAGATACCAACTTGCCGCTCATAAAACCACCCCCTTATGTACTTAATCCCCGGCGTCAGGGAGTGACGTTCAGGCGAACGTCCTCGAAGACGACACGGTTATTGTGTGTATAAATTCCGAAATTACCTTCTTTGAAATCAAACATTCTTGCGCTCATCGCAACTTTGTCGTTGACGTACACTTCGAGCACACTGCCCTCGGCTATGATTTTGAGCGTGTTTTTCTCGCCTGCGACTATGGGGCAATAGCGTTCGGTGTCAACCTGCGTGTGCAAAGTGCTGTCGCGGCGAGGCTGTCTGTCGAGAGCAAGTCTGTTGAACTTGGGCTCGAATTTAACCGCATAGAAATTGTCGAGATTGGAGCCTTCTCTGACTATCACGCCGAAATCGCCTTTGAGGTCATCTGCGGTGAACGTCATCTCGATTTTGCAGTTTTCGGGCATTTTGCCGAACATCTGAACGTTTCTGCCCTCTCCGCCGAGAATGTACTTGCCGTCGGCTTTTACAACGTCACCCATTGCGAAACCTTCCGCAACTTCCTTTGCTTCGGAGTACGCGGCGCTGACTTCTTCGGGGCACTTGACATAAAGCGTTCCGTCTTCCGCCTGCACGATTTCGTGAGGAATGACCGTACCGCCCCACTGCCAGAAATTGTCGTCCTTTTCGTCGAACTTAATGCAGTTCCAGCCGAACAGAATGCGTCTTTTGCCGTCGGTAGTGCTCTTTGCGGCATAGAAAGCGTGCGCGTCGAAATTGTTGACGAGCGGAGTGCGCCAAGGTCCGAAAGGACTCTCGGAAATGCGATAGGTCGTAACGATTTTGTCGGTGAATTCGCTGAACACGAGATACCAGTAGTTGCCCATCTTGAAAAGGTCGGGGCACTCGTGAGTGAAATATGCGTGAGGCGCATAGAAAGGTTCTTTGGCGACTTCCCACGACGTGAGGTCGTCGGAATATGCTATAAGCGTAACGCCCTTGCTGTTGACGGGGTTTTCGTTCTTTACTCTGCCCGCAAGCAACATACAGTATTTTTTCTTGTCTTCGTCATAGAACACGAACGGGTCGCGAAAATCGTGCATTTCCAGCCATTCGGGTGCTTCAAACACAAAATCCTTGTCCTTTTCCCAATTGATAAGGTCTTTGCTCGTCGCGCGCAGAACTTTCTGCTCGGGCAGACCTTTCGCGCGAAGGTGCGGATTGTGTCCGGTGTAGAAAATGTAATAGGTGTCGCCGTCTTTTATGCAGCAACCCGTAAACACGTAAAGGTCCTGCTCTTCCTTCGTGCCGCGAAGGAGAACGGGGCCGTGGTCTTTATAATTGACAAGGTCGCGGGTGGTCAGAAGACACCAAGGACAACCCTCGCCGTGGTTTTCGACGTCGCGGTAATCCCTCAAATAAAACAGTTTGAATTCTCCGTCTTCGTAGAAAGGTATCACGTCTGCGCAAACTGCTTTTCCGGGTGCTCTGTAAAACATTATCAATTCCCCCCTAATAGTATTGAATGGTTTTCAAAAGTCGTTTTCGGCATATGTAAACGTTTACATATTCTGTTGCTTGTATTATATACAATCGTTTACATATCGTCAATACATTTTTTACATTTCAACACACGTGTAAATTTATAAGGTTAAGCAACAAATTTGCCTTTTTCGTATGATAACCGCGATTTTACCGCTCGAAATTCAAATAACTACTTTACATTTCTCTATATAGTTTGCTATAATATTTTTTGTTATTAACTCAAAATAACAGTTTTTGCACTAGTCAGGAGTCATAAGGGAGAAAATGATAACGATTAAAGACGTGGCAAGCCTTGCCAACGTGTCCACCGCAACAGCGTCCCGCGCTCTGCGAAATCTGGGATACATCAGCAAGGAAACTTACGAAAGAGTAACCAATGCGGCAACACAACTCGGATATATAGCAAACGCTACCGCGCAGCAACTCAAAACCAACACTTTCCGCACCGTAGGTTTTATAATTTCCGACATAAAGAACGAATACTATTTCGGCATTCTTTCTCACCTTCACGAACTGCTCTCCTCAAACGGAATGGAACTCATCATCGCTTTCAGTTCCGAAAATCCGTCCGACGAGGAAAAAAGTTTCCGTTCGCTCATTGCAAACCGCGTTTCGGCAATACTTTTCATTCCGACCAGCGACCGCAACCAACCCATAATCGACATCGCAAAACAGAACGGCATAAAAGTCATTCAGCTTTTCCGCGATATATACCAAGGACTCGACACGATAATCAACGACGACGAACAAGGCTGTTTCGCTGCAACCGAGCATCTTCTCAAAAAAGGTTGCAAACGATTGCTTCTCGTCGACGTTTCCTACAAGTATCTCGACTTCAACGCCGTCAAACCCAACCGTTCCACCGGCTTTATGCAAGCGTTGAAAGGCACGACCGTCGCGTCCAAAGTCATCAACTTCCCTCTGATGGATTACAATGTAGACATACTCTACCGCGCCATCGACGAATTCCGTCCCGACGGAATCATCACCGCGACAAACCAGTTCGGTTTCGAGGTGCTCTCTCACCTGAAATGCGGCAATCTCGAAAAAGAAGTCGACCTCATTTCTTTCGACGACAACCAGTGGCTTGAATTTTGCTCCGTGTCTGCCGTAAGACAGAATTCCGACTCTCTTACCGACTCGATATGCAAATGCATCGGCGACAAAACCGACAAAGTACACAAGGAGAAAATCGTCCCCTCTCTCGCAATCCGCGACTGACGCCATCTCCCGTCCCTGCCTTTGTCCCGCTCTCCCTGCCGCAAAGTCTGCCACACCTATTCCCGCATTCCCGCGCGCAGTCCTCGCCCCAACACTCTGTCGCAACTCACCCACCTTCTCGCGGTTCACACCGCCAAGGCTCAACGCGTTGCGCTCACAGCCAATGTTGACGACACCCGACATCACCACACCAATCAAAAAAGCCCGTCCAACCGACGGGCTTTCTTTATTTATATTTAGATTATTAATAAATAACTCTAAAACTTAAACATAACTACAAGACCATACACAACAATCTCTTTCCACTACAAACACACCACACACGCAAGTATTTATTGCATTACTTTTTCGTTATTACAATTTGAAAAAACGTATCAAAAAGCCCGTCATCTGACGGGCTTTTTGTTGTTTTGATTGGTTATGCAATGTTACTTGCGGGGATTTTTGATGTTTGCTTGCGCTGCCGCGAGTCTTGCGATAGGTACGCGGAAGGGAGAGCAAGAAACATAGTCGAGACCGACGTTGTGGCAGAATTCGATGGTGCTGGGATCGCCGCCGTGTTCACCGCAGATACCGAGGTGAATGTCGGGACGGGTTGCTCTGCCCATTTCTGCCGCCATCTTGACGAGTCTGCCGACGCCGACTTGGTCGAGACGTGCAAACGGATCGGATTCGTAAATCTTCTTGTCGTAGTATGCGCCGAGGAACTTGCCTGCGTCGTCACGGCTGAAACCGAACGTCATCTGGGTCAGGTCGTTGGTGCCGAAGGAGAAGAATTCCGCTTCTTTTGCGATTGCGTCCGCAGTGATTGCCGCACGAGGAATTTCAATCATCGTACCGACTTTGTAGGTCATCTTGACGCCTGCTTTTTCGATGCATTCGTCAGCGGTCTTGGTAACGACGGATTTGACGTATGCAAGTTCTTTGACTTCGCCGACGAGAGGAATCATGATTTCGGGCACGACTTTCCAGTCTGCGTGTTTTTTCTGAACTGCGATTGCCGCCTGAATGACAGCCTTGGTCTGCATAACCGCGATTTCGGGATACGTGACAGCAAGACGGCATCCGCGGTGACCCATCATGGGGTTGAATTCGTGCAAGGAAGTGATAATCGCTTTGATTGCGTCGACGGTCATGTTCATTTCCTTTGCGAGCGCTTCGATGTCTGCTTCCTCGGTGGGAAGGAATTCGTGAAGCGGAGGATCCAGGAAACGAATGGTTACGGGGCAACCTTCGAGTGCTTCGTAAAGTGCTTCGAAGTCACCTTGCTGCATGGGCAGGAGCTTGTTGAGTGCTCTTTCTCTCTTTTCGACGGTGTCGGAAACGATCATTTCGCGCATTGCCGCGATTCTGTCCGCTTCGAAGAACATATGTTCGGTACGGCACAGACCGATACCCTGTGCGCCGAATGCTCTCGCCTGACGTGCGTCCTTGGGAGTGTCGGCGTTGGTTCTGACTTGCAGTGCACGGTATTTGTCCGCCCACGCCATAAGTCTGCCGAAGTCACCGGTAACGGATGCCGCAACGGTGGGAATGGCTTCGCCGTAGATTTTGCCCGTGGAACCGTCGAGGGAAATCCAGTCGCCTTCGTGGAAGGTCTTTCCGCCGAGCGTGAAGACTTTCTTTTCTTCGTCGATCTTGATGTCGCCGCAACCGGAAACGCAGCAGGTACCCATGCCGCGGGCCACAACAGCGGCGTGATCCATGCCGGGGTCTATTACACGCCCGGTAGCCTGAAGGCACAGTTTTGCCTGGCGGGAAACCGCGCCACCAAAGCCTTTTGCGATCAAAACGGCATTCGCTATGACAACTGCGGCAAGATGCTGGTCGCCACCTCTGAACTCGAAATGGAACGGATGCGCGCGTTGTGGGAACGCACGGCGGCGAACGGTATCGAGCGCGAGTGGTTAAACGCCGAGGAACTGCGCGAGCGCGAACCGAATATCACCGGGCTCGGCGGCATTTTTGTGCCGTCCAGCGGCATTGTCAGCTATCGCGAAGTGACGGCGGCGATGGCAAAAATCTTCCAGGCCAGAGGCGGCGAGATTATTTATAACGCCGAAGTCAGCGCCCTCAGTGAGCATAAAAACGGCGTGGTGATACGTACCCGTCAGGGCGGTGAATATGAAGCATCGACGCTGATTAGCTGTTCCGGGCTGATGGCTGACCGGCTGGTGAAAATGCTCGGCCTCGAACCGGGCTTTATTATCTGCCCGTTCCGTGGCGAGTATTTC
>OHQG01001084.1_pt1 | contig 12119 bp, 14 predicted proteins | sample 1577871 | NCBI WGS metagenome assembly OHQG01 (sample SAMEA3879604, study PRJEB24766) | human gut metagenome | biome: human-associated habitat; feature: feces | place: USA | collected 1985/1987
GGCAGCTGGTGCGAGGGTACGAGATGTACCCAGCCTCATACAGGTCCTGGGCGATCGAGTCTGTCTTACTGGCGCGGAACTTGAAGTATTTGTTCGCATCCTTCTGCAGCTCAGTGGTAGAGTAGAGGGTCGGCGCCTTGGTGGCAGTTCTCTACGATTACCGATAAGCTGCTGCAGAAGCATGGCATTCTGTATGACAACAGCTTGATGCACAATGACTTCCATCCCTACTACCTGCGGATTGGTGACAGCTGGACCAAGATCGACTATTCCAAGGACGCCGAGGAGTGGATGAAGCCCCTGGTGCGCGGCGAGGAAACCGATCTGATTGAAATTCCCGCCAGCTGGTATATGGATGATCTGCCCCCCATGATGTTCCAGAAGGCTAGCCCCAACAGCTACGGCTTTGCCAGCCCCTGGGATATTGGTCAGATGTGGCAGGATCAGTTCGACTATATCTATCGCGAGTATGATTACGCCATTTTCCCGGTTTGTATCCATCCTGACGTCAGCGGACATCCCCAGGGAATCCTGATGAATGAGCGGCTTATTGAGCACATTATGAAGCACGAGGGCGTCCGTTTTGTGACGTATCGCGAGATCGCCGAGGACTTTGCCCAGCGCTTCCCCCGGAAAAAATAATTGCCAGAACAGGAGTAGATCGCTATGTGCATGGCGTGCGGCCAGATGTTCTCCAACATCCATTGGAGCGACAGACAGAGGGTAGACGAAAGGGGCTTTGTCGACCAAAGACAGCTGTTTCGGACGCGCCTGATGAAAGTAAACTTCACCAACGAGGTGCTGCGCTTTTATGGACTTTCGGTAAGCAGCCGGGCCGGCGGCGGGTACACGGTTTCCAATCGCACGGGCAAGTCGATCCTCTGCAAGGACTTTGGTGATCTGTGGCCCCAGGTGCAGAAGCTGTGCGGGAAGACGGTGGATCCATTGGATCTAAGCCTTATTGCCTACTTGCAGCAGCGCGCAGCTGAATAGGAGGGAGAAAGCGGACATGGCGGAGGGACTTCTTCCCGTTATCATAGTGACCGGCTTTTTAGGCAGCGGCAAAACAACCCTGCTTCGCTACTGGCTGGGACACCCTGATTTCCTGCGGACGGTGGTCATTGTAAATGAGTACGGCACGGTGGGGCTGGATCAGCGGGTTCTGCGCCAAGTGGAAGAGAATACCATTCTGCTGGGTGGAGGGTGCGCTTGCTGCAATGTACGCTCTGATCTGGTGCGCGAATTGAAGAACATCATCAATGCCAGGGATACGGGGGAACTGGAGGTTGATCGGGTCGTTATTGAGACGTCTGGGCTGGCGGACCCGGCTCCGATTCTGTTTTCCATTATGACCGATTCCGTACTCAGGCACCACTACAAGGTGCAGTGCGTGGTTTCCTGCCTGGATTCCGTCAATGGGAAGCTGCATCTGACCTCCGGCGGTGAATCCGTGAAGCAGATTGTGGTGGCGGACCGGGTTATTCTCACAAAAGCGGATATGGCGAAAACGGAAGAGATGCAGGAACTGCGGGACATGGTCCGCGCCATCAATCCGGCCTCGGTTGTGCTGGAATCCTCTTTTGGAGAGATCGAACCGGATGTGGTATTTGCAGCGGATACCGTCAGGCGGAGCGAGGCGGAGGTACACAGGATAGCCGGGATGCGGCCCTTCCACACGGCCATGGTCCGTTCGATTTCGATTGGCTTCCGGGAACCTTTAAACTGGGCGGCCTTCGGCATCTGGCTGTCGGCACTGCTCTATGCCCACGGGGAGTCCATATATCGTGTGAAAGGAATTTTGGACACTGGAGAAGCGGGGCCGGTCCTTCTCAACGGAGTGCAGCATATCATATATCCTCCGCAGCATCTGGATGACTGGGGAGAGGAGGAGCACCGCTCAGAGTTGGTTTTTATTATGCGGGATATTGATCCGCACACAATTCTGGAGTCGCTGCGGGCCTTCCAGCATTTGATTGGCGCCAGAGCGGAGATCAGAGAAATTGACATTACCCCTACCAATGAGCGAAATATAAAGTGAGAGGTTAGCAAATGAGTACAGATATTGAGAAGAAAGCACAGCAAGCTACCAGCACAGATGACTTTCAATATGAACCCGTGCCAGTATCCCACCGTAAATCCTGGGTTGATTTGACCTTTGTGTGGTTTGGCGCGGCAATGGTGGCCCAGCTGTATCAGGCTGGCGTTACCGTGACCATCAGTACCGGAGGCCTGTCCAATGGACTGAAGGCCATTCTTGGCGGCGCGCTGTTTTTGGCGCTGTTTACCGCTTTGAACGGCTATGTTGGGTATAAGACCCACTGCAATGCGGCGCTCTCCTCGCGCTACGCATACGGCAGCGTTGGTGTGGCGATTCCCGGCTGCCATGTGGCGGACATCGGCTGGTATGTGGTAAATGCCGCCATGTTCTGCTCTATTTTGAACACCCTTTGGCCGACTATTGATATCAAGGTATGGGCCATCCTGATTTCCATGCTGTTTATTACCAATAACTATATCGGATTCTCCAAGATGGTGATCCTGAACAAGATCACGGTTCCCGTACTGATTTTCACAGGCCTGTTTGGAATCTGGAGATGCAGCCAGCTTTCCGGCGGTTTAAGCGGTATTTTTGACAATGTATTTCCGCAGACCATGACTGTTGGTGCTGGTGTGAGTATGGTTGTCGGTACCTGGGCGGCTGGCTGCTCCCGTGCCGCGGATTATATGCGCTTTGCAAAGGGCGCAAAGGACTCTTTCCTGGCGTCGTTCCTTGGCTTTTTCTTTGGTTTTATGCTCTGCATCGTTACAGGTGCAATCTGGGGCGCCACCACGGGCACATCTGAGATCGCGGCCACATTGAGTACGCTGGGCATGGTTGGCCTGGGGGCGCTGATGTTCTTCCTGCAGAACTGGGCCACCTGCGAGCACAGTTCCTACATCACGTCCACGTCCCTTCCCATTACGATTGAAGTAGTGACAAAGAAGAAGTTCCCCCGCCGGTTTATCGTATTGGGCGTTGGCCTGCTGGCTGTTTGCATCTGCGGCCTTGATATCCAGAGTTACTATGTGCCGTTCTGCTCGTTCCTGGGCTATTTGATTCCTCCGATCGCGGCGGTTTCCATTGCCGACTTCTTTATCATGTCTAAAACCAAGTATCACTGGACCGGCCATACCCACTACTATGATATGGACGTCAACAGCGAGGATGTAACACATCACAAGTTTAACTGGGCTGTGATTCCCGCTCTGCTGGCCGGCCTGCTGCTGGGATGGAAGCTGAACTGGGGTATTTCTTCCCTGAACGCGTTTGTTGGGACCGTTGTTGTGTACTGCCTGTTCTGTGTAATTTTCTGTGCTGCTGGCTTCCAGAAGAAAGAAAATGAACTGAATAAGCAGCTGGCTATGCGCAGCTGAGGAAGGAGAAACGATCACATGTTGAATTGGATTTTTTTGGTTGTGGGCCTGCTCCTGATCAGCTTGTTCTGGCATTGCATTTCCTCGGCTGATCGGAGAAAAGAGACACATATTGTAACGACTGTGTTCCTGTGCCTGGGTGTTGTGGTATATTTCCTGCAAACTACACTTCTGTAAGACTGGCAGCTGTGTAACGAAAAAAGAGGCCCCAATGAGAACCGGATTTGTATCCAGTCATCATTGGGGCCTCCCCATGGCAAGGGCTGTTTCTCTAAATCAGGACGTCAATCTTGCGGCCCAGGCGGGTGACAATTTGCTTTAAATGATTGTACATAGCCTGCTTTGCGGCCAAGGGGTTATTGGACTGCAGGGCTCTGAAAATTTCCCGGTGGCCAATACAGGCCTTTGTAGGCTGATTTTCAATATTGCCAACAGAATCGATCATATCCCGCAGGGTCGACTCACACATGGTATACACGGATTTCAATACCTCATTCTGGCTCATTGCGATCAGGTTTTTATGGAACTCGGCGTCGTATTGACTGCCGGTCTGGCCTGATGCAACGCAGGACTCCATTGCCGTTAAGATGGAGTCAAGCATATGCAGCTGGTCGGGCGTGATACGCTTTGCCGCCAGTGCCGCCGCGGAGGGTTCCAAAATCAGGCGGAGTTCCAATAAATCATTGGCAATTTTTCCGTCCTGCCCGAGGACAGACAGAATGGGGACAATCAGATTGTCAATGGAAGGTTCCTTGATATACGTACCATTGGCACGAGACTCCAGATACCCGACACTTTCCATAGAGCGTATGGCTTCACGGATTACCGTTCGACTGACCTGAAAAGAATCTGCCAGTTCCCGTTCTGATGGAAGCTTGCTGCCAACAGGAAATTCCCCTGAAGAAATGGCTCCCAAGATTTGGTCCACCACTTCTTCGTACATTTTTTTTCGAACGATACTCTGAAACAAGTCTTTTACCTCCGGTAATATGGAATACAAACTGGCAAGGAAAAGAGGCATTTTATTTACTATACACCTAGATTCATTTTATGTCTAGACATATTTGTATATTGCAGAAAAAACACAGGCCTGTCTCCTGTTTTGGTTGCAGAAGCGGGAGAAAATCACCGTATGCGGAAGTGCAGGCGCCGCAGCAGATTGAAATTGGAGGAAAAGAATATGGAAAAAGATGCAACCTTTCCTGTTTTTGAACTGTCCGGGACGCCGACGGAGATCGGCATTGCCCACGGGCGGCTGGCGAAGCGTCAAATCTCTATCAGTATCCAAAATTATAAGAAAATGTTTGAAAGTTTTTCCGGAATCAGCTGGGAGACCGCTCAAAATTACGCCCGTACATTTATTCCGGCAATTGAAGCGTACGATAAGGACATTATGGACGAAATCCGCGGAATCGCCATTGGCTCCGGGTATGAACTGGAGGACATCCTGGCCCTGAATGTGCGCAGCGAGATTGTGCTGCAGGGCGGAATGATCAACGGCTGTACAGCGTTGGGGCTTGCCCCGGAGGTCATGGAGGACGGGAATACCTGGGTGGCGCAGAACTGGGATTGGAAAATTCAGCAGCGGGAGGCCTATGCGCTTTTTAAAATCCGGCAGAACAACAAGCCGGACCTGTGCCTGTTTACCGAGGCGGGAATCGTAGGGAAACTGGGCCTGAACAGCGCTGGCCTGGGCGAATGCGCTGGGGTCCGACACATTTGTAAAGGGGGCGGCGGTGCCGCTGCATATTGTGCTGCGGGAAATTTTAAACAGCGCTACCCTTGCAGATGCGATTGAGAATGTGGGAAGAGTCCATGTAGGCTGCTGTGCAAACTTTTTAATGGGCTCTGCGGAGGGCCAGGTGATCACAATCGAAGCGGGCCCCGGCGATTTTGACGTACTGTACGGGGAGGAGGGGTGGATTGCCCACACGAACCACTTTGTCAGCCCCCGCTGGTCACAGGTGCATGATACCGGGAAAATGGCGTTTCCCGATACCTTCCTGCGCTATGGGCGAATTCGCAGTCTCATTCAGAGGCAGCTGGCCAAGGGGCCGATAGACAGCCATCAGATGCGGAATTTCCTGCGGGACCATGTGGGGTATCCGGATGCGATTTGCCGCCATGAGGACAGCGGAGATCCGGAGTACAGGCGAATGGGCACCGTTTTCTCCATTGCCATGAACCTGACACAGAGAGAACTGTACATCACCCCGGGAAATCCCTGCGAAACGGAGTATGCCTGTTATAAGATGTAAAGTGAATGGGACCTGCTGACTGCCGTGCAGCAGGTCAAGACAGCAAGCAGGGAGGGGCCGGAGCGACACGTCGCTCCGGCCCTTCCTGCTGCGGCAGCGGTGGAATACCGGTGGGAGACGGAAAATTGTTCATAGAAAATGTCTGTGCAAGGGCAAAAAATTATGGTACAATAGGGGCAAACCGTTTTAGAGCGGGACTTGAAATCGGTATAAGGAATGCGCCTATGAAACTACTGTTTAAGCAGCGCTTTTTTTCCTGGCTGGACAGCTACGACATTTACAACGAGCAGGGGGAGACAGTCTTTACGGTGGAGGGTCAGTTCTCCTGGGGGCACTGCCTCCATGTGCTCAATGAGGCGGGAGAGCACATCGGCACGCTTCAGGAAAAGGTGTGGAGTTTTTTGCCCCGTTTTGAACTCTATGCCTATGGGGACTATTTGGGCAGCATGCAGAAGGAGTTCACCTTTCTTACCCCCCGCTATACCATGGAGGGCAGTGACTGGGAGGTGGAGGGCAACTTCCTGGAGTGGGAGTATACCATCCAAAGTCCCAGCCAGGGCCTCATTGCCGCCATCAGCAAGGAAGTGCTGAACTGGACGGATACCTACACCATTGACGTGGCGGACAGTGCCAACGCCCTCTGCGCTCTGCTGGTGGTGCTGGCCATCGACGCGGAGAAGTGCGGGCGGAATTGAGCCGCCCTACCGGAAACGTTTTTGTGCAAAACTTAGAAAGGAGGGGGTACCATGGACCGTCCTCTGGCGGACCGGATCAGGCCCCAGACCATTGACGAGGTGGTGGGCCAGCGGCACCTGCTGGGACCTAACGCACTGCTGCGCCGCTTTATTGAGAAGGGGACGGACGCCAACATGGTGTTCTACGGCCCCTCCGGCACAGGCAAGACCACCATCGCCAATATTATCGCCCAAAAGACCAACCGCACCCTCTATAAACTCAACGCCACTACCGCCTCCCTCCAGGACATCAAAGACATCATCGCCGACGTGGGCACCCTGATGGCCCCGGGGGGTGTGCTGCTGTACCTGGATGAGATCCAATACTTTAATAAAAAGCAGCAGCAATCCCTGCTGGAGTTCATGGAAAATGGCTCCATCACCCTTATTGCCTCCACCACGGAGAATCCGTATTTTTACGTCTATGCCGCCCTGCTCAGCCGCAGCACAGTCTTTGAGTTTAAGCCTGTCACAGCCGCGGATGTGCTGCCTGCCGTGGAGCGGGCTTTGAGGATCGTACAGGAGGAGAGCGCTCTCCCGCTGCGGTGGGAGGAGGGAGTGCCGGACTATATCGCCCACGCCTGCGGCGGAGATGTGCGAAAGGCTATGAATGCCGTGGAACTGCTGTATGAGGCGGCTGCGGCCCCCCAGGGGGAACTGGTGCTTACCGTGGCCGATGCGGAGCAGGTAGCCCAGCGCAGCGCTATGCGCTACGATAAGGGAGGGGACGCCATGTATGACATGGCTTCCGCCCTGATGAAATCTCTGCGGGGCAGCGATCCCGACGCGGCGCTGCACTACCTGGCACGCTTTTTGGAGGCGGGGGATCTGATCACGCCCTGCCGCCGGCTTTTGTGTTCTGCCAGCGAGGATGTGGGAATGGCGTACCCCCAGGCGGTGGCCATTGTAAAGGCCTGCGTGGATACGGCTATGCAGCTGGGGCTGCCGGAGGCGCAGCTACCTCTGGCCCAGGCGGCCATTCTTCTGGCCACCGCGCCAAAATCCAACAGTGTGGTCAGCGCCATAGGCGCGGCATGGTCGGATGTGCGCCGGGGAAAAACCGGCAGCATTCCCCGGGAAATGCAGAATGTCCATGCCGACACAACCGGCCAGGAGCGAGATCAGAATTACCTCTATCCCCACAGCTATCCCGGTCACTGGGTCAAGCAGCAATACCTGCCGGATGAACTGCTGGGGACAACCTATTATCAGTACGGGGACAATAAGACGGAGCAGGCCGCCCGGGCCTACTGGGAGAAGATTAAGGGCGGTCAGTAGGTCCAGTCCGCCACCGAGCCGTCGGTGATGAAGTAGCGCAGAGGCTCAGGCTCTCCCGTGGAACTTACCAGCTTCTCGATGATTTGCAACTTGATTTTGCGGCACTCCGGCCGGATGGATTTGATGTACACGGACACGCGGTCCCCCTCTGCCAGTCCCTGCCGCCAGTCCGCCAGTCCGGACAGGTTGGGGGCCAGTTCGATGAATATCCCGTAATCCCGGATGCCTCGCACTGTGCCGGGTACCGTGTCCCCGGGGGCGAAGGCGGCGGCGTTTTCCAGCCAGGTGCCCAGAAGTTCCTTATGGGTCAGGTAGAAACGGCACCTCTCCCGGTCCACGCTGGTGACGGCGGAAAGAATATCCTGGCCAACCCGGAAGCGGGCGGCGGGATGGCCGATCCTGGCCACAGAGATATGTTCCAGAGGGATCAGGGAGGTAACGCCGCAGCCCAAATCCACAAAGGCCCCGAATTTTTCCAGATGGGTGACGCGGGCCGGCAGAACAGTCCCCGGCGCGGCGTGCTCAAGCAGCCACGCTATGGCCTGCTCCTGGGCTGACCGGCGGGACAGTTGGAATCTGGGCCGTCCGCCGCCGTCGATAGAGAGACTGACGATTGTAAAGCAGGTTGCCTTGCCAACTCTGGATAAGATAGAGATATCCCGATCCGCGCCGCTGATGGCCGGGTGGACGGCATCCACCCGGGGGATGATTCCCTCGTAGCCGCCAAAGCGGACGGTTAGGTTCCTCTGGCCGTCACATCGGATGGCCAGGCCCTCCAGCACCGTCTGCTCCTCCATGGCGCGCTGGAGGACGGAGAGGGGCTGCTGGGGCGGGAAGAGAGGGCCGGCGCCCTCCGGTAGGTATTCATTTCTGCGCACCTGACACACCATCCTATTCTTTTTGATAGGCTATCATATGCGCCGTGGTGCTTGACCGTTGAAGCTTTGGGAGCAAAACGGCGGAGAAGGGAGTCAACTATGGAATTGAAGCTAAACCAGCGGGTAGAACTGAAAAAAGCCCACCCCTGCGGCAGCCGGATATGGACCGTGCTGCGTGTGGGAATGGACATTAAGCTTCGCTGCACCGGCTGTGGCCACGAACTGATGCTGCCCCGCAGTAAGGCGGAAAAGGCCATAAAGAAAATTTTGACGGAGGAGGGGAGCAAATGAGTCCCAAGTGGGTAAAAATCGTGTCCCGTGTGATCATCGGGCTGCTGGTCCTGTCCATGGTGGCCAGCCTGATCCTGCCTATGTTGGCGTAAGGACATATCCGCCGTTGGGCCGGGGCATACACGATAAAACTGCGCTGCAGGTTAGACGGGTATCCGTAAAACAGCAACACTCCCGACTATATTTGTGCAGGCGGGAGTGTTGCTATAAAAGGCGCTGCATGGTGAAGCCATGTATAGAAGTGTGCCATTGATTTTTCGAATTGCCCCATAATTCTATAGTGGGCATCCCGGTAATTGAAATTTGTATAACGAGATAAAAGTAGATATTGCAGTGCCATTTTGGTACGAAAGGGTGGAACAGATGGCAGAAATTTATAATAAAACCGATATTTATGATTTATTCCAAACTGATGAATATGAGGAGGCAATTAAAAAACATTGGGAAGTAATTCAAAATCAAACAGGAATAAACTCTTTATTAGATTGTAGCATAGGCACAGGAAATCTTACACTACCAGCAGCGAAACTTGGAATTAAAATATCAGGTTCTGATTTAAGCAAAGAAATGTTGGTTGCTTGTGAAAAAAAGCTCAAAAGAAAGGTTATTCTGTAAATCTGAAACAGAGTGATTTTAGAAATTTAGGAAAGGCATTTGATTGTCAATTTGATTGTGTAGGGAGTACAGGCAATTCCCTTCCTCATGTTAATAACGAAGATGTACTTACTACATTAGAACAAATGGATAGTCTTGTAAAAAAAGGCGGGTATCTTTATTTTGATATGAGAAATTGGGATAAAATTTTACATGACAAAAAAGATTTTATTTATATCTGCCTCAGTTTAAAGAGGATATTCGGATTAACTTGATACAAGTTTGGGATTATAATGAAAATGCTACAATGGATTTTCATCTTCTATATACATTTGAAAGAGAAAATTTAATATTCCAGACGGAAGAATTTACAGAACACTATTATCCGATAAAAAGAGAAATACTCATAAATAAGTTAGAAAATATGGGATATAAGGATATAAAAGTAATGTGTCATCCATCATATTTTCAGAATGTAGATTTGAGTAAAGTTGATTGGTATTGTGTGTTGGCAAAAAAGTAATAAAGTTATTTGGTACCACCAAAAACTTCCGTTTGCCGGGCTGTTGCCCATTGGCAGCATGTCATATAAAATAAACAAAAAAAATTGCTGCGGATGATTCTTCATTCGCAGCAATTTTTTTATGGATACCCATTTTCTGTGCCCTATTTTCCTGCTTCCAGCTTCTTGACCAGCATCTCGCTGGGGGCCACATAGGCGGTTTGGTAGGAATCGTACACCACCATGCCGGGCCTGGCTCCAGCCGGCTTTTTTACGTTGCGCACCTGGGTGTAATCCACCGCCACCTGACTGCTGTCGCGGCCCTGGGAGAACCAGGCGGCCAGCGTGGCCGCCTCCGTCATGGACTGGCTGTCGGGCTGGCCGCCCTCGGCGCAAAGGATCACATGGGAGCCATGGATGTGCTGGGTGTGGAACCAGTAGTCGCTCTTGGCGGCCTGACGGGTCAACTGGTCGTTCTGTGCATTGTTGCGGCCTACAAGGATGCGGAGGCCTCCGCTGGAGCGAAAGACGCGGGGGCGGCTGGGCGGCCGGCGGGGCTCCTTTTTTCCGGTACTCTGGTGTTTGCCGTAGCCGGCCTCCCGCAGTTCCCGGCAAATGTCCACAAAATCCTGCTCCGTCTCCGCCCGGCTGATCTCATCCAGCACACTCTCCAGCCAGTCCCGCTCCCGACGGGCGGCGGCAATCTGTTCGGTGAGATACCGCTCCGCCGTTTTGGCTTTGCTGTACTGCTTGAAGTACCTTGCCGCGTTTTGCTGGGGAGTCAGAAGAGGGTCCAGGGAAATGTCCAGAAGCGGACAGCCTTCCTCATAGTAGTTTTCTGCCTGCAGGAACCGCTGGCCCTTCTCCATCCGGTAGAGGTTTGCGGTGATCAATTCCCCGCACACGCGCAGCTTGTCCCGGTCCTGGGTCTGGGCATACTCCTTCTCCTGCAGCGCCAGCTTCCGCCGCACCCGGTCCCGGGCGGTGGTGGCAGTGCGGATTAAGTCGTGGCCCCGCTGACGCACCCGCTCCAGCTGCTCCCGGGTCTCATAGAAGCTGTCCAGCAGTTCGGAAAAACTCTCCCGAGATTCGCAGGCCATGCTCTCACCGTACTGGGCGATGGGAAGGTAGGAAAAATCAGCGGGCTTGTTCCCCTGAAAAAGCAGAATTGGAGTAAAGCGTTTTTCCCTTACAGACTCCTGCCAGGAATAGAAAGCGGAGGAGAGGGGAGCCTCCGCTCCGGCGGTCAGCAGGCGGGCGCTGTCTCCCAGGGCTTGAAAGGCGATTTCCCGACAGATCAGAGGGGACAGTCCGAAAAAGCTGTCCAGCAGGAACTGATCCGCCGGTTTTCCCTCCCCATTTCTCAGCAGCGCATCGAAAGCGGCGCCGTCGATGGCCAGGGGGTCTGCCTTCTCCTGGGCGGGGGGCAGGTGGTAGAAGAGGCCGGGAAGTACCTGACGTGCTTCGCTCATCTCCATATCCACCCGGCGCAGGCAGTCAATGATTCGTTCCTGGCCGTCCAGCAAAATCAGGTTGGAACGGCGGCCCATGCACTCCAGAATCAGGTGGCGCTGACCGGGTTCTCCCAGTTCGTCCACCATATCCACCGTCAGACGCACCACCCGCTCCAGAGTGGGCTGCTGGATGGAGACAATGCGCCCGCCTGTCAGATGCTTGCGCAGCAGCATACAAAAAGCCGGAGGACTTTCGGGACGTTCGGGTAAATTATTCGGCAGGTACAGCATCGGTGAACCGCAGCTGAAATCAGCAAGCAATGCCGCAGTATCGCGTTCGCGTTTTACAAGCAGCAGCAGCGACTCGTATGAGGGCATAAAAACCTTGTAGATCTTGCCGCCTAAAAGCTCTTCTTTTAGTTTATTTGTTAAAATATGCAAGGTCAAACCTTCTAAATTCATTGATTTGCTCCTTTTTACTTCGTTTTTTAGTGATTTTGATTTGCACGTGAAAGCAGAATAAGATATAATAATAGTTCAAGAATAAGTATACAACAGATTTCGCGATTAGCAAATAATCGGAAGGGGATACGATTATGAAAAATCTGCTTTTGGTGCTGTGCCTGGTTGTCTTTTGCCTGCAGGCAGAAGCGGCGCTTCCAGCTACTGATCAGAATTTAGAAGCGGCTATTGCCTATGGTAAAAGCTATCAGGGT
>OHQG01001088.1_pt1 | contig 12022 bp, 10 predicted proteins | sample 1577871 | NCBI WGS metagenome assembly OHQG01 (sample SAMEA3879604, study PRJEB24766) | human gut metagenome | biome: human-associated habitat; feature: feces | place: USA | collected 1985/1987
GGGAGTCTCTGCCAAGTACTCTTTCCATTCTATGATTATGATTGTAAATGCCAGTACACAAAAACATTGGGATAGAAAGCTTAGCCAGGCTATTGCATGTATGTAACGATCTCTGCGGGCAAGCGGAATCACAAGATAGTATCTAAAGCCTGATACTGTAGCAAGCAATCCCACAATAGAAGAATAAAGCGCTAATACACCAAAGTCAGCTGGTGAGTATAGCCGTGATACAACGGGCATGATGATAATATTTATCAGTTGCGCAATTACCGAGGCGCCAGATAATATTGTTACATGTCTGATAAAGTTATTGTTTTTCAAATACTGCGATATTTGTTGTTTTATTGTCATATTTTGTGCGATGCCTCGTATATTTACCTGCTACTTTTTCCACTTTACGCGTTTTATGTAGTGGATCAAATGTGTGCTGTATTAAATTTCATGTAAATATTCAATGGTTTATAGATTTTATTTGCGGAAATCTTGACTCTGAGATGTTTTATGTACTTATTTGCCCATAGAAATATTAAACATTTCTATCCAGCGAATATAATTGATCCATCGCCAGACACGCCAATCGTATCCACTGTGTTTTTCTTTGACAGCGCGCCATTCTTCTTGAAGCGCCTTCATGTTTAGGAATGGAATATCCGTCGTATTGCATAAAAGCTTGTCCACCCAATCCGAAATATTATTCAGCCAATCTTCCTCCGGTGTCGCAAAGCCAATTTTGTCTCTACGGTCTAGTATCGCATCAGGTACAATTCCACGCATTGCTTCCCTGAATACGCTTTTTGTTCTGCCGTTCATGTCAATAAGATATTCTTCCGGTAAGGAGAGGCAGAACTCCGCCATTTCTTTGGTAAGAAAGGGGACTCTGCTTTCAATAGAATGAGCCATCGCATTTCTATCTCCATGGCGGAGAAGATTAGGGATACCATCCCATGTTAAGGAATAGGCTAAAAAACTTATTACCTTGTTCGGTGACGGATACATTTGGTTTTCAAGTTTTTTCCCCCGACCGATAATATTGCCGCCGTTTTCTTTTATCTTCTTGATGTCAAGCCATTTTGGTTCAGGATTTTTACCAATAATTTTTCGCGCAAATGGTATCATACGGCGGGGTATGAGTTCCTGAATGGTAAATGCCAACGTATTAAACTTTGATCTTCCAGGCCATTTCGAAGTAGCTATAAAAAACTTATAGGCTTTTATAAAATGGCCGGAACAGATCAAAGTCGACAATCTTTGCCCAGGGTATCCAAAATAGCCAGCGAGCATTTCATCTGCTCCTTGTCCGTCAAGAGTGACAGTAATCCCACAGCTTTTTGCTAATTGAAAGACTTTGTATCCCGCGTATATTGATGTAGAGCCAAAAGGTTCTCCTTGCGCTCTAATCATATCATCTAAATCATTAATCAGTTCGTATGGTGCAACTTCTATTATGTGCCTGATTGCGTGTGTATGTTCCGCAACGATGCTAGCCCATTTTTCCTCTGATACAGGTGTTCCTTTTACTATAAAACTAAACGTATGTAACTCTGTGTGTGGTTCTAAGTATCTTATAGCGCACGTTACTGAGGATGAATCTATACCACCAGATAATGCTACACCAAGTGGTACATCAGAACGTAAATGTAAACGAACCGAATCTAGAAACATTGCCCTGAGTTCTTTCGCAGCGTCATCGAAAGATATATCCGAACGCTTAAAGATATTGGGTTTCCAATATCTCACTGGTTTTATATCCTGTGGTTTATTGATGTCTATCTCAACGTAATGAGCTGGCGGAAGCTGATATATATCCTTCAACATAGTACGGTCCCCAACGTTAGTGATTCCATAGGCAAGATAGTTATATGCACTGGTAGGATCAAGTTTTCTTGGAACATCTGGAAATTCAAGGAGCGATGGTAATTCAGAAGCGAAGCAAAAGCCCATATCTCCGGTGTACCAGTAAAAAGGTTTGATACCGAAAAAATCACGTGCACATATCAATGTTTCTTTCTCTTTATCATATAAGGCAAACGCAAACATACCCGTAAAACGTAGCAGTGCGTCCTTACCCCATTGGATTATCGCCTTCATTACAACTTCTGTATCGTTTGGTGTGTTAAATATGACACCTTCTTTCTCAAGTTCTTTTCTAAGCTCAAGATAGTTGTAAACTTCGCCGTTATATGTGATGGCATATCTGCCATCTTCGCTGAACATAGGCTGATGACCAGTTGGTGAAAGATCTATTATCGAGAGGCGTACCTGTGCAATTAATACTTTGAATAAAGCCTCTCCAAATATGGCATGACCTCTATCGTCAGGGCCGCGATGTGCCATAGTTTTGTATATTTTATCGATGAATGGTTGAGGGTTTGAATCTCTATATCTTTTATCTGGTATCCATCCAAATATTCCACACATGAAAAAGCCTCCATTAATTGTCAATAGTTAAAATGTTTATATAAAGTTCTAATAATTTTTTAACTTCGACTTCCCAGTTAAATTCTGTAATAACAGCTTTTCTTCCATTAGCACCCATTTCTGCTGTGATATTGGGATTATTTCTTAGAAAACATATGGCATTTGCTATTTCTTCAATGTCAGAAGGATTGACAACTAAACCAAATTTAAGTTCAGAAAGTACATCCTTCGCATATTTATATTTGCTTAAAATGACCGGAAGTCCCATAGACATATATTCATAGACTTTCGTTGCAAAGTTATCGCCTGTGTTGTATTGCCCAATGTTTAATATTGTTGCAATCCCAGCAGAGGATTCTTTATAGACACGCAACAACTCTTCCCTAGGGAGGAATCCCCGATAATCTACACACTGATACTCTGGCATTTTCTTTAGCTGCTCATGATATCCTTCAGGCGAAAATTTTCCCGCGAGAATCAATTTTACACCTGCCTTATACGCGGCTTTTATTAAATGTGTGATTCCTCTTTCATAGGTCAACCCACCGACATGACAAATCGCGTTGCCATTTTTCTCTAACGCATGGTCATATTTATCGTAAAATTCATTAAGTAATGGGGCGTTAGATATAATTTTTGTCCTTTTGCAGCGTCCCTCAAAAATATTAGTACCTCCGAAAAAAGTACAGGGGGCAACTACGGCGTCATATTTCTTAAGCGCGCCAGTCTCATAATGTCTATAGATTTTTGATACGCACCATCTCAGTGTCTTTGGCAAATATGGTTTACATGCGATTTGTGCTGGGTAGTTTTCATGACTGTCAAATATCACTTTTTTACCGCAGCGCTTCAGTTTTTTCCCAAGCGGCAGAAGTTCCGGGTCATGCAAATGATATATTTCAGCGTCTATCTGTCGTGCCGCTTTGAACATTATATGTCCTGACAACAGTATTCTTCTATAGCGTGACGTAGGCACGTAATCGGTGGATACAATCTTTACTCCATTGCGGACCTCATCTTTTTTACCGTCTGCTACAAGCAATGTCACATCATACCCTGCGTTGGCCAGAGATGTGCATTCTTTATGGAATATTCGTGTATCGTATCTTTGATGTACGCTTGTTATGTGACAAACCTTTATCGACATTTTACTTCCCATAACTCGTCATGATTATTTCCACAGTTTTTCTGGCCTCTTTCCCCGTGCACATCGGCTCTGTCTTTCCGTCAAGCACATCCAGTACATGTCTGTAATACGGCAGATGTCCATGACCATAGACGGACTGCGGGGCTTCGCTGGCGTTGGTTACCTCTTCGTCCATGGGGTCCTCATCGGCAAATGTCCAGTGTTCTATTTTGTTGAGAGCAAAGCCTCCTACTCTTACCGTGCCTTTTTCTCCCAGGATCGTCAGACTGCCTTCAAGGTTTTTAGGATAGGTGAGTACTGTGGCGTTGATGCTGCCTATGGCGCCGCTTTTGAATTTCAGGGCTACCGATATTGTGTCTTCGGCCTCCATTTTTATTTTCTGGGTCGAATATTGGGATGTTACGTTTTGTACCTCGCCGCCAAACCACTGCACAAGGTCAACGTAGTGGCTTGCCTGATTCGATAGGCAGCCGCCGTCAAGCTCGTAGGTGCCGCGCCATTTGGCCATGTCGTAGTAGTCCTGTGGACGGGTCCAAAGGACGTTGGCGAGGATCATGTAGATTTTGCCGAATCTGCTTTTTTTATATGCCCTGCGAAGCAGCTGGATGCTTGGGTTGAAGCGGTTTTGCTTGACGACCATGTATTTGACGCCGGCCTTGTCCGCCGCTTCTATCGCTCTGTCGCAGGCCTCAAGCGAACAGCCCTGCGGCTTTTCGGAGAGGATGTTTTTCCCTGCCTCCGCCGCCTCGATGGCCTGATATGGATGAAGGCCGGATGGCGTGCAAATACTGATAAGGTCGGCGTCCGTTTCTTTGAGCATCTGCGAATAGTCTGTATATGATTTGCAGCTGCCTCCGGCTTTCATCGCCGCCTCTATTGCGCGTTCGGGGATAATGTCGCAACAGGCGACAAGTTCCGCCAGTCCCTCTTCTTTTAGTTTTGTAATTGCCTCTATATGGTTTTTACTTATTCTGCCGCAGCCTGCCAGTGCTATCTTGTGCATTTCATCCACTCCTTATAAGTTATACCCGCCATCAACATTCATAACGCTACCAGTCACCCATTTAGCCGCAACTGAGAGCAGATAGACGACCGCCGAAGCCACGTCGTCCGGTTCGCCTAGTCCGAGAAGGTGCTTTTTCTCGATCGCGCTTTCAAAATCTTCTTTTGTTTTGTAGAGCCTCTTTACGTTGCCCAGCATGGGCGTGTTTACATATCCGGGACACACGCAGTTGAACCTTATTCCCTGGCCGGCATATTCCGCCGCCAAAGATTTTGTAAGCGATATCAAAGCCCCTTTGGATGCCGCATATGCTGTTTTGCCCGCCGCACCGTATTGTCCGGCGACAGAGGATATGGCGACTACAGATAGTTTTTGCGGTTCGTGGTTTTTCTTTTTAAGTATCTCTTTCGTTATCTCCCAATAGGAGTCGAGGTTAATGGACATTATTTCGTGCAAATCCGAAAGCTCTGTCATACGAAATGGCAAAGTTTTTTCGATTCCGGCGCAATGGACAAAACCGTTCAATGCTCCAGCTTTAGCGACTGCTTCTTTGACCAGCGCAGAGCAGTTTTCAGGCGTCAGTTCAGAAGCTATCGCGATATGGCCTTCTCCCTCAAGAGTTGAAAGTGTTTCGTTCAGTCTGGTCCCGTCACGCCCGTTGATTATGCATATGGCTCCCTGTGCGGCGGCTAACTGTGCCGTCGCTCTGCCGATGCCTGAGGAGGCGCCGGTTATAAGTATTTTTTGTCCTTCAAGTCCAAATACGCCGTTATTCATTGTTAAATCATCAGGTTGAGGATGTCCTGGACTGTCTTTAGCTCTTCTATCTGTTCGGCGCTGAGGATTTTGCCGAATTTTCTGTCGAGCATGGCTATCGTCGATATCACTCCCATGGAATCCCATTCTTCGATGGATTTGAGTTCCGCATCAGGTTTGATATTGTCCTGATCTGTATCCAGTGTTTCGGCTATCAGTGTGATTTTTTCTTCTATCGTCATTGTGTAATCTTCCTTTCTTCGTGTTCTTATCTTATGTGTATCGTTGTGGTTATTAGTTGTATTTTTGTCTGTCAAAGTGTGACGACCGTTCCTCCCCAGGAGTAGCCGACGCCGAATCCCGCGATAAGGATTTTTGCGCCCGGGTGAAGTTTCTCCGGTTCTCTTTTGAGTGCCCTCTTTATCGCTATGGGGACGGTGGAGCTGACGGTGTTGCCAAGTTCTTCAACATCGATGCAAAATTTTTCTTCAGCAATTTCAAGCTTGTCTCTCAATGAGGTGAGAACAAGTTTGTTGGCCTGGTGGAGTATCACGTAGTCAATGTCCTCCATTGTCAGGCTGTTTTTAGTTAATATCTCCGAGACTAGTCCCGGAACCGCCCGCAAGGTGAATGCATATATTTCCGGCCCGTTCATGTAGAGGTCGTTATCGCTGCGGATGTTTCCACTGGCATCTTCATGCTCGACAGCGGTCTGGTCATCTCGTGTCCGTGCCATGCCTCCTGCCGGGACGATGAGGTTTTGTGCGCCTTTACCGTCGGTGCCGAGTACAAAGTTCCCAATCAGGTCAATATCCTCTATGGTGAGATATGTGGCCGCTGCCGCGTCTCCGAATACTGTTCTCGTGCTCCTGTCCAGCGGATTGATATGTTTGGTGTATGTCTCGGCGGTGATGAGCAGGATATTTTTTGCGATGCCGGCGCAGAGCAGTCCCTTGGCGGTCGCCAGTCCATAGATGTAGCCGGAGCAGCCGAGATTGTAATCGAAGGCCCCGGATGTTGTGGGGATACCAAGACGTTCCTGTACAAGACAGGCTGTCGTCGGCAGGAAATAATCGGGGCTCTGGGTGCAAAGCAGAACGAAGTCTATATCCTGCGGGGATATGTTGTATTCGTCAAAAAGATTTTGCGCCGCCTTTACCGCCATGTCGGAGACGAGCTCCGTTCCAGCGATAGGACGTGACTTGATGCCAGTCTTACGGTATATCTTTGACGCCGTCCAGGAGGGAGCGGCGTAGAGAGTTTCCAACGTGTCGTTGGTTAGATTGTTTGAAGGAAGATAGTAGGATATTAGCATAATGTTAACTCCTTAACCATATTAACTGCATTGTGATTTTATGTGTTTCGCATGTTCTACAGCGAAATTGCCAGAAACACTGATGGCTTTCTTAATATTTCTTATGACAATGGAGCCGATTAGAATTTTCGCGTTATCGCAAATGGACACTCTGTTTGAAATGACGGAATGGGGACCTATCCACACATTTTCACCAATGTCAGCAGAACCGGCAATACATGCGCCTGACGCTATTAACGTTTTTCTGCCCACATGTACTCTGTGTGCTATATGTACTGCATTATCTATTTTGCACTCATCGCCTATAACTGTATCACGTCCCATAAAACCTTTATCAACTGTAACAGATGCTTGTATGTCAACCTTTTTTCCTATTTTTACAAAACCATCGTGTATCACTATTTTTTTTGTCGCATTTAAATCTTCAAATACATGGAAGCCATCTTCTCCAATGACACAGTTGGGACCAATCGTTGTATTGTCGCCAATTTCTACGCCACAAAGAATAGTGGCGTTTGGGGCGATAATAACATTTTCTCCGATGTTAACCCCTTCAGGAGCAATATAGGCACTTGCGTGAATAGAAGCAGATTTTGCAATTTTATTCACCTTATATGTCAAGTATTTTTTGCAATATTCATTATGCAAACTAAATAAAGCCGCTTTAGGATTTTCTACTATCACTGTTTCAACATTACCCTGAAGCAATGCCGCATCCTTTTCTCTAACTAGTACTACAGAAATATTAGGATTTCTGTTTATATCTTTGGCAAATTTAGGATTATCTAAAAAACTTATTGTATTTGGCCTGACGGAATCAACCATACCTGTGTACTCAATATCATTTTTAATTGTCACATTAAGAAACTCAGAAACAAAATTTTTTAATTTCATATTTATTAGCTCCTAATGATTCTGCTAAAGCCTGATATAGTTTGCAGCGGATAAGACGCTTTCACCAAGTACACTTACCACCGCATTTTTGGTGTCGAAAAGTATCTTCGCGTTGTCCAGCACCATTTGATAATCCACATTGTGTTTGTGCCAGGTGGTGACGACGACGGCGTTGCAGGAGGACACATTATCCGGCGTCAGTTCTGTGGCGTTGACGATGTTGTCCTTCCATTTTGCGCTATGGCAGTAGGGGTCGTGGTATATTACCTTCGCGCCCTTCTTTTCCAGCTCTTCCCATACTTTGAGGGCTGGTGATTCGCGCAGGTCGTCGATATCTCCCTTGTATGCAATACCTAAAAGCATTATCTTGCTGTTTTTGAGCGGCTTTTCCTGTTCGTTTAGTATCTCCATTAGCCGTTCGACGACGTATTCAGGCATGTTGTCGTTGATTTCTCCTGACAGCTCTATAAGACGGGTGTGGTAGTCATATTCCCGTGCCTTGTATGTGAGATAGAATGGGTCGAGCGGGATGCAGTGTCCGCCGACGCCTGGTCCGGGGTAGAAGGGGGTGAAGCCGAAGGGCTTTGTCGCGGCGGCAGCGATGACCTCCCAGATGTTAATGCCCATTTTGTTGTAGACGATCGCCATCTCGTTCGCGAGAGCGCAGTTGACGATGCGGAAGGTATTCTCTAGTATCTTTGTCGCCTCGGCCTCTTTCGGAGATGATACGGTGAAGACTTCCGCCCCAAGCACAATGCTGTAAAGGGTTTTGGCGATTTCAGTGCACTCCGGAGTACATCCGCCGACAACTTTCGGGGTGTTGTGGGTCTTGAAGCGCGCGTTGCCAGGATCGACTCGTTCAGGGCTGAAGGCCAGGTGGAAGTCTTTGCCAACTTTAAAGCCACTTTCTTCAAGTATAGGTTTTACTACTTCTTCCGTCGTACCCGGGTAAGTGGTAGATTCAAGAACGATAAGCATATCTTTGTGTATACGTTTCGCTATTTCTTTGGCGGAGTTGATAATGTACGAAAGGTCTGGCTGCTTGAATTTGTCGAGTGGTGTGGGGACGCAGATGGCGACGACGTCACACTCCATGAGACGGTCAAAGTCGGTCGTGGCGGAAAGGTGCCCGTTTGCGGCAAGGTCTTTGAGGTCCTGCGGGATTATGTCACCGATGTAGTTTTCACCGCGATTGACCATCTCGACCTTTGAGGATTGGATGTCGAACCCAAGGACTTTGAAGCCTGCTTTAGCCTTTTCCACAGCCAGTGGAAGACCAACGTAGCCGAGGCCGATTACTCCGATTTGGGCAGTCTTATTTTGTATTTTATTTATTAAACGCATATTTATAATTTCCTCTCTATATACTTTTTATAGTGCATCAATAAATTTTCTTGCCAGTTTTGGATATGTATATTGCTTCAATATGTATTCCTTTCCTCGAATGCCCATGGCATCCAAGAGCTCTTTTTGCATATTTGACATTTCATATAATTTGTTGCAAAAAGAAGTAATATCACCGCAGGGGACTGTGAAACCACAATGCGAATCTGCAACTAAATCATTACTGACGTTGGCGCTCCATAAAACGGGTTTTCCTGCCATCATATAATCGAAGATTTTATTTAATGACATTCCATACTGATATAGGGGAGTTTCTTTAACCGTACACACCAATATATCCATTTGCTTCAGCAAAGCAGGAACCGCTTTTTTTAAAACAGGGGGCAAAAAAGTGATATTTGACAGATTCAGTCGTTTGGTCGTTTCTTCCAGCCTGGCTTTTTCTGGGCCTTTTCCGACTAAAACAAGTTGAATTTTTGAAAAATCAGAAGTTCTAGCAGCGGCATCAATCAACATGTCCAGGCCATTACTGACGCCATGACCTCCAACATATCCCACGATTGTTTTGCCAGATTTCTTTAGCTTAAACAACGCATCTCTGTGTAATTCAGGAAGCTCTTCTTTTTCGGTCTCATCCTGCCATTCATCAATACTTACGCCATTAGGGACTACGGTATATTTATCCATTTTCATGCCGCGCGTGACCAGATGTTTGTAGGCATCCGGCAAAAGAGAAATTACGACGTCGGCGTTTCTGCACCAGTAATCTTCCGCCATCTGCATTGTTATGATGAAAGGGTGCCATTTGGACATGTTCCCAAGTACCTGCGGCGACATCGGCCAGAGGTCGTGGAGTTCAAAGACAAATTTTGCGCCGTGTTTTTTAGCGATCCATTTCGCTGGATATGAATCGAGCGGATATGTCGAGGATGCGATAACCGCATCTGGAATGAAATCTGCTGTAATCTTTGGTAAGTGAACGTAGAGTTTGCGGATAAACGCAAGCATATTACGGATGCGTCCCAAGCCGTTTCCGTTGTATTCCGGTGTTTTCAGCCACAAATATCTGACTCCGTCAATATTTTCTTCTCTCACGTCTGTGGTCATATCAACATTTTTCTGCCTAAGGTGAGAGAACGAAGCTGCCACGATCACAACCTCATGTCCCATCTTTACCCATTCCTTCGAGAGGTAGTAGGGACGAAATTCCATTCCGTGATATATTGAGCCTGCGTAATGGTTTATTAGCAGTATTTTCATATGGCTCCCTCTTTACTATTAATACGTTGAATTAAAATTGTACTAAAATACCTATTCTTTCTATAAATCAACCAATGCAAGTAGTTTTCTAGCCTTCGCTTGCTTAATTTCATATTCTTCTTTATCGACCAATCTTTTGTTCAGCAAATAATCACCATAATCTTCCGCTGTCGCCATTCCTTCTTCCGTTATGCCTTCCTGCTTTATAATGGCCTTTGACAATGTTTTGAGAATAATTTTCATATCGCCGAGGAATGTGATGTCCTTAATGTATTCCAGGTCGTAATCCAGTTTTCTTTCCCAATCGATGGCGTTACGTCCGTTTACCTGTGCAAGTCCGGAAAGTCCGGGACGTACGTTATGACGTTGTCTTTGTTTATCGGTCATAAATACCATGTCACGCACTAATAGAGGGCGCGGTCCGATGAAACTCATCTCGCCCTTTAATATGTTGAATGCCTCCGGCAGCTCGTCCATACTGGTATTTCTTAGCGTTTTACCAAATTCTGTGAGTCTGGCTTCGTCCGGCAACAGATTTCCGTAGGCATCCTTTTTGTCTGTCATGGTGCGAAATTTATACATCTTAAATATTTTTTCATCTTTGCCGGGCCTTGGTTGCTGGAATAACACGGGTGAACCAAGCTTGATTCGCACCATGGCAGCAATAATTACATAAAGCCAACAGAATATTATAATTACAAATAGTGAGCATAAGATATCAAACATCCGCTTTATATACCTTTCATAAAAACCAGCGTGACGTTCCATTTGTCTTAAAAACAATTCTTTATAATTTCGATAACGACAGTTTGCTGTTCCTCTGTCATATTCAAATCGCTTGGCAGACAAAGCCCCCTAGTGAAGATATCCTCGCCGACGTTATCGTTGCCAACGGTGATAAAATCTCTATCAGCATAAAGAGGCTGTAGGTGCATCGGTTTCCATATTGGACGGCTTTCAACGTTGTATTTGTCGAGCGTGAGCCGGATTTTTTCTGGAGTTGCTTTTCCGATACCATCACCGAAAGAATCCTTGTTGATTGTCAGGCAGCTCAGCCAGTAGTTTGGTTCAGAATGTTCCACAAAGGGATTCATCTGTACCGGCAGGTCTTTCAAACCATTTTGGTACCTTTGCCATATTTTCTTTTTCATGGCCTTGTGTTGGTCAAGGTGGAGAAGCTGACCTCTCGCAACGCCGGCTATAAGGTTGCTCATTCGATAGTTATATCCGAGTTCACAGTGCTGATACCAAGGGAATGGTTCTCTTGCTTGGGTAGATAAAAATTTTGCTTTGCTGATTGCCGCCTCGTCGTCGGATAAAAGCATCCCGCCGCTTGTACCGGTAATGATTTTGTTGCCGTTAAAGGAGACAACGTTATATTTACCAAATGTGCCTGACTGCCGTTCCTTATAGGTGGCAGATAAGCTTTCGGCTGCGTCCTCAATCATTACCGCGTTGTATTTTTCGCACAGCGCCGAAATTTCGTCCAGTTTGGCAGGCGTGCCGTAAAGGTCTGCAACGATGACGGCCTTTACTTTTTTTCCATACTTTTTTAAAGCAATTTCAAGCGCAGTAGGGTTCATATTCCAAGTATCTTTTTCGCAGTCAATAAAAACCTGAATACCTCTTTCATATGATACTGGGTTGACGGTGGCGGCAAAGGTCATATCTGAACAGAGGACGATATCCCCGTGTTGTACGTTTGCAAGTTTAACGGCCAGATGCAGGGCCGCCGTGCCTGAAGCTAGGGCTACGCTGGCTTTACAACCAAGATAGCTGCACATGGCCCCCTCTAATTTATCTATGTTTTCTCCAATCGTGGACATCCAGTTTGTGTCGAACGCTTCGTTTACAAACTTACGTTCTTCTTTGTGGATGTATGGAC
>OHQG01001089.1_pt1 | contig 12022 bp, 20 predicted proteins | sample 1577871 | NCBI WGS metagenome assembly OHQG01 (sample SAMEA3879604, study PRJEB24766) | human gut metagenome | biome: human-associated habitat; feature: feces | place: USA | collected 1985/1987
TCTGAAGTTTCTTACCAACCCACACTTTTCAGACTTGACTTTTAATAGTTAGTCTTTCACTCATGTTGTGCTGTATGGTACTGAAGCTATTTTCATTGGTGGTACTTGAAAGAATAAAGTTCACCTCATAGCCACATCTGCTCGTGATTTTATTCTTTTACTTAGGGAAGAACTGAACAATGTGTCCCTTGTCTACTGTTAATTGGTAAGCTCTTCCTTTGTGGGTGCCGTGCAAGGTCGCACGGCCATTTGTACCTATCTTGACCAATGTCTCTCTATTATCCTTCATAATAGCCATCGCAGCTTCGGTAATACTTGCTACAGTATCATTTTTATTAAAAAACGTTTACCAACCTGCTTACCGCAGCTCTATCCCGTCCGCATTGTACCAGAGAAAACCGTTCTCTGAACAATATGCGTCTATCCGCTTTGAGAGGGCGCGATCCGCCCTGTATTCCAGCAGGTAAACGGACAGACCATGTTCTCTTGCTTTAGAAAGATACTCCTGAAAATACTCTGTTTCTTCTTCCGCCTGCTGCCCGTAGGTTTGATTTGTAAAGTCTATCTTGGTAAATACTGTTTCCTGATTGGTTCCATCGAACAGTGACAAGGCTGTGTTTTCTTCCATGCACCTTGAAACAAAAGGATCGCCCCCGTTTATTATGAGCGGCAGTCCACTGTATCTAATACAGCCCACCCTAGGTTTGCAAATGATGGCTCCCCAAAAAATTCGGCCCAGCTAGCTCCAGCCATGACCACATCTAATACATCCCAGACGGTACGGGTAAGGCGCTCATTCGGATGTTCAATATAATAAACTGTTCCGAAAGAAGAATTCAACGATGCAACCGTATCATAGGACATTGCCTCATTCGTCGATGCCGCAGATGCAGGTACGTACAATGTGAACAGCATAAACCTTGCCACGGCACCCACGCGCACCAGCAGGATGATGGCCTTTGAGAGATCGTCCATTGTTACCATCCGCCGTCACCTCACTTTCCCATACCCTTGACCATCTGCGCCAGGCGCACGGAATGGTATGCGTTGTTGACGATGGCCCCGCCACCGCCGCCGCCAGTCGTAACGATGAACTCCTGAAGGAATTTCGGCGTCCGCACGGCCAGGATCATGCAGGCCACACCCCAGAAGATGTGCATATTCATCATCAGCCCCACGCCCAGCTTGGCGAGGGCAATTTGAATAATCACCGAGAGGGCCGATTGAAAGAACTTGCTCATGTAGGGCTTGAATACGCCCTTGTCGTTGTCGATCAGGCCCACACAGGCCAGGGGCATCCCCACCCGCAAAATCAAAATCTCCAGCCCCCGCATAAGGAACTGGAAGTAGAGGATAAAGTACACGATGACGAACACCAGCCCAAAGATGGCGGTCACAAGGCCGAGCGTGGAAATACCGGACACCCAGCCCGCCCAATCATAGGCGGTGGCAAGGCCGATGGCCTCCAGCATCTTGTCGCTCATTTCCTCCACAATTCCCGCAAGCCAGCCGTACATGGTGGGAAAACAGACCGCCACAGCCATCGCCTTGAAAAAGTTCGTCAGCAGGGCAATCGGTTCTTCATCCGCGTCGCCATCGGACCACAGCACATAGGTTTCAAAGCCCTTTTTGAGAAATTTCAGAATGATAAGCGACACGCCAATGTCCGCCGTTTGTCCCAGGCGCAGAAAGAGCCTTATTTTGGAGCCTTGCAGCCCGTTTTCGCTCGGCCTCGGTAGAGGACTGACCGATCAGCAGTTCGATATTGCTCATGTAGAAAGTGCCGCTGTCCAGCACTTCCACAAGGCCCAGCTTCAGAAAGATTTGCAAGGCTCTCTCCACAGTGCCGATCTGCTGGCGGGTGATGGTGGCAATCATCTGCGCCGTGTAAGGGATGTCCTCGTCAAGCTGGAGCCGCCCACCATGTTTCAGCGATTTCAGATACAGCTTGAGCAGAATGTTAGAATACAGCACACCGTCCTGCATACTTTCCAGCAGCACGATGGAATCATCGTCAAAATAGTTTTCTTTGAGTTTCAGGTAATAATATTATAGTTTTCTTTGAGTTTCAGGTAATAATATTTTCGATTGTCTGACATAGGGTTCCTCCTTGGGGTTTCTCTTGGGATTCTGTACGCATTTTAAGGCCATTTTAAGGGTCAGAGGATAAAATCTATCAGACTACCTTTGACACCCTCGAAAAAAGCCTTGATTTACAAGGGTTTTTCAGCCCCTAAAGCGTGACACTTCGCCCGTTGTTTCCGCTTGCGCTCAGCGGCTTTGAGCCGCTTCATGTGTCCGGCACATTCCGGGCAGTATTTGGCCCGGTTGGAACCGGGGGTAAACAGCGCCCCACATACGGCGCATTTCTTGGCATTCAGCCGGTGGAACAGAGCCGTTTCCAGTTCCTTATCCTGCGGCAGCACCGCCGCCCGAAACCACCTGCACAACAGGGAGTAGGAAATAGACTGGACACAGACACATTCCTCCCCATCGTCCAGAGCGATACAGTTTCCGTCGATGTAGTTGCAGCACTCATGCACCAGCCTCCGCGCTCTGCGGTACTGGCGGTAATCCATGACAGGGATAGGTTCAGTCTTGTTGTTCTTCATAAATGATTTCTTTCATAAAGCCGGCAACCTCCTTGAATGAATTTATTGTTAAATATTCGTGCAAGGTATTGTTTTCTTCGTGCAAATGGCATATACTATAATTGCCAGCAGAAAGGGGTTGATCGTATGGCTGGAAATACCACAAACATCAGTATCCGCATGGACGCAGATTTGAAAGCGCAGGCGGACGCACTGTTTACTGAACTTGGCATGAACCTGACTACAGCGTTTAACATCTTTGTGCGCCAGTCGCTTCGTGAAGGCGGCATTCCCTTTGAGGTAAGGCTGGAACAGCCGAACAAAGAAACGGTTGCTGCCATGCTGGAAGCGGAAAGGATTGCAAAAGACCCGTCTGTAAAGGGCTACAATGACCTTGACGAGTTGTTTGCTGACCTGAAAAGATGAAAGAAACCAAATATACCGTCAAGTACACGACCAGTTTCAAAAAAGACTACAAACGAGCCATCAAGCGTGGCTTGAAGATCGAGCTGCTGGAGCAGGTCGTAGCATTGCTGGCAATGGGCGAACCGCTGCCGGATAAGAACCGTGACCATGACCTGTCCGGCGATTGGGCAGGCCATCGGGAATGTCATATTCTCCCGGACTGGCTGCTTGTCTACCGCATAGAGGATGATGTTCTGGTGCTGACGCTGGCCCGCACCGGCACACACAGCGATTTGTTCGGCAAATAAACAGTCTGCCGCCGTATGGGGAAACCTGTACGGCGGTTTTTCTGTATGCAAAAGTATGTCGTGAAACGCGACGCACTTGACAGGGGTACGCCAAAATGCGGTAGCCCTTACCGCTCCGGCTCCCGGTTGTGAGACTTGTTCCGTTCCTGCCGGGACAGCTGCTCGGCGGTTTTGCGAAGCCGTTCCACTGCTTTCAACTCCTCCCGCATGGATTTCATGGCAAGCGTGTCCGTCTGCTTTCCGGCGGTCAGCTGGTCGATCTCCCGCTGCCATGCCTTCGGGGTTATCCCCTCGCCGCTGTCTTTCAGTTCTTTCAGATACCGGGCCGCCGCATCATAGAGGATCAGTTCCCGGCTGTGGCGCTGCTCAAACTGTTCCCGCTTTTCCGGCTTTATCAACGCATGGGACGGAGCAACCAGAGGCAGCGCCAAGCACCTGGAGATCCTGAACATCTACAACAACCACAAGCCGCTGGCAAGAGGTTACCGCGTACAGGTGGGTGACGCCCATTGTGCCACCACGACCTCCGCGGCGTACATCAAGGCAGGGATCGCGGAGTACACCGGGACGGAGTGCGGCGTGGGAAAGTACATCGAGATCGCCAAGAAAAAAGGGATCTGGACGGAGAACGACGCATACACCCCCAAGGTGGGCGACGCCTGCGTGTATGACTGGCAGGACGGGGCCAACTACGCCACCACCGACAACACCGGCGCCCCGGATCACATCGGCATTGTCACCCAGGCGGGCGGCGGCACCCTTGTGGTCACCGAGGGCAACATGAACGGCGGCAAGGTGGGCAAGCGTACCATGAAAGTGAACGGGCGTTATATCCGCGGTTTCATCACCCCGGACTTTGACATGATCGCCCAGAAGCTGGGCGGCACGTCCGGCGGGACGGCGGACAAGCCCACGGAGCCGATGACCCCGGCGGCAGGTACATACACCGTAAAGAGGGGCGACACCCTTTCCCGTATTGCGGCGGCCCACGGCACCACCGTGGCCAAGCTGGTGGAGATCAACGGCATTAAAAACCCGAACCTGATCCGCGTGGGCCAGGTCCTCCAGCTGCCCGGCGGCGCCGTCAAGTACACTGTTGTGGCCGGGGACACCCTTTCCCGTATCGCCGCGAAGTACGGCACCACCGCGGCCAAGCTGGCAGCAGACAACGGGATCAAAAATCCGAACCTGATCCATGTGGGCCAGGTTATCACCATCAACAAATAATTTTGCCGGAGGTGCTGAAATGGTCATTTTCAAGGCGCTGGCCTGGGTGCTTTCCCTGGCCGCTGTGGTCACCTGGCTGGTGGCCCTGGTACGCTGGGACGGTTCGATCCCCTGTGATCGGAGCCAATGCGAAAGCTGCCCATTTCCGCGGTGCCACGAAAATGGCCGGGACGGTACCGGGCAGGAATGAGAGGTAAAAATGGAACAGACTATTATCCGCCTGGCCATTGGCCTGGTTCTCCTGGTGGCTGTCAACGTCGTGCTGGGCAGCCTGAACGCCCTTTTTGACGGGACTTTCGACCGTATCAAATGCCGGAACGGCGTCATTAAGGGGTTCATTATTGCCGCCTGTTTCGTCGCTTTCTATGTGGCGGGACGCCTGAACCCTGATATTGTGGCAATCGACATTGACGGCGAAACGGTCAACGTGGCCACCGCTGCCAACCTGGCCATGGTGACGGCCTATGTGCTGTATGCGAAAGACGTTTTTTCCAAGCTGTCCAAGCTGGTTTTGAGCAAAACGAGCGGGACGCCGGAGCAGACCGGCGGCACCACGCCGCCCGCGCTGGAGGAACCGGCAGACGCGGCGGAGGACACCGCGGCAGAATAAAAAAGGAACCCCGGCACCGCCCTGGCGTCGGGGTTCTTCTGCGGGTCACCTGCTGGCAGGCATAGCCCGCACGACTGTTTTTCTGCTGTATTCATCGGTGAGGATCAACACCATACCGCGCCGCCCATCGGCCAGCGGGACCGTGACCGCCTCCAGCGTAACAGCCGGGGCCGCTTTTGCCGTTTTCTCCATTCTCATTTCCTCCCATTGAAAAGTTTACGGAACAACCGCCGGAGCGGGACGAAGACCGCCACGAATATGACCATAAAAAGCAGGTATTTCATTTTTCCACCCCCTTGACAATTTAGTGGTTTATGCTTTATAGTTGGGGTGCGGAGGTTCGGGCCTCCGCACCCATGGCCTTTACCAGTTTAGCAGTTTTTGAACCGCCAGAACGATAAGGCCGGAGATTGTGGCCGCCAGAATGTCAGCTGCGAACTGTCCAATTCTTTTGGCCCGCGCCGTCGGCTTATGCCGTCGGCGTTTTTCTTGCTCATTTTAACCACCCCTTTCCTCTTGAACTGTCTATATTATAATCTAACGTGAGATAAAAAGCAATCCGCAATATGCACAAATCTAACGTGAGATATTTATATAATCTAACAGTAGATAAAAACGGGCGGCGGTGGTATTATAATGGCGAGGTGATAAGCATGGGCAGACCGAAGAAAGAGGGCGGCATGAGCGCCACCGACTACAAGCGAGATTTCAATGAAAAGAACTATGATCGGCTTTCCCCGTATGTAAAGAGAGGGAAAAAAGACAGATACAAGGAAGCTGCGAAAGCTGCCGGGTACAGCCTTAACGAGTTCATGGAAAAAGCCATGGACAAACTGGCAGCGGAGATCCTGGGAGAATAAAAAGCATAAGCCCCCGGCGCTGTGTGCGTCGGGGGCGTTTCGGCGTTTGCCCTCCAGAGTGTTCAATATTTTTCGGTGCTGATTATTAACACGGGTTCGTGGAAACCTATGTGTTAATATCAAGAAAACTGCTGAACATTACCACGCGCCTGGAGGGCTGCCCATGAAAGCGTATGATTTCCACGGGAAAAGAAATATATGCGGTGACCGGATCCGAGAGGCCCACCTGCGGGCGCGGCTGTCACAGTCTGACCTCTGCCGGCGCCTGCAACTGGCTGGCGTCATTGTGGAGCGGGACGTGATAAGCAGGATTGAAAACGGCGGCAGGTTTGTGGCTGACTTTGAGGTGGTGGTGATCGCGGACGTTCTGGAGGTTTCCGTGGACTGGCTGCTGGGTAAAGAATAGGACGGCGTGGAGTGCTGTATGCACCGCGCCGTCCGTATTTTTTTGAAAGTGAGGGCACGGGCATGAAAGGATATAAGCACCTGACGGAATTTGACCGGAACAAGATCGCCAGAATGAGAAAAGAGGGCGCCACCATGCGCGAGATCGGCGCGGCCCTGCACGTCAGCGCCGCCACCGTTTGCCGCGAGATCAAACGCGGGACATACACCTACATGAACGCGGATTATATCGAAGTGACCGAGTACATACCGGAGCGGTCACAAGCCCGCTACCGGGCCAACATGGCGGCCAAGGGCGGCCCCCTGAAAATTGGAAGTGATCGCCGGTATGCCGAAACCCTGGAGGCGCTGATTGCTGACGACAATTACAGCCCGGAGGCAGCCCTGCATGAGATTGAGAACCACCCGGAAAAGTACGGCAGCTTTGAAACGCGGATCTGCCGCCAAACCCTTTATGCCTATATTGACAAGGGCGTTTTTCTCCGCCTGACCAATAAGGCGCTGCCGTTCAAGGGTTCCCGGCGGAAGAAGAAAACCAAGCACGTCCAGCGGGCGAAACAGCAGCCAAAGGGTGAGAGCATAGAAAAGCGCCCGCCGGAGATCGACGGGCGCCAAGAGTTTGGCCACTGGGAAATGGATCTGGTGGTTTCCTGCAGGGGCGGGCATAAATGCCTCCTGGTGCTGACCGAGCGCGTCACCCGCATGGAGGTGATCCGCCTGATCCGCGATAAGACCGCGGCCAGCGTCGTCCGGGCGTTGGACACCATGGAACGGAAATGGGGCGCCCGCTTCCCGCAGGTATTTCAATCCATCACCATGGACAATGGCAGCGAGTTTGCGGACTATATCGGGATCGAACGGTCCGTATATAAACGCTGTGAGAGCAAGCGCACCCGGACATATTACTGTCACCCATACTGCAGTAGTGAGCGAGGAAGCAACGAAAAACAAAACCAGATGATCCGGCGGAAGTTCCCCAAGGGGACAAATTTTGATAAGGTCACCCAAAAAGACGTGGAGGCGGTGGAAAGCTGGCTGAACAGATACCCCCGCCAACTGCTGGGCTGGGCCTCTGCCGGGCAGCTGTTTGAGGGCTATTTGCAGACCGTCTAAAAATATTTTTTCGTTTTGTTACACTTTCCTATTGACATTTGCCGGTTTTTTGCCGCCCGGAAAGGATACATGATGAGCGAATTTTTAGATATGCTCCTTAGGAGCGACTGCCCCAACGTGCTGAAGAACCTGCCCACGAAGAAGGTGGAGTGCGTGACGATGAGCAAGCGGCTGGGGATCAAGGCCGTCTTTATCATCCGGGCGCTGCCCTACGGGAAGGCGGAGCAGATCCGGGGGATGCACAGCGAGCAGGACACCAACCTGCACATCCTGCTGAACGGCTGCGTGGACCCGGACTGGAAGGACAGCGGCCTCTTAAACCCGGCGGAGGGCATCGTGACACCCCTGGACGCCATCCAGAGCCGGATGCTGGCGGGTGAGATCGCCGACGTGGCCATGGCCATTGAGAAGCTGAGCGGGTTCCGGCAGAACACCCTCAAAGAAGTAAAAAACGGCTAGAGGAGGGGAGCGACCCGGACCTCTCCCTCCTGTACTGGCTCTTCCGCGTGAAGAACATCCCGCCCTGGGAGGTCTGCGAGCAGAGCCGCGGATACCGGGATCTTCTGGAGGCCTTCGCCTGGGCACAGATTGACGAGAGAAGATAAAAAACCGCCGACCGGACATGGGCGGCGGGGGGAGATTAGTACACAAGCAGTGCTAAGAATATCGGGATCGAAAAAACAAAAAGGATTGCTAAGATGAGTTTAATATACCCGGGCATTTCATCAAATTTATGTTCCATGCCTACGCATCCCCCTTTTATTTAAAGTATACCACAAACAAAATTTTTGTCAAGGAGGCGCTGCCATGCCTGAAAGCAGGGGCCGTGCCGCATATCCAGCTTGCGGCGATTAAAAAAACGCCTGGAAGAGCGGGGGCGGTGAACGGATGAGAACCGGCTGCGGGGCGGCTGCAAGCAGTCTGATCAGGCGGAAAATTGCTACAGGGCCTGCTCCCGCTCCTCTTGGTGGGGGGGCTTGTGGGCGGCAAACCACAGATTCCATTGAAAGGAGTAGGCCCGCCAGGCCTCCTGGCCGGCGCAGCGGATGGAAAGGCGCTGCACCTGGGGGTGGAAGTCCACCGCCGCGCGCAGCACGGCGTGAGCTGTCCGCCCGGGCTCCAACCCCAGGGCGGCGGGGTCGGCGCAGGTGATGGACAGCTGCACCGACCCCTGGTTCAGCGCCGCGGTCAGCTGGGAGATGTAGCCCTGGGCCAGGGCCTCCGCCGAGGCGGGCCTGGGGGGGATGGCCGCCGGCCGCTCCGCCAGCAGCAGTTCCACTTTTTCCGTCATATCAGCGTTCCTCCCCGCTGTCCGCCCAGAACCGCCGCGCCTTTTTGACGGTGGCCACATACAGGGCGATCATGGTGACGGAAAAGGCGATGGAGAGGATAAAAAAGGGCCAGAAGCTTAGCAGCGCCAAGCGGCGGTTGAGAAGGGAGAAGCCGCCGAAGCCCGCCAGCAGCGCCCCCTCCATCAGAAGCCGCGGGGCGATAAAGCGGCCAAGGCCCTCCGGGTTCCGGCAGGTACCCTGCGTCAGGTCCTGGGGCAGGATGATCCCGGCGGAAAAGGGCCGCCGCTTGATCTGTACCAAAAACCACTCATAGATGAAAAACGCGCCGTATCCGATGAAGAGGTAGTCCAAAATACTGGTTAGTTCCATGATGTCACTCCTGTCCGGCGGGAGGAAGCCCGCCCTTTCCATAATGGGGCCTACCGGTCCAGATAGGCGGTGCAGACCGCCTCCGCCTGAGCGGCCAGCGCCCCCTCGTCCCAGCCGGCAAGCCGGCCCTTTCGCACAGTGACCCGACCATTGATGACGGTGTAATCCACGCTCCCACGGACACCCACGGTGCCCAGCACGCTCTTTACGTCCCGGCAGGCCCCCACCAGTTCCAGCCGGCGGCTGTCGATGAGGAACAGATCCGCGCACTTGCCGGGCTCCAGAGAGCCGATGTCCCCACGGCCCAGGACCCGGGCGCCGCCGCGGGTGGCCATTTTCAGCAGATCGTAGCCCGAGGGGGCCCGGCGGCTGTCCGCCAGGCGGTGGAGCAGGTAGGCGGTGCGCAGTTCCTCCAGCAGGCTGTTCCCGTCGTTGCTGGCGCTGCCATCCAAGGCCAGGCTCACCGGCACGCCCAGTTCCAGCATGTCCGGGACGCGGCAGATGCCGGAGGAGAGCTTCATGTTGGAAGCGGGACAGTGGGCCACGCCGGTGCCGGTCTGGGCCAGAAGGCGGAGCTCTCCGTCTGTGAAGTGGATGCCGTGGGCAAACCACACATCCTCCCCCAGCCAGCCCAGCCGCTCCATGAAGGCCAGCGGACGCATGCCCTCCCGTTCCAGCATGTACCGCTCCTCGTCCCTGGTTTCACACAGGTGGGTGTGGAGCCGGACGCCATACTGCCGGGCCAGGGCCGCGCTCTCACGGAGCAGATCGGCGCTGACGGAGAAGGGGGAGCAGGGGGCCAGCGCCACCTGACGCATGGAGCCAAAGGATGGGTCGTGATAGGTCTCGATGGCCCGGATGCTGTCGGACAGAATTTCGCCGATGGTCTGCACCACGCTGTCCGGCGGCAGGCCCCCGTCTTTCTTGCTCAGATCCATGCTGCCCCGGGAGCAGACCATGCGCATGCCCAGTTCCTCCGCCGCGGCGAACTGAGCGCCCAGAAGGTCCCCGGCGCCCCGGGGGAAGACGTAGTGGTGGTCAAAGCAGGTGGTGCACCCGTGCTTCATCATTTCCCCCATGGCGGCCAGGGAGGAGAAGCGGACCACGGCGCTGTCCAGATTTTTCCAGATCTCATACAGGGTCCGCAGCCAGTCGAAAAGTTCCATGTGCTGTACCTGGGGCAGGTTCCGGCTGAAACACTGGTAGAGGTGGTGGTGTGTGTTTACAAGCCCCGGATAGCAGAGCATGCCGGCGCAGTCGATGACTTCGCCGCCGGCGGCGTCCAAATCCGGTCCCATGGCCCGGATGCGGCCCTCCTCACATAGAATATCGATATGCTCCAGGACCCGGTCCTGATCGTCGCAGGTGACGGCGGCGCGGATATGCTTCAGCAGCAGCTTGGCCATATGGCGGCTCCTTTCCTGTTTGGGGTGGTTTTTTTCTATTATAAAAGAAGCGCGGGGAAATTGCAACGGCGGCCTGGCGGCGTTGACTAATTTAAAATTTATGATACAATACCAGTGCGAAAACCGAATGCGGGGAGAACCGCGGAAAGAGATGAGGCGCCAATGATTGACGTATTTGATATTATGGGTCCCATTATGGTGGGCCCCTCCAGTTCCCACACCGCCGGGGCGGTGCGTATTGGCCGCATGGGCCGGACCCTGCTGGGGGAGAGGCCGGTGAAGGCCATGCTGTGCCTCCATGGCTCCTTCGCGGACACCGGCGTGGGCCACGGCACGGACAAGGCCCTGGTGGCGGGGCTGTTGGGCATGAGCCCGGACGACTTTGACATTCCCAACAGCTTCGCCGTGGCGGCCCGCCGGGGCCTGACCTTTACCTTTCACGAGGTGGAACTGCGGGAGGCCCACCCCAACAGTGTGGCGATGGAACTGACCGGGGTCACGGGGAAGAAGCTGGTGATGCAGGCCTGCTCCACCGGCGGTGGCCGCATTCAGGTGGACAAGATCGACGGCATGGACGTCTCCTTCGCCGGGGACTACCACACCCTGATCATCCATAACCGGGATGACCGGGGCCATGTGGCCGACGTGACCTACGCCCTGGCCCAGGCCCGGGTGAACGTGGCCAACATGAGCCTGAGCCGGGATGGCCGGGGCGGCAGCGCCATTATGGTCATTGAGGTGGACGAGCCTGTGCCGGAGCCCATACTGGAACTGCTGCGCCGGCTGCCCGGCATTCTGCGGGTGACGTACTACGAGAGGGAGGACTAGGGATGAATCTGGATGCCATGCAGGATATTCTCGCCGCGGCCCGGCGGGAGGAGAAGCCCTTTTGGGAGATCATCCTGGAGACGGATATGGAGAACCGGCAGGTGAGCCGCAGGGATTCTGTGGAGAAGATGGCCGCCGCCTGGCACGCCATGCTGGACGCCTCCGCAGCCTACACCGGGGAGCGCCGCAGTCTCAGCGGCCTGGCCGGGGGCCAGGGGGCGCAGATGCGCCAGTATGCTGCCACCCACGCCTCCATTGGCGGTGACTTTACCGCTCAGGTGATAGCCGAGGCTCTGGCTATGGGGGAGTCCAACGCCTGCATGCGCCGGATTGTGGCGGCTCCCACGGCGGGGGCCTGCGGAGTCATGCCGGCGGTGCTGATCCCCCTGTACCGGCGGGACCATATTTCCGAGGAGGAGATGCTGCGGGCCATGTACGCGGCTAGCGGCGTGGGGGCGGTAATCGCCTACCGGGCCTCCATCTCCGGGGCCGAGGGCGGCTGTCAGGCGGAGATCGGCTCTGCCGCCGCCATGGCCGCCCCCGCCCTGGTCCACCTCCGGGGCGGCACTCCCTCCATGATGGCTCACGCCTGCGCCATGGCTGTGAAG
>OHQG01001095.1_pt1 | contig 11971 bp, 7 predicted proteins | sample 1577871 | NCBI WGS metagenome assembly OHQG01 (sample SAMEA3879604, study PRJEB24766) | human gut metagenome | biome: human-associated habitat; feature: feces | place: USA | collected 1985/1987
GACGAACGACGGCACGATCCGCTTCGACGACGCGCAGGAGACACCGGCGGCGTCAAGCGCCGGGGAATCCCTCCTGCAGGACTTCCGCGCCCTTGTCCAGCAATACTATTCCCATGCAGAAAAAAAGAGTTACATCGTCCATGATTGAATTCAAACCCGTGCGCCTCGAAGACCGGGCGGTCATCGAGCGTTATACCATGCCCTCGGGCATCTGCAACTGCGACCTCGCCTTCGCCAACATGTACTGCTGGCAGGCGGTGTTCCACAGCGCGTGGGCCGAGATCGGCGGATTCCTGGTGATCCGCTTCCAGATCGACGGCGGCGAGCGCATCGGTTACATGCAGCCCGTAGGCGAAGGCGACTTCGGCCCGATCCTCCCCCTCCTGCGCGAAGACGCCCACGCCCACGGACAGCGGCTGCGGATCATCGGCCTGACGGACGAAGGCCGCGACACGATCCGCCGGATCGTTCCCTGCCATTTCGCGTTCGAGTCGGACCGCGCGCTGGAAGATTACGTCTACAACGCCGACGATCTTCGCAACCTTGCCGGACGCCGCTATCAGCCCAAGCGCAACCACATCAACCGCTTCACGGCCGAATATCCCGACTACCGCTACGAAGAGCTGACGCCCGACCGCTTCGGGGAGTGCATGGCCCTCGAGCGCGAATGGCGCAAGGCCCACGAAGGCCACACCTCGGAGCTGTGCGCCGAGCAGCGGGCCATGCAGCGGGCCTTCGAGCATTTCGAAGAACTGGGGCTGATCGGCGGTTGCATCTACGTCGGCGACCGCCTCGCGGCCTTCACCTACGGCTCGGCGGTCAACGACCACACCTTCGACACCCATGTAGAGAAGGCCGACACGGAGTTCGACGGCGCTTTCACGATCATCAACAAACTCTTCGCGCAGCACCTCCCCGAACGTTTCACGCTGATCAACCGCGAGGAGGACCTCGGGCTGGACGGACTGCGGCAGGCCAAACTCTCCTACCACCCGGCGTTCCTCCAGCACAAATTCGCGGCGATCTGCATGCACCCCGACGAAGTGGCCTGCAAAGAGCTTTGGATGAAGGCCTTCGGCGACGACGAGCAGTTCGCCGACTCGTTCATCATGCGCTATTACTCCCGCCGCCGGATGCTGACGGCCGAGGCCGGAGGCCGCATGGCGGCGATGCTCCACCTCCTGCCGTTCCGGACGGAGCTGGGCCGCACAACCTATATTTATGGCGTAGCGACGGACCCGGCGTTCCGGGGACGCGGACTGGCTTCGCAGCTGATGCGCGAAGCGATGCGGCTCATCGCGGAGCGCGGCGACGATGCGGCGCTCCTCATCCCGACGCCCGGCAAGGAGTGGCTCCGGGAATTTTACGGACGCTTCGGGTTCGCTGGCGACGTTCCGGCGAGGTTCGTTTCCGCAGACCGCTTCGACTTCGGCACGGGCGACGCGGCCGCCGACCGGGCGATGGTCTGGCGGCGCGACTCCTCGGTTCCGCTCCCCGAACAGCTCACCGCCTCCTGGCATTCATAGCCTCCGGAACTCACCTCCGCGAGCGTCTTTTCGGCCTGCGCCGAAATCCGCCCGCCACACTGCCGCTCCCGGCGCAGGCGACAGCCCGCCCCGAGCGGCCGGGACCGGTTCCGACAACACCTCCGGTTCCGCCCGCCACTCTTCTCCGCCACGCCGTTTTCCGAACTGCCGTCGCCGAAAAACAGACGCCCGACAGTTTCGCTTCACAACCATTCCACAAATCAAGGGCAACGAAAAAGAGATGAAAGGGAAATGGCAAATCTACCAAACGAAACACGACTAAAAATTAAAATTTTTTATTTGCAAAAAAAAATCATCCGATTTTGTTTTTTAATAAAATAAGTTTAATTTTGAAATGTATTCGAAACACAATCGAAACACAAACAAGTTATATTTGAAAAGTTTTTCAGACAGAAGCGACACGGTAAACAGATGGTTACCATATATATAATGGAAGATGCGAAGGCCGGCAGGGCCGCAAACGGAGACTTCGGGACGGAGTCCCCGACCGGGTCTTTCCGGGCCTTCGAGGTGTCCAAACAACCGGATTTACAAAACGCGGACAAATAAAAAAATTATAATCGAAGAACTTAAAATGAAAAACGTATTAAAGTATCTGTTACTGGCACTCATCGCCGTCTCGCAACTCTTCGCCTGCGGCGGCAGCGATGACGAAAAGACCCCCGCGGATAATTTCGACGTGCAATTCACGGTTCCGGGGTCGGTAGACGTCACCGAAGGCGGCGAGTGCACTTTCGCCGTAAGTGGGGGGGGGGAAATCGCCCCTGACCACAGACACATTCATTCTTGAGTCGGACGCAGGCATCTCCTACGTCTGCCCCATCGTCAACACCACTTCCGACAGTTTCACCGTACGCCTGGCCGACGGGTGTGAAACGGGTTACTACAAAGTCTTCGTCAAAAGAGACGCGCGCAAAAAATCGTTCGGAAGAATCTACATCAACATCGTCGAAGACATAGATTTCAAACCGGATGCAGGCACCACGGTCTACGGGATCGTGTCGTCGGCCGGCGTCGGCGTGGAGAACGTCGTGGTCTCCGACGGCGCGGAGGTGACCGTCACGAACGAGAAGGGCATCTACCAGCTCAAATCGGCCAAAAAGTGGGGATATGTCTTCATCTCCGTCCCGAGCGGCTACGAAGTTCCGTCCGTCGGGGTGCTCCCGCAGTTCCACCGCGCGCTCAAAAACAGCGCCGACGTCGTCGAACGGGCCGACTTCAAGCTCGAAAAGGTCGACGGACAGGACTCCTACAAGATCTTCATGCTGGGCGACATGCACCTCGCCAACCGAACGGGCGACCTGGGACAGTTCGCCCAGTTCACCTCCGACCTTACGGACTACATGACCCGCCACAAGGGCGAGAAGATGTATGCGCTCACCCTCGGGGACATGACCTGGGACCTCTACTGGTATTCGAACAGCTACTATTTCCCCCAGTACCTGAACACCGTCAACAGCCAGATCAAGAATCTGCAGATCTTCCACACCATGGGCAACCATGACAACGACTTCCAGACCAGGTCGGACTACGATGCGGCGGTCAAATATGTGGATCAGATCTGCCCGACCTACTATTCATTCAACATCGGCAAGGTCCATTACGTCGTCATGGACGACATTGATTGCAGCAGCTACGACGGGAGCACTTCCCACAACTATGTCAAGAGCCTCTCCGCCGAGCAGCTGGACTGGCTGGCGAAAGACCTGTCGTACGTGGCCAAGACGACCCCCGTCGTCGTTGCCATGCATGCGCAGGTGTTCTATCCGACCACATCGGGATTCAAGATCGACCATGATCCGGTCAACACCCTGCGGCTTTTCGACATCCTCGACGGATATACCGTCCGCTTCGTGACGGGGCATACCCACAAACTTTTCAACGTGACGCCCGACGCCCCGATCGTGGACGGGCATAACTTCCGGGAGTATAACTCCGGCTCGGTATGCGCTTCGTGGTGGTGGTCCGGCAACCTCACGCCCGGAATCCACATCGGAACCGACGGAACTCCGGGCGGCTACGGCATCTGGGATGTCACGGGAACCGATTTCCAATGTCTCTACAAATCGACCGGATGGCCCGAAGAGTACCAGTTCCGCAGCTACGACCTGAACAACGTGCATTTTTCGATGGCCGACGTTCCGCTGATGCCTTCCGACATCTCCGCTTCGGTCAAGAACGCCTATATGCAATATGTCAACGCCTATCCGCAGAACAACGACAACGAGGTGCTGATCAACATCTGGAACTGGAATTCGGACTGGACGTTGAGCGTCGTCGACGAAAACCGCAAGACGCTGCCCTACACCGAAGTCTGGGCCTACGACCCGCTCCATATCGCGGCGCTCTCGGTCAAGCGGTTCAACAACGCGGGACTCAAGTCGACCCCGTCGTTCATCACCGACAAGTTCACGCACTTCTTCAAGGTGAAGGCGGACGATGCGGACACCGACCTTGTGATCACCGTCAAGGACGAATTCGGAAACGAGTGGACCGAAAACATGCAGCGGCCGAAAGCATTCTCCACGGATGCCTACCGACGCAAGTGATTTTCGCTACATACCCAACCACAATCATCATTTACTAACCAACAAACACAGATCTTATGAGAGTATTAAGACCACTGGTTCTATCTCTTCTTCTGGTATTGGGAGGGGGAATAACAGCCCTTTCGGCCCAGAACAGGGAGGTGTCGGGAAAAGTCCTCGACGCCAATCAACAGCCGCTCGTGGGTGTAGCCGTTCTGGTCGATGGTACGACCAAAGGCGTCACAACCTCTGAAAACGGCACCTTCAAAATCCAGGTTCCGTCGGGAGAAGCCGTTCTCCAGGTCACCTGCCTGGGTTACCTGCCCCAGAAAGTGACAGTTCCCTCAAGCCGGAACAGCATCACGATCTACCTGCAAGAGGACGCCATCATGCTCGATGCAACCGTCGTAATCGGCTACGGTACGCAGAAAAAAGTCAACCTGACCGGCGCCGTTGCGACCGTAGGGAGCAAGGAGCTCGAAAACCGCGTCACCCATTCGCTGGGCAGCATGTTGCAGGGTTCCGTAGCGGGTCTCAACATCACCACCTCCTCGGGTAAACCCGGCAGCACGCCGGCGATCAACATCCGCGGCGTCAACTCGATCAACTCGGCCGACCCGCTCGTGCTGATCGACGGCGTGGTGGGCGACCTGAACCGCGTCAACCCCAACGACGTGGAGTCGATCTCGGTCATCAAGGACGCTTCGGCGGCAGCCGTCTACGGCGCCCGCGCAGCTTTCGGCGTCATCCTGGTCACCACCAAGAACGGCTCGGCCCAGGACGGCAAGGCGACGGTGCGTTACAGCGGCCGTTTCGGCTGGGAGGAGGCCACGACCTCGACCGACTACGAGAACCGCGGTTACTGGTCGGTCTATACGGTCAACAAGTTCTGGCAGGCCGACTCCGGAACGAACTATGTCAAATACAACGATCACGACATGCAGCAGCTGCTGGCGCGCGTGAACGACAGGACCGAGCATCCCGACCGTCCGTGGGTCGTCGAAGAGATCCGCAACGGCCGCAAACAGTGGGTCTACTACGGCAACTACGACTGGTGGGACATGCTCTTCCAGCAGCGTCGGCCCGTGCAGCAGCACAACATCTCGCTCAGCGGCGGCACGAAGGACATCAAATACCTCGTCTCGGGCGCCTATGACCGCCAGGAAGGTATTCAGCGCGCACATCCCGACGTGTATAACAAGTACAACCTGCGTGCGAAACTCGATTTTCGGATCAACCGGTGGGCAACGCTCTCGAACAACACGTCGTTCTTCTCGTCGAATTACAAGTCTCTGGGAGACGGCAGCGTAGACAACACCATCGCTTACAGCGCCCGCCACGCACTGGCCAACTTCCCCATGAAGAACCCCGACGGATCGTGGCTTTACAGCACGCCGTATCTCGATTACAAGATCGCCAACGGACGCCACATCCTGCTCAACGAGGGCACGCACCGCAACGTCGACCGCTCGAACGACTTCTCGAACACGACACGCCTGGTCATCACGCCGTTCAAGACGTTGAGCATCACGGGTGACTTCACCTACCGCCTCTACCAGAACCGCAATACGAGCCGCAGTTCCGCAATGAACTACCGCGAATACCCCGACGGGCCGCTGCTCGCCTACGACACGGGCGCCGGCATGAACCAGCTCGACGAAGTGGTTCAGACGCGCAACTACTATTCGGCCAATGTCTACGCCAACTACGACGAAACGTTCGGCGAGGCGCACCACGTGTCGGCAACCGCCGGATTCAACTACGAAACGTGGGCCAGCAAGAACGTCTCGGTGGCAGGCATCAACCTCTCCTCCATAAACCTCGACGACCTGAATCTGGCAACAGGCTCTCCCACGGAGGGCGCTTACGGCGGCGGCCAGAACGAATACGCCCTGGCAGGCTTCTTCGCCCGTATCAACTACGACTACAAAGGGCGCTACCTCTTCGAGGTGAGCGGACGCTACGACGGATCGTCGCGTTTCGCACCGGGCAACCGCTGGGGCCTGTTCCCCTCGGCATCGGCCGGATGGCGCATCTCCGAGGAGCCGTTCTTCGGCAACGCCAAAGACCTGGTGGACAACCTCAAGCTGCGCGCTTCGTTCGGCAGCCTGGGCAACCAGAACGTGTCGTCCTACTACACCTACATGCGCCTGATCACGAACAAGGATTTCAGCAACTACACCTTCGACGGCAGCATAAAGGGCAAGTACTCCTCGCTGGGCGCCCCCGTAGCCTCCGACCTGACCTGGGAAACCGCCCAGCAGTGGGACCTGGGTCTGGATCTCACCATGCTGAACAACCGGCTCAACTTCACCGGCGACGTCTACATCCGCGACACGAAGGACATGCTGACCGACGGAATGGCGCTGCCCGGCGTATACGGGGCCGATTCGCCCAGCATGAACTCCGCCGAACTGCGTACGAAGGGTTATGAGCTCTCCGTCAGCTGGCGCGACCAGTTCAAACTCGCCGGCAAACCGTTCGAATACAGCGTCGGTTTCAACCTCAGCGACTACAAGAGCGTCATCACCAAATACGACAACAACCCGAACAAGTCATTGACCAACCTGACAAAGGGAGATTATTACGTCGGCATGGAGATCGGCGAAATCTGGGGCTTCAAGACCGACGGGTTCTTCAAGACCACCGAAGAGGCGCAGGCCTATGCCAAAGAGGTCGACCTGAGTTACAGCACGGGCCGTCTGACCGGCGGCTGGCAGGCCGGCGACCTGAAGTTCGTCGACCTCGACGGCAACGGCGTCTGGGGAGTCGGCAACGACACCGTCGACAAGCCGGGCGACCGGACGATCCTGGGCAACTCGCTCCCGACGCTCTCCTACGGCATCAACGCCTCGATCCGCTGGATGGGCTTCGACGCTTCGGTCTTCTTCCAGGGAACCGGCAACCACTACTGGTATCCCCACGGAGAAATGATGCCTTTCTGGGGCTGCTATTCCTATCCCTACCTCTCCTACCTCCCGACGGATTTCCTCGGCAAGGTATGGGCGGAGGACAATCCCAACTCCTATTTCCCGCGCGCAAGAGCCTATTCTTCATCGGGAGGTTATCTGAGCAAGGTCAACGACCGTTACCTGCAAAATATCCGCTACCTGCGCCTGAAAAACCTGACCGTCGGCTACACGATCCCCGCGACCCTCACCAAGAAGGCCGGCATCGACCAGATCCGCATCTATTTCTCGGGCGAGAACCTCTGCTACTGGTCGCCGCTCAAAAAGAACTCCAAGTACGTCGATCCCGAAGCGGCTATCAACCGTTCCGGCGTGAACAACAACGCCTACTATCCGTGGGCCAAGACGTTCATGTTCGGCATCGACATCACCTTCTAATAATTTCAAAATCCGAATACCATGAAGCGATTAATCATACTGGCAGCAACGCTGATTGCAGGATTATCGGCCTGCGACTCCCTGCTGGACAAAGAACCGTTGGATCGGGTGACGCAGTTCGACTATTTCAAGACGAGAAGCGACCTGGAACTCTTCTCCAATCCCTTTTACGACAACCTGCTGGACAAGACGCCCTACGATGAGCAGAACGACCTGCTCGTTCAGATGACCCTCTCCGATGTTCTCTACGGAGGCGACAAGCGCACCGTTCCGAACACCGGCGGCGGCTGGTCGTGGGGCAACCTGCGCCGCATAAACACCCTGCTGGAATATGTCGATCAATGCGAGGACAAGAAGGCCGTGACCGAATATACGGCCCTGGCCAAATTCTTCCGCGCCGCCTTCTATTTCGACAAGGTGAAACGCTTCGGCGACGTACCCTGGTACGAGGTGCAGCTCGGCTCGGCCGACGAAGCGCTCTACAAACCGCGCGATTCACGCGAACTGATCATGACCAATATGATCAAGGATATCGACGAAGCCATCAACAGCGGAGGTCTTACGGAGGATATATCGACCTACCGCGTCAACAAATGGGCGGCGCTGGCGCTGAAAGCGCGGTTCTGCCTCTTCGAGGGAACCTACCGCAAATACCACGGCATCAACCTCGAAGGACATGACTACACCTATTATCTGGAGGAAGCCGCCAAGGCCGCCAAAACGATCATCGACGAAGGTCCCTACAAGCTCTACTCCACCAAAAATCCGGACAAGGACTACATGATGCTCTTCGCACAGGAGAATGCCAGCACCGAAGAGTATATCCTCGCCATCCGGAACAGCTACGAGGCCCAGGTCTACCACAATGCGACGGCCTACACGCTGCTGCCGACACAGGGCCGCCCGGGCTACACCCGCAAATTCATCAACATGTACCTGAAGAAGGACGGCACCGCATTCACCGACCAGGAGGGGTGGCAGACGCTGCCTTTCACCGAAGAGGTGAAGGACCGCGACCCGCGCCTGGCGCAGTCGATCCGCACCCCGGGTTACAAGCGCATCGGCGCCAAGCGGGTGCAGGGACCCGATCTCGGCGTCACGATCACCGGCTACCAACCCATCAAATTCGTTCAGGACACGACGGCCTCGGGAGGACAGATCGACCGCAACGACCGTTCGACCTGCGACATGCCGGTTTTCCGCTATGCCGAAGTGCTGCTCAACTATGCCGAAGCCAAGGCCGAACTGGGAACGCTCACGCAGAACGATCTGGCGATCACCGTCAACGAAATCCGAAGCCGGGTGGGAATGCGGGGCCTCGACATGAACGAAGCCAACAAAAATATCGACTGGTATCTTGAGTCCAAAGAGTACGGCTATCCCAACGTGACCGGCGCCAACAAGGGCGTCATTCTGGAAATCCGCCGCGAACGGGCCGTCGAGCTGATCCAGGAGGGTTTCCGCCTTCAGGATCTGTATCGCTGGAAAGCCGGCTATTGCATCGACCAGGCCATTTCCGGCATGTATTTCCCGGGCCCCGGCGAATACAAGCTTGCGGGCAAAGAAACGGCCGATCTGATTCTCTATGCTGCAGGAAGCACCAAACCCCAGGGCGGCGAAGGAGTTTCGGTATACGAACTCGGTTCGGACATCATCCTCTCCGAGGGAAACAAAGGCTATGTCTACTATCACAAAACCGTAGAGAATCTGCGCACTCCGTTCAACGAGGAACGCGATTACCTCTACCCGATTCCCAGCGGCGAGCGTTCGCTCAACCCGAACCTCACGCAGAATCCGGGATGGAGCGACGGACTCGATTTTTAAGTCGGAAATAACCTAAAAAACAAGATTATGAGATTTGTAAAATATATGACAGCCCCGATCCTCATGGCGGCCCTGTGTTCCTTCTGGGGCTGCGACAAGGATGAGGACCACCTTTCCGAAGCTGTTCTGGCGAGCGCCAACACCTTGAATTTCGAAGCGGAAAGAGCGGCGGAAAAGATCATCACCATCTATGCCGACGCCGACTGGGTGACGGAAGTCCCCGACTGGGTGACGGTCACGCCCGACTCGGGAACCGGCGTCATGGACGTGACGGTTTCGGTGACCGACAACATGCGCGACGGCGCGGAGGACAACCCCCGCAAGGCTACCCTCGTCTTCAAGGGACGGACTCTTGCAAGCCGCGCACAGGTGCTCATCACGCAGAACGGAGACAAATACCGCGATGTGAAGGAGTACACGGCAGGTGAACTCGCCGCCCTGGCGGACGAAACGGTCATTTCCGTACCGTCGGCGATCGTCGTGGCCGTGACGACCAAAGGCTTCGTCATCAGCGACGACAAAAACACGGACAATATCTTCGTCTCGGACGCCACGACGGTTGCCGTCGGCGACAAGATTTCGCTCTTGGGCACCAAGTCGTCCGACTCGCAGAAACTCGCTACGGTAATCGACTGCGACGAGGTGACGGTTCTGTCCGGCGGAGCGGTGAACTACCCCGAACCGGAGGACATCAGCGCAAAGATCGACGACTACACCTCCTCCAAACGGGGCTACGTCACCGTCAAGGGCGTTTTCAACGGCAGCACCCTCACCGTTTCGGAGGATGCCAAGTACTCGGTCAGCGTCGTGGACGCCCCGTCGAGTCTGGGCCTTTCCGCCCTGACCGGCCATATCGTAACCGTCACCGGCTACTACGCCGGTTTGGCCGAGCCTGTACAGCGCATCATGGCCACCGATGTCGAGGACAACGGCCTGAACGAGATCGTCTATTTCCTGGAGAACTTCGAATGGCTCGAACCGTGGTCCGTAGCAAGCGGTGTCGGCCAAACGGTCGAGACGGATAACCTCGATGCAAAAGCGACAGCGCTTACCTCCATAACTGTCGATGGAGTGACTGCATTCGACGCTGTCGAAAAACTCGGTTACAAGTTTATCTACGACAAGAACGACAACAAACGCATCTACCTCCAGCAGAACTACCTCAAATTCGGCAAGACCGGCAATCACGCAGGTATCATTCTTCCTCCGATAGACGGGGTTCCCGAAGCAAAGGACAATGTGACACTCTCGTTCGACTGGTGCGGAATGCGCCAGGGGTCCGGCAAGATCGACCCCGTCAATCTGATCGTCATCTTCGAGAACGGCAGCGACAAAGTGCAGATCGACATACCCGAACTGGGATGGGAGGATGGTCACAAGCTCGAATGGGTTCGCGCCGAAGTCAGCCTGAAGGGCATTACGGTCAACAAGGATACGAAGATCACCATTACGCAGACGCAGTGGGAAGTCGGAACAGCCAACCGCTGGTTCCTCGACAATATCAAAATATCCGAACCGATCAAACTCTGATAACAGGAACCCTGTAAAACGAAATCAGCCGTTGACCCGTGAGTCAACGGCTGATTTTTTTCAGCGGAGGCGCAAAAAAAACCGAAGTTTTCGCTCCGTTCCGCCGGCTACCGGCCCGCTCGCCGCAGAAAACACTCGATCGTGTTCTCCATCAGGCAGCAGATCGTCATAGGCCCGACGCCGCCCGGCACGGGCGTGATCACCGAGGCCTTGGGTTCGATGGCCGCGAAATCGACGTCACCGCACAGTTTGCCCGTCTCCGGGTCGCGGTTCACCCCCACGTCGATCACCACGGCGCCCGGCGACACCATCTCCGCCGTGACGAACTTCGGCCGCCCGATGGCCACCACCAGAATCTCCGCCCCGCGCGTCACTTCGGCGAGGTTGCGCGTACGACTGTGGGCCATCGTCACCGTAGCGTTCGCGTCCAAGAGCAGTTTAGACACGGGAAGCCCCACGATATTGCTGCGGCCGATCACCACGGCGCGCTTGCCGGCGATCTCCACGCCTGCGGCCCGCAGCATCTTGAGAATGCCTTTCGGGGTGCAGGGGAGCGTGCAGGGCTGTTTCTGCCACAGCGCCGCAACGTTCAGGGGATGGAAGCCGTCGACATCCTTCTGTTTGTCGATGGCGGCGATCACCTTGTCCTCGTCGATATGTTTCGGAAGGGGCAGCTGGACCAGAATGCCGTCCACCTCGTCGTCGAGGTTCAGGGCCGTGATGATGTCCAGCAGTTCGGCCTCGGAAACGGACTCGGGCTTTCGGATCGTGGTATTGCGGATGCCCACCTCGGCCGAAGCCTTGGCCTTGCCCGTCACATACGACACGCTGCCGGGGTCTTCACCCACCAGAATCACGACCAGATGGGGCACCCGGCCGTATTTTTCGCCGATCGCCGCCACCTCGGCGGCCATTTCGGCCTTAAGTTTCGCTGAAAGTTCTTTTCCGCTGATTATTTTTGCCATATATCGCTCGTATTATCTTTCCAAATCGTCGAAAGCCCGGTGGCCGATGTCGGTGCGGTGGAACAGATTGTCGCAGTCGATGCGGGCCACGTCGGCCAGCGCATTCCTCCGCGCTTCGGCCAGGTCCCTGCCCTTGCCCACCACGAACAGCACGCGGCCTCCGTTGGTGAGAATCCGCCCGCCGTCGGCCCGGGTTCCCATGTGATAAACAGCCCCTTCGACGCGGTCCA
>OHQG01001096.1_pt1 | contig 11970 bp, 8 predicted proteins | sample 1577871 | NCBI WGS metagenome assembly OHQG01 (sample SAMEA3879604, study PRJEB24766) | human gut metagenome | biome: human-associated habitat; feature: feces | place: USA | collected 1985/1987
ATGGAGCCTCCGGTCAGGCCCAGGGCCAGTTTCAGGAGGGGGATGCCCAGGACTGCCGCCAGCGTGTTGACGTCATCCCACTGTCCGTCCCGGATGATATGGTCCCATTCCCAGGAGCTGACCATGCCGCCGAACAGGGCCAGAAAGATGCAGACGCCGCCCGCAATGGCCGCAATGAATGTGCCCGGGATAACGAAGAATTCCACGCAAAGAAGGACTATGCCCAGAACGAGCAGGGCCGCCGTCTCATAGCCGGCCAGATTCCCGGCAATGTTGTTGCCGAAGAAGAACAGGGCAAACGCGGCAATGGCCACAATGCCGCCGATGCCGAATCCCGGCGTTTTAAATTCCATGTAAATGCCGCCGATGCCCAGCAGGATCAGGATGGGGGAAGCCCATGCAATCCAGAGGCCGATGCGCTCAAAGGCCGTAGGTTCCGCCGTGACCACGGGGGCATTTACTTTCTCCTGGGCCAGCAGGTCCGTGACGGAGGAGGCTGTGCCCTGGGCCAGCAGGGGCCTGCCGTCTTTCAGACGCGCGGCGGCTTCCTTGCCCGTCAGGGTCAGGAGCGCGCCTTTTTCCAGTTTGACGGGGCCGAACTGCTGTTCCTGGTCGGACGGGATCATCATGGCTTTCACCACTTCCGGGCGGTAACCCTTTTCCGTCACGACGGAGCGGGTAAAGGCCCAGAAGGCGCTTTCCGCTTTCTTGCGCATGACGGGATCCATTTCCTCTCCGGATGAGGTGATGATGCCCGCTGCGCCGATGGAGGAGACGGGAGCCATGTAGATTTTGTCGCACGCCGCGGAGATGAGCGCCCCGGCGGACATGGCCCTGGGGTTTACGTAGGCGTAGGTGGGAATGGTGAGCGGCTGGATGCTTTTCATCATCATCTCGCTGGTCTCCCAGGCCAGGCCGCCGGGCGTGTTCAAATCGAATATTACCGCGCGCGCCTGCTCCTCCTGCGCTCTTTTCAGGATGCGGTTCATGAAGCCGAAGCTTTGTTTGCTGGTCAGGGAGTCCTCCCCTACGGGGATGACGACTACCCTGTCGCGGAAGGTTTCCTCCGCGGCCGCCCGGAAGGGGGCGCCGGCAAACAGGGCCAGCAAAGCCAGCAACAGAAGGTGAATGCGCTTCATACGGGCAGGCTAGCATGTTCCGCTCCCGCGCTCAATGGGGAAATGTGTTCCTCCGGGGCGGGAAGGTGCCGGCGCTGCGCCGTCTTTTCCCTGCCTGTGGAGGCCTTGTTTCCTCGCATGGCGTTCCGATTCTGTATTCTTGTGTACCCGTACCCCTTGTGATAGACTGGTTCCGCCTTATGGGAAGGATTGATGAAGACAGTATCCGGCGCGTTCTGGAGGCCACTGACATTGTAGATGTGGTGGGATCCTATCTTCCCCTGAAAAGGGCCGGTTCCCGGTGGAAGGCATGCTGCCCGTTCCACAATGAAAAGACGCCTTCTTTTATTGTGGACCAGAGTCGGCAGAATTTTAAATGCTTTGGCTGCGGGGAAGGAGGGTCTGCCATCACTTTTGTGATGAAGATGGAGAACCTGGGGTTTGCGGATACCGTGCGAAGGCTGGCGGAAAAAGCCGGAATCTCCATTGTGGAGGAGGTCTATGACGCAGCGGAGGAAAGGCGGCGCAAGGCACGCACGGCTTTGCTGGTGGCCCACAAGAAGGCTGCTGGGTTTTTCCACAGGCTCCTGCTTTGTTCCCCGAAGGCGGCGGAGGCCAGGGCTTACCTGAATTCCCGCGGATACGGGGCAGACATGGCGAAACGCTGGCAGGTAGGGTGGGCTCCTGACTCCTCGCGGGAGTTTCTGGCCTGGGCCCGCAGGGAGGGGATCCCGGACCAGGTGCTGATAGATTCCGGTCTCGCCAACCGCGGAGAACGGGGAGATTTGTACGCCCGCTTCCGGGACAGGCTGATGTTCCCCATCAACAATGTGTACGGAGAATGTGTGGCGTTTTCCGGCCGCATTCTGCGGCCACAGGAAAACGTAGGCAAGTACGTTAATTCCCCGGAGACGGCCATTTTCAAAAAGGGGGACGTGGTGTTTGCCCTGGACAAGGCGCGCGGCCCTATGGGAAAAAGCGGCAAAGCCCTGTTGTGCGAGGGACAGATAGACGTCATTGCCTGCCACGAGGCGGGTATTTCTTTTGCCGTAGCCCCTTTGGGGACGGCGTTTACTCCGGAGCATGCCCGGATTCTTTCACGCTATGCTTCACGGATAGTGCTGTGTTTTGACGCGGACAAGGCGGGCATGGCTGCGGCGGACCGGGCTTTCCGTGAACTGGCCCCTTTTGGCAAGGATATTTACCTGGTGAACCTTCCTGCCGGGGACGATCCGGATTCTTTCATGAAGAGGGAGGGGAAAGAGGCTTTTTCTGGGATGGTGGAACGGGCCCGTTCCTTCTTTGAGGTTCGCATTGAACGGGCCAGGGAGAGCGGTTTGTTGGATGACGCTGCTTCCAGCGCCGCTTTTGCCCGTGAGATGACGGCCCTGCTGGCCTGCATGAGCGATCCGGTGGCCCGGGACCTGGCTACGGCTGACGTAGCCACGCGCATGCGCATGGCTGCGGATAATTTGCGCGGCGCCGTCAGAATGGCCGGACGCCGGAAGGGGCAGGAACAGGCCCAGTCCGCAGAGCGTAAGACGGCTGAGGAGGTTCCGCAGCATCCTCCTGTGAAAATGGATCGCGCCGTGGCCGTGCTCTGTGAACTGGCCCTTCAGAATTCCCGTGCCCAGGGACTTATCGTGGACCGCATTGAAGAATTGCTGGAGCCGATGCGGCTGCTGCAGGGCGGAGGCATCTTAAAAAAAATTCTGGCCAGGCTGCCTTCTCCGGACAGCCCTGCGGCCGTTCAGGCTTTTCTGGTGTCTCTGCCTCAGCCGGAACGGGATGCCCTGGGCATGCTGAATCTGGAGCCCATACCTATTCCCGATGTAGACAGGAGCGTACAGGAAGCCTGCTCCGGCATTGCGAAGGCCGCTTTGGAGAGGCACATCGCCTCCCTGATGGCGGAACTGGCGGATCACTCCACGGATGCTGCCAGAAGGCTGGAATTATCCAAACTTAGTGTTGACTTGAAGCGTTTGCTGGGTACAATGTAGTGCCTCGATACCTCCGGGTATTGATATAATGGTGAATTGTGCCCTCTTCTTTTCAAGATATGTCCAAATCCGGTGACCCATCCCCCTCTTCTCCCAAGAAGACTTCCGCCAACAAAAAAGCTTCTGAATCCAAGGAAAAAATAGCGGTCCGCCGCAAAAAATTCCAAAACCGCTCCGAAGGCGGCTCCTGTCAAAAAAAACTCTGCCAAGGCTGCCGCTCCGGCTGCGGAAAAGGCCGCCGCCAAGCCCGTTGCGGAAAAAAAGGCCCCGGCAAAAAAAGCGTCTCCAGCTTCTGCCTCCAAGAAGGCGGCGCCGGCCGCCAAAAAGACTCCGGCAAAGGCGCCTGAAGCTGTCCCTGCCAAGAAAGCTCCAGCCAAGGCTGCGGAGAAGAAGCCGGCTGAGAAGAAGGCTGCCAAACCTGCCGCGAAGGAGGAAACGCCCAAAAAGTTAAGCGAAATACTGGAAGAGGAACGCAAGAGGGCTGCCAGCCGCAAGATCACGAATCCGATTGACGCTCCGGAAATTCAGGAAAAAATCCGTGAACTTATCAAGCTCGCCAAGGAACAGGGGTATCTGACTTTTGACGATATTAATGACTCCCTTCCCAACGACATTGTCGATCAGCAGGATTACGAGGCCATCATGGACCGCCTGCGCAGCATGGCGTTTGACATCATTGACGCGTCCGATGTGGACAGCTACACGGACCGCACCCGCATCAGCACGGAAGAAGAGGACGAAGAGGAAAAGCTCGAAGCCAAGATGGACATTCTGGATGATCCCGTCCGCATGTACCTGAAACAAATGGGCCAGGTTTCCCTGCTTACCCGTGAAGAGGAAGTGGCCATTTCCAAGAGAATTGAGGACGCGGAACAGAACGTCCAGCGCTGTGTGCACCGCTTCGGTTTCATTGCGAATGCCTATCTGGACGTAGCCTATCGTCTGCTCGACAATGAGGAACGCTTTGACCGCGTTATCCTTGACAAAAAGATAGACTCCCGTGAGCGTTATATGAAAGGGCTGGCCCAGCTCTGCGCCCAGATACAGCAGACCCATCAGGACGCATCCGGTTCCTTTCGCAAGCTGTACCGCAGCAAGGAGGCGGCCAAGTCCGTCAAGGCCCGCCAGGCCGAATTCGACAAAGTTGCCGGCGCTTTGGTGAAGTTCTTCGGTCGCCTGTATTTCAAGCACAAGGTGATTGAGGATTTCTGTTCCATGATTGACGAGGCCCGCGACCGCGTGCTCCGCATGCAGAAGAAGGTTGCCCTGGAACCGGACAACAAGGAACTCAAGGAACATCTGGCAGAGCTGGAGCTTCGCATGTGGATGACTGCGGATGAGATGGGAGATGCCTACCAGGAACTCCGCAAATGGCTTCGCGAAGCCCGCAGGGCCAAGGATGAAATGGTGGAGGCCAATCTGCGCCTGGTCATTTCCATTGCCAAAAAATATACCAACCGCGGCCTCTCCTTCCTGGATCTGATTCAGGAAGGCAACATGGGCCTGATGAAAGCGGTGGAAAAATTTGAATACCGCCGCGGCTACAAATTCTCCACCTATGCTACCTGGTGGATTCGCCAGGCCATCACCCGCTCCATTGCAGACCAGGCCCGCACCATCCGCATTCCCGTGCACATGATTGAAACCATCAATAAATTGATGCGCGTGCAAAAGCAGCTGGTGCAGGAGTATGGTAGGGAACCCACTCCGGAAGAAATCGCGGAAGAAATCCATCTGCCTGTGGAACGCGTGCGTTCCGTTTTGAAAATGGCCCAGCAGCCTATTTCCCTGCAAGCCCCCGTGGGGGATTCCGACGATACTTCCTTTGGTGACTTTATTGAAGACAAGGCGGCGGAAAATCCCATGGAGGAAGCCTCCTTCTCTTTCCTGAAAGAAAAAATCAAGGATGTTCTGGACACCCTCACGGATCGTGAACGCGAAGTTATTGAACAGCGCTTCGGCCTCCGGGACGGCAGTCCCCGCACTCTGGAGGAGGTGGGCCGCCAGTTCAGCGTCACCCGCGAACGCATTCGCCAGATTGAAGCCAAAGCCCTCCGCAAGCTGCGCCATCCCACGCGCATCAGCAAGATCAAGGGATTCCTGGAAATGACGGAATCCTGACCGGATTTGCGCCGCATGCCGTGCTACGCTTCGTGGTCATGAAGACTTGCGTAGCTGCGGTATGCGGCATGTTCATGTTACTGGTTTCCTGTTCCGGCAGCAGGGAATTCAAACCGGCGTTCAATCAGCCCCTTCAGCCCGTGATGCAGCCGGGCTTTGTGTATGTGGACCAGGTGGCTCCGCTGGTGAAGACTAATTTGAAATATGCCGGGTATGACAATTTTGTAGGACGTCCGCTGGACGGTTACCACGGTCGGCGCGCCATCCTGCGCACTCAGGCGGCGCAGGCGTTGAAAAAAGTCTCGGAAGATTTGTATCGTCAGGGTTACCTGCTGGAAATTTATGACGCCTACCGTCCCCATACCGCCGTGCTGGACATTTGCAAATGGGGAACTGACGACGGGGATCAAAAGATGAAGTCCCGGTATTATCCCCATATTGACAAGGCCAAGGTGTTCGGAGACCACTATGTGCGCGATTTTTCGGAACATTCCCGGGGCGTGGCTGTGGATGTTTCCCTGCTGTACGCCAAGACCGGAAAGCCGGTGGATATGGGCGGCCATCATGACCTGCTGGATCCCAGTTCCACCACAGACTCTACATTAGTGACTCCTTCCCAACGCAGAAACAGGATGATTCTGAAAACGGCTTTTGAAAAACAGGGTTTTGCCAATTATGCTCCGGAATGGTGGCACTATCGCCTGTTGAATGAACCTGAACCTACCCTGCATTATTACTTTCCCGTGTGGGACGGCATGACTTCCGCGGGCAGGCCATAAAAGAATTTTACATATCAAATTTTTGTAAAAATTTGTTTGTTAGCTGAGTGGCCGACCCCGTGCTGATTCCTATCAAGCAGAATGTAGAAGATCGTACTGACACCTGGAAAGGATACATTAGAGTAGAAAAAGCAGAACGGCATTATTTCCTCATCGACGGAGACGATGTTATGACTCTCCAATGGCGCGAGTCATCTATGCGGAAGCCGATACGAAGGGTGCCGAGATAAGGACGAGTGCATTGGTGATGTTGAATCGTCCCGGCAGCACGAAAGGGAATGCTTATCGAAATCCCTTGTTGAGTATATTGACGGAATTTGGCGAAATCAAAGACGGTAAGAATCCTGATTGGGCCTCCGTAATAAATCAGCAATATGCCAAGGTTGAAGTGGATGAGTACAGGGATATTGACAGGCTGAGCTGTGAAAAACTGGAAGAAGCCAGAAAGGCGCTCCTTGAGGTTCTGAGCGGTGGCGTGACTGTTCCTTATGATGAATTTAGAACGGCAGTCACTACTCCCACTCCTCATGTCACTATTGGCGGAACTGACTTTTTAACTGAAAAGCAGTATCGGAACTGTATTGTCAAACCAGACGGATGCGATAGTTTGTCTGTCTGGCCCGGTGGACCTTTGGATAGATAAATCATTCTGAAGCATCATCAGGCGGATCAGGTGATTGAGACTTGAGCCGTCTTTTTGACGAAGTAATATCTGGAGGATGAATGCCTCTCTTAAAACGCTTCTTTTCTCTTGCCGCACGGTTCCCCTTGTTATGGCTTTTGACGTGCCTTCTCCCCTTGTCGATCATCCTCCGGTGGATGTTGCCGCCTTGCGTTTTCACAAGCAGGAGATGACTTTTCTGGAAAACTGTTTCCGGGAGAATCCGGATAACAAAGTAATTTGGCAGGCGGACCATGAAGCCGCATTAGTGTGGAGAACGCCGAGGGGAGCCAATTTTAACAGTTATGAATTTAAGGCTTTTCTGCGCCAGCAGGACGGTTCATTCATGGAAATGGGGAGGTATTCCGTCATGTCTAGCTATGGATATTGGGATGAAAAAAATATCCAATTCTCCGATAAAGGATTTCAGGTTGTTTTAATTGCGGATGGAGGAGCAACGCATGCAAGTCATCAGTTCTATTATTCCCAACCTGCCGCTACCTTTGTTTTCCGGTTGGGCCGGGAAGAGGGCAAATGTTCCGACGAGGAAGTGCGGATGGACAATGGCAGTTGATTTCCAAACCGGTTTGTCCGCAATACGGGAGGGAAAAGGCACGATTTTGACAACCCCCGGCCATTCCTTGACGCAGAGGATGCTTTCCTGCGGGCGGTATGGCTGGTCCGTATAGGTGGCCCATGAATACGGATCGTTAAAAGCCGTCCCGCCGGGAAGGCGGAACGGCCAGGAAAGCGTTTATGCGCAGGAGATGTTAATGAGGCAGGCGGAAGTTGCGGTTAAACACGGAAACTTCTTCCTTAAGCTGGGAGAAGCCTTCCGGATTCGGGCATACCTGGTCACCTGCGTACAAGGCCAGCGCACGCGCAATGAATTCAGCCACCTGTTCCACGTCTTTTTCCTTCATGCCGCGAGTGGTTACGGCAGGCGTACCGATGCGGATGCCGGAAGGTTTCATGGGAGAACCCGTGTCAAACGGGATGGCGTTCTTGTTTACGGTGATGCCTACGCGGTCCAGGGCTTCCTGCGCGTCTGCACCGTTAATGCCTTTGTTGCGGAGGTCTACCATGAATACGTGGTTGTCCGTACCGTTGGAGACGACGCGGAAGCCGAGTTCCGCCATTTTGGCCGCCATGGCCTTGGCGTTTTTGACAACCTGGGCCGCATAGTCCTTGAATTCGGGCTTCAGAGCTTCTCCGAAACAGGCCGCCTTGGCGGCAATGATGTGCATGAGGGGGCCGCCCTGCATTCCGGGGAAGACGGCTGCATCCAGTTTTTTGGCGTATTCCTCCTTGCAGATGACGAAGCCGCCGCGGGGGCCGCGCAGGGATTTATGCGTGGTGGAGGAGACGAAGTCCGCATGGGGAACCGGATTCGGGTGCTGCCCCCCGGCCACCAGGCCCGCGATGTGGGCCATGTCCACGAACAGGTAGGCACCGCAGGCCCTGGCAATCTGGCCCATGCGTTCAAAGTCGATTGTGCGTGAGTAGGCGCTTGCTCCCGCCGTGATCATTTGCGGCTTTACCTCCAGAGCCAGTTTTTCCAAAGCATCATAGTCAATAGCTTCCGTTTCCTGGGATACGCCGTAGTGAACCACATTGTACAGTTTGCCGGAGAAGTTGGCTCGGTGTCCGTGGGTGAGGTGGCCGCCGTGGGAGAGATCCATCGTGAGAATGGTGTCGCCCGGCTTCAGAACAGAGAAGTAAACGGCCATGTTGGCCTGGGAACCGGAGTGGGGCTGCACGTTGGCATGATCCCCGCCGAAAATTTTCAGCACGCGGTCAATGGCGAGCTGTTCCACTTTGTCCACCACCTCGCAACCGCCATACCAGCGCTTGCCGGGATAGCCTTCCGCGTATTTGTTGGTCAGCAGGGAGCCCTGGGCTTCCCGGACGGAGGGAGAGGTGAAATTTTCGGAGGCAATCAGCTCAATGTTGTTGCTTTCCCGGCGTCCTTCCTCCTGGATGAGGCCCGCCAGTTCCGGGTCCGTCCATTGCAGGGGGCTACCGGAGGATTTAACGACGCGGCGTTCATGGCGTCCGCCTTCAAAGTCAGCATGCAGCCAGGCGTCCAGGACGTCTTCCACACTTTCATTGTCCACATAGGCGGAAGCCAAGCAGAGCAGGTTGGAATCATTGTGCTGGCGGGAAAGGGCCGCAGCAGGGGCCGTGCGGCAGAGGGCGGCGCGGACGCCCACCCAGCGGTTGGCGGCAATGCTCATGCCGATGCCGGACCGGCAGATAAGGATGCCGCGGTCGTTGGTGCCGTCAGCAATGCTGCTTGCGACTGCATTGGCGTAGTCGGAATAATCACAGGAATTTTTGGTCATGGTTCCCATGTCGGTCACTTCATGACCCCATGCCTTGAGGAGTTCTGCTACGGTTTCCTTGAGATCGACTCCGGCGTGATCCGCGCCGATGGCAATTTTGTATGTCGTATTCATGGTGGTGCTCATTGCTGACGGGCAAAAATACTGCCTTATTTCCCTCCGGCTGGCAAGCCCCGGATTCATTTCGGGCTGTTCGGGAGGCACGGCTCCCGGAATTGCCTCGGAAAAAAGAACCCCGGTTCCCTGAATGGGGCCGGGGCGGCAAGGAGGTTCGCGAGGAGCGAGCCGTTATTTTCCGGAGGATTCCAGCTTCAGCATATCCTGGACGATGTTGATGCCTTCGCGGAGTTCCGGATCAAGGCCGGAGGGGTATTCCGGGGAGTCGTCCAGTTCTGCCGTGGGGTCTTCCGCCAGGTGCATGAATTGTTCATTGTCTTTTTCCGGATCCGCCAGGGGCAGCTCCTTGGCGTTGACGTCATCCAGCGTCAGGCGGTAAATTTTGTATTTGGTTGCGTCTTCCTTGGCCATTTCCGCGAAGCGGATTTTACGTTCCTTGTTGATGGATTTGCGGCGTTCTTCCAGGGCGGAGTTTTCCTGTTCCCGGATTTTCTTGTTCAGGGAAAGCTTGTTGTCCTTGATGCGCTGTTTCATCATGGCGATATCTTCCCTGGCAATCTGGAGGTCGCGGTCTTTTTCCACGCGCTTCGCGCTGGCATCTTTCAGCACGGGCAGCATGGCCGCGATGGAGGAGTCCTTTTTGTAGTTGGTGCAGGGCGTAATCTGGTCATAGGGCATCGCGTAGTCCAGAATGTCTTCTCCCAGCTCGAATGCCGCCGTAGCGGTGGGAAGCTGGATATCGCTTTCCACGCCTTTGAGCTGGGTGGAGCCGCCCGCCACACGGTAAAATTTTTGGGTAGTGACTTTCAGCAGGCCCGCACGGTCTCTGGCCGCGAAGAAAGGCAGGTATTGGCCGATGTCCACAGGCTGTTGCACAGACCCCTTCCCGAAGGTGGATTCATCCCCCACAATCACGGCGCGGCCGTAATCCTGAAGGGCCGCGGCCAGAATTTCAGAGGCGGATGCGCTGAGTTTATTAATGAGCACCACAATGGGGCCATTGAAGAGTTTCTGGCGGTTGTGGGCGGATTTGATATCCACGTTGCCGCGGGTGTCCTTGATTTGTACCACGGGGCCGTTTCCGGTAAAGAAGCCCGTCATCAGGCGCACTTCCTCCAGGGAACCGCCGCCGTTGCTGCGCAGGTCAATTACCAGGCCATCCACATTTTCCTTGTTCATCCGTTCCAGGATTTTTTTGACATCCTTGGCACAGCGGCGGTCTCCGCCTTCCATGTCTGCGTAGAAGGAGGGAAGGCTCAGCACGCCAATGCGGTTCCTGCCTTCCGGAGCTCCGGTAAGTTCAATGATTTCACCTTTGGCAAGTTCATCCTTCAGAGGTACCTTGGAGCGGGTCAGCGTAATGATTTTGGCCTGTCCGGGGGCGTCTGCCGGCTCTACTTTCAGGCGCATCTGGGTATTTTCGGCTCCGCGGATCATATCCACCACTTTGTCCAGCTTCATGAACAGGATATCCACCATTTCTCCGGAGTTGTCGGAGTCAATGGCAACGATGCGGTCGTTCAGCTTCAATTCTCCGGATTTGTCAGCCGGTCCTCCTACAACGATACCGGTAATTTTGGTGGAACCGTCGTCTTCACTGCCCAACAGGGCGCCGATGCCGGTGAGTTCCGTACCCATGGAGATTTTGAAACGGTCCACCTGGCGCGCACCCATGTAATCCGTATGCGGGTCATACGTCAAGGCTACGGCGCTGAGCAGTGTTTCCGCTACGTCTTCCAGATCCGTTTCCTGAATATTGCGTTGAATGCGTTCATAACGCATAAGCAGTTTTTCCTCCGCGGGTTTTTCATTGGCCAGGGGATCGGGCTTGTTCTGTTCCTTGGCCAGGCGCGCTACGGTTTCACGGCGCAGGATTTCGGACAGGAGCTGTTCCTCCACCATGTCTTTCCAGACCTGCTGCATTTCCGCCTCATCCTTGGGCCACGCGGCTGTTTTGCGGCGGGAACGTTCGATAGACTTGTCTTTGTCAAAGGTGAAGCCTCCCTTTTTCAGCAAATCCCGCGCATAGGAGATGCGCTGCATGGCGCGCTGGCGGTAAAGGGCGTGCATGGCCTGGGCCGCATCCATCATCTGGCCGGACATAAGGTAGTCGTCCAGCTCCTTACCGTATTTTCTTTTGAGTGCGTCTACGTCCTGCTGGGTGAAGAATATTTTGTTGGGGTCTACCTTGCGCAGGTAGGTTTCCAGGAATTTGGCGGATAGTTCATCGCTGAATTCTTTGCGGGAGAAGTGGAAATTCTGGAGCAGCAGGGACATTTGCTTGCCCACCTGGTTGAAGTCCGTAGCCGCAGAGGCGCAGGAAGTAATGGCGGCTGCGGCCAGGGCCGAGAATGCGGTGAGTCTAATCCAACGGAATGAGTGCATGTTCATAACGGAAAAGGGTGCGTTTTTTTCCATTTGGGGAAAAAGCTGGCGCCGGGATGTAAGTGTTACTGATTTGCAGGTGATTGTCTATCTTATAAAACGTCCACATGACGCTATTTTGCTCTCCTTGTTTCCGGAAGAGGACAAGAGTAAATGGAAGCCGGTTCATCCGGAAATATCCGGCGGCGGCAGGGGGAGGAAAGAAGAGAATTCATGGGTGGATAAATCCACCATAAAGTTTGAAATTTTGTGCGGAAGTCCGGCATTTGTCATATTGGAGCTGCATGGAAATGGATTTCATTTTACGGATGTTTTTTCCGCATTTCTTCCGCTTTTTGTTGTTGCGTGTTTTCTTTGGTTTTCCGTTGCTGCATCCTTCCCGGAGAGGGAAAAGTGGCGGGATGACTGCTTTCCTGTTTGCAGCGGGGAGGGTGAGGATGGGGA
>OHQG01001097.1_pt1 | contig 11969 bp, 11 predicted proteins | sample 1577871 | NCBI WGS metagenome assembly OHQG01 (sample SAMEA3879604, study PRJEB24766) | human gut metagenome | biome: human-associated habitat; feature: feces | place: USA | collected 1985/1987
GGTTCGCGCAGGTGGTTGTCTTGCCAACGCCGCCTTTCTGGTTGGCGATGGCGATAATTTGCGTGTTCAATGACTTCACCTCATTTCTGATTGGTGTTGTCATGTGCCTGCACAGCAGTCCTGGAAATGACAAAAGCCGCCACTCGAAACAAGTGACGGCTTCGCCTAAATCCAATATTCTACTGTGCTTGAAATCAAAAGGCTTTGAGTTCCTTTCTGCTATTCATTTGTCGTTAATGAAACACCCCCTATAATTCGACTTATTTCAGTATGATTTTTCGGTTTGGAAAAGGATGAAAAAACCAGACTGAAAACCTCAAAACCCTTGATTCTACGGGGCTTTTCCGGTTTGTCGTAATTATACCGTAAGGGCACCCCACAGCCGCTTGGGGGCACACTGCATAAAAGCCCGTCTCTCACCTTCATGCAAACAAATGGCTGGGATAATTCATCTCCCGGCCGGGCATGCTAAGGGCGAGGTGATGGAGATGGAACAGGATACAGAACTCCTGCAATTTGTCCACAAAAACGCGGAAATGGGCTGTGGAACAATTCCCAAGGTGCTGGAACTGGTGGAAGAACCGGACATGCGCCAAGTTCTCCAACAGCAGCTGGCGGAGTATACAGACATCGCCGGGCGGGCTGAGTCGGCCATCCGGGCCCGCGGGCAACGGCCCCAGGAGCCGGGACAGATCAGCGAGACCATGAGTGATCTGATGCTCCGGGCCAAAACCGCTGGAAACCGCTCCCCCTCCCACATCGCGGAAATGATGATCCGCGGCTCCACCATGGGCACCGTCCAGATGACCCGGCGCATCCACCAAAGCGAGGGACGGGGGGATCGGGAGGCGGTGGACCTTGCCCGGCAGCTGCTTAAAACCGAGGAGAGCAACATTCAGCAGCTGAAGGCCTTCCTATAGCGAAAAGGGCATCCGACGAAGGTAAATATTGGTAAATACCGAGACGAAAAGCAACAAAAAAGTGAGATAGTTACCGCTAAAAGTTACGCTTCTGAAAAATTAAACACGCAGAAAAAAACACATCTCGACGAGCTGTGTTTTTTTCATGCCCGGAGGAGGAAAACACGATGCAAGCGCAACAGGAATTTAGTTACTTCATAGGTGAGGAAGCGTCCTAATATACATTCTTCCAAGTCCCGTATCTTCTGTTTACAAGCTTCCGTTTCAAGAGCCTATCCAACGACGCTACGGGCGAAGTGTCCGGCGCTGACATCAATCAGGAAAAAATAATGACGTACGCTACGCAGCGGAAACTGTAAAGGTGTGGGTGAACAATGGTAAAGGTGAAAGAGTGTTTAAAGCAGTCGGACGCGAAGCTCCGTCTCATTATTATTGGCATTATCGGCGCGTTAATCGTCATTTGGACCGCATCTCAGATCATGCGCAGATCCTATTTATGCTACGCAAACGTTATGACCATTCTGCTGTCCACCGGCGTGAACGGCAGAATGGCGCTGGGCGTCGCGTGGACCATTATGACCGCCGGCATCGTCATGTCCTCCCGTTTAAACTCCGTGCAGCCCGCCCTTGGGCCAGGCTAACGGCGTCCACGGCCTGCGCCAGGTCGTCACGCTGCTGTGGATCTTCAAGCTGCCCTGGCGCTGGACCTAGGCAACATCCGCATAGCCCTTGTCGGCTCTGGTCTGAAACAGCTTGTCAAGCTGACCGGTGGCTTCCGGCCGATGATAAATTTTAATCCATGCGCAGTCGTTCTCCAGGTTGACCTCGCACTTGCCGTTATTCTGACCGCCGCAGGGGCCGTTCATCAGCGACTTGGCGCAGCGGGTAATGGGACAGATACCGCCGGTGGTGCCGAGCACGCAGTTGCCTCAGAGATGGCAGGCCTCCTCGAAAAGGCCGAACTTGACCGCCTCGCCCAGGAACATGGTGTTGTTGGAGGGATAGACCGGGACAGGAACGTTGCCCGTCACAACCTGCACGCCGTCGCCGCAGGACATGCAGACGACCACCTCGGCACCTGCCGCCGCGAAGTCCTTGCCCTTGGCGGTCAGGTTCATGCAGCAGTAGTCCGCCATGGCCGTTGCGACCACGGTTCTTCCATGGGCGTCCAGATAGGCCTTGAGTTCGTCGACTTCCTTTTCGCCGCCAGTGGCGCAGCTTCCGCAGCCGATGATGGCAACTTTCTTCGCATCGCCGATCATTGCCATCAATTCTTCAAATGAGCTTATGGGTTAATTATCATGATTTCGTCTCCTTTTACTCTCCTGCGAGGTAAATTCTGGCAATGCCGCACAATCACCAGCGTGCAATTGCGTCAGCCGCGCATGCTGCGGTATCGCCTCAAGATATACTGTTCCGCCGTAGCCGCACGTGGCAAGCCAAACTCCCGTGCATCGGTATTGACGCACGGGAGCGAATCGCGGGCGGTATGGGCAATCAAATATTTTAATTATAGCATAATTAGTCGTCAAAGCCAAAGGTCTTGTCGAGAAATCTGCAATTTTTTGCGGTTTTCTTGAGCGGTCGGCCGTTGGAAGTGTTCGCGCGGGGGGTCAGCGGGCGCCGCAGGCCCGCGCGCGCTTATGATACAGTTCCAGCGCGTGAAAGGAGACGCGCATGTACTCGCGGGTATAGCTGTCATCCAGGTCGTATTGCAGCAGTTCCGTCAGCTTGCGCACGCGGTAGACCATGGTGTTCCGGTGGAGATACATGCGCTCGGCGGTCTGCTGCACGCTCCGTTCGTTGAGCAGGAACTGCCGCAGCGTCTCGTAGGAGCCGTCGTCGCCGCCGTCCGCGCGCCGCGCCAGCAGCAGCACGTCCGGCTGGCAGGCAAGCAGATACTCCTCCGTGTCGGCGGGATTCTCCAGCAGGTAGTCGATGCCGTATTGGTAAAAGTCGAAAATCGGCTGCTCCGGATGGCAGCGTATGCCCCACGTGAAGGCCGCCCTGGCCTGCGATAGCAGCGCGTGCAGATTGGCCAGCCCGCAGACCGGCAGGCTGTGGGCGACGGCGATGTCGTTCGGCACCGTCAGCGCCTGCAGGCGGTTGAGCCGGGAGGAGAAGGAGCCGGACGCGGCGTTGCAGACCACCACCACATCCCCGTCAAGCACGATGACCTGGTCGTCCTGCAGCAGATGTGTGACCGAAACGCAGGCGGCGTTGCGCATCTGGCGCCTGTCCTCGTCGTCGAGCAGTTCCGGATGCTTCGGCCGCAGCAGCAGAACCTGATACGGCTCGCGCTCGTCCCACTGGAATACCTCCTCAAGCGCCCTCATGTCCGCTTCGGGGACAGCTTCTCCGCGTAGGAGCCGCTGGACGCTTGGCTTCTGCGCCGCCGCGGCATCCTCTCCGTGCTCGGTCAGGCTGTCGCGCAGCGCGGCGGCCACAACCTCCATAAACTGCATGTCGCCCCGGTTGAGTGCGTGGTCAACCTCCATCACGTTGATGCGGCCGAGCAGTTCTTCGCCATGCAAAATGGCGATGGTCATGCCGCTTCCCTTCAAAAACTGCTCGGAAAACGAAAACCGGACGACGCTGGGGCTGATGTAGTTGCGGCTCTGATCGCGGCGGATGTTGCGCAGGGACTTGGCGGAGGAGCAACCGTACAGCTTCAGGTGCCGCCACTCCTCGTCGATGGCGTCCGGGCCGTACCTGCGGCTGATGCCCAGCACCTTGCAGTTGCCGTCCATGAGCACCACCGGATTTTTAAAGACCTGGTAGCACCGGTCCACCACGGCCTGATAGTCCTGTTCCTCCGCCGCCACCTGCACGGCGATATGCCAGTCCTCCAGCGAGTCGAACACGCTCTGCACCAACTCAAACGCCTCGAGCACCGGAATCTGGCTCAGCCGGATGGTATCCTGATTCCATGCGCAGACGCAGTCCTCCCCGTCCTGATACACATGGACGCAGTTGGTCGCGCAGACGCGCCGCGCGCTGCGCAGCACCGGCGGAGAATCGTACCCGATCCGAATGGTCGGCTCCAGAAACGCGAGTTGATTTGCCAGCATCCACATACTGATTTTCATGCTGGGCCTCCCCCTTTCCAAACGGCGTGCGCGGCGCGTATTTAAAATCAGCATACCACAGAACCAAAAAAAATCAAGGAAGGAACCGGCCGCTTCGGCGTTTTTGCACAAAACGGCCGCTTTGTAAGAATTCGTTTTTGATACATCGCGTACATTCTCTTTCATTTGTGCAAAGAATATAATTGAATTTGTGATAATCGTTGTTCATTTGTGTAAATTAAACATTTTATCAAGCATTTGTGCACTATGCACAATAAAGGAGGAAACCGTATGTCCCACATTCCGTTTGACGAAAAAGAGTTGCAAACCACCATCGTACCGCCCATTCCGGCCGGCCTTTACGGTATGCCTGGCTCCCCCACGCGCAAATATCACTCGCCCATCACGCCGAAGGAGAACTTCCTGCGGATGGCCCGCGGCGAGATGCCGCTATGGCTGCCCAACATGGGGGCCGACTTTAACATGATCCAGCCGCTGGTCATGCCGGACGCGGCCGCGCGCATCAAGGGCGGCACCGACTGGTTCGGCATCCGCTGGAAGTACGAGCCGCTGACCAACGCTGGCATGGTGGAGCCGGGGACGCGCCGCCTCTCCGACATCACCGCGTGGGAAACGGAGTTGGACTGGCCAGACCCGAACGCCATCGACTGGCAGGCCGACTACGCCGAAAATTATGCGCCCTACATAGACCCCGAAAAAGCAACGGCCTTCGTGATCGTCAACGGCCTCTTTGAGCGCACCGCCGACCTTACCAGCTTCTCCGACACCTTCTGCTATCTGCTCGAGGAGCAGGACGCACTGCACGCCTTCTACGACAAGTTGACCGACTTCCATATCGCGCTGATGAAAATTGCGCGGGACATCTATCATGCCGACTGCATCACCTTCCACGACGACATGGGCTCCCAGCGGAGCGCCTTCATGTCGCCGGACACGTTCGCCGAGGTGCTGCTGCCGCACTACCGCCGCATGAACGAGGCCGCGCACGCGATGGGCCTCTACGTCAATCTCCACTCCTGCGGCAACGTGGGCGTCCAGATTCCGAACTTCATCGAAAGCGGCTTCGACTTCTGGGAAGGGCAGGACGCCTGCAACGACAAGCTGGCGCTGATGGAGCAGTACGGCAACCGGCTGGGCCAGGTCAGCATGTTCTTCCTTCCGCCCGACATGCCGGACGACGCCTACGAGGCCGCCATCACCCAGATGGTCAACGGCGTGGGCAAAACCGGCCGCTACATCACTTGGTTCGGCGATATGAACCCCGACCGCGCCGCGCGCGGACAGGACCTTATCTATTCCCTCAGCCGGAAGCTGTACGCCGAATAACCGCGCAGCCACAAAAATAAATTGGGAGGAATCAAAATGAAAGAAGCTGCCGTTGCCCCCAACCGCACGCTGAGTAATTCCACCATCAACAAATACGGGCTCTATATGTTCTTCTCGTCTCTGGCGGTCATGGTTCCCATGAGTTACCAGAACATCTTCATGACCGACTGCCTGGGCCTCGCGGCGGGACTTGTGGGCGGCACGCTGCTCATCGGCCGCATCATCGACCTGATCGTCAGCCTGCTGGCCGGCGGCATCATCGAAAAGCATCCCCTGACCCACGGCAAATACCGCTCCTGGCTGCTCCTGGGCCGCTGGATCGTGGTGTTCGGCGTACTGTGCCAGTTCTTCGACACCTCCGCGCTGCCGGTCGTGGCGCGTTGCTCCATCTGCCTCGTGGGCTACATGTGCGTCAACTGCTTCATGAACTTCACCACCAACGCGTTCTACGCACTCGGCCCCGTCATCGCGGGGGCCGATCAGGCGGGCCGCTATAAAATGAACGCCAAGGGCGTGCAGTATTCGACCATCGCCATGCTCATTACCTCCGCCGCCACCATCCCCTTCATCAACCTCCTGACTCCGGCGCTGGGCGTGGGCTGGTCCTACTTCACGGTTGCCGCCGTGTTCGCGATTCCGTACATCTTCGGCTGCGGCATGCTCTCCAGAGAGGCCTCCGGCGTCGATCCCGACGGCCCCAAGGGCGGTGCGAGCGGCCGACCGGTGGTCACCATCCTCGACATGGTCAAATCTGTGGTACAAAACAAGATGATGCTTGCGATTTTCACCGTCTTCTGCCTGTACTACGTCGGCATGTTCATGTACTCTGGAATGCTGGCCCACTACTATATGTATGTGGTCGGTGACTTCAACAAGATGGCGCTCAACTCCTCCATCACCACCGTCGGCGGCGTGCTGTTCGCCTCCATCATCCCGCGCACGCTCGGCGCAAAGCTCGGCAAACGCAAGGCGTTTATCGTAGGCCTTGGCCTGTACGGCGTATCAATGATTCTGATTTTCGTCTGCTTCGTCACCAATTGGATAGTCTTCCTGGCCTTCTCGCTGCTCATGGGCGCGGCCACCTATGTGTTCTCCAGCTATTCCGCGCTCTACTTCATGGACGTGGGCGAATATTACCTCTATAAAACCGGCAAGGACACCCGCACGGTCGCCATCTCCATGATGTCCGTCCCCATGAAAATCGGCATGATGATCGGCTCCACCCTGTCCCTGACTCTGCTGGGCGGCCTTGGCTATCAGCCCGGAATGCAGGTCACGCAGGCCTTCATCCACGGCTTCCTGCGCAATCTGGCGTTGATTCCGGGCATCTGCGTTCTCCTGGCCGTCGTGGTCTTCATCCTCTGCTACCGCATCACCGACAAAGACGCTGAACTGTACGCCACCGAGAACGCCAAAAAGTTCTCCATGACCGGCACCGTCCAGCCCGCCGACGACGACGCGCAGTAATCTGCCGCGGCGTCTCTGAAAGGATATTATCATGGATCATCCACAAATTATTCCATCGAAACAGCGTCCCGGTTCGTTTGGCTGCATGGTGCAGCAAATCAGCGTGCCCATTACTGGCCGCCCTATCACGCCGAAGGAAAATCTGCGGCGCGTGTTCGCGGGGGAGCGCCCCATGTGGATGCCCGCGTGGATCATGGAATCACAGTACTGCTGGCCGGACGTGGTTCTCGAGCATCCGAAGTACGAGTACGACGGCAAGGACTGGTGGGGCACCGAGTGGGTCTATGTCGACGTGGTGGGCGGCATGATGGTAAAGCCGGGTACGCGCACCATTTCGGACATTCTCAACTGGAAGGAGGAGCTGAAGTTCCCGGATCTGGAGGCCATCGACTGGGAGGCCGACGCCGCCGAGCAGACCGCGCGCTACGACCCGGATAAGATGCACCTGTTCCACTGCACGGAGGGTATCTTCGAGCGGCTCCACGAGATCATTCCCTTTGAGGATGCGCTGGAGGCCATGGTGCTCGAGCCGGACACCGTCAAGGAGTTTTTCCAGGCCATCGCGGACTTTAAAATCCGCCTGCTGAAAAAAATCTTCCAATATTACGCACCCATCGACTACGTGGTCTACGGCGACGACTGGGGCACAGCCCGTGCGGGCTTTTTCTCCAACAAGATGTACCGCGAGATGATCTACCCCTATACCAGCCAGGTCATCCAGTTCATCAAGAGCCAGGGCAAGTTTGTCGAGCTGCACTCCTGCGGTCTGAACGAGCAGTATGTGCCCTTTATGATCGAGATGGGCATCGACCTCTGGGCGCCGCAGGCTATCAACAACAGTGACTTCCTGAAAAAGACCTACGGCGACCGCATCGGCTTTGCCTTTTCCGTCCGGGGGCTGGATCAGCCTGGGATTTCCGAGTCGGAGGTTCGCCGGATCATCCGCGATTTCGTCGACCGGTACGCCGCCGGAGGACGCACCATGGCGGCCATCATGGCGCCGCCGGAGGTCATGGGGCCGGCGCTGGACGAATTGTATCAGTATTCCCTGGCCTATTACGCCAGGCTGCCCGTTGCTGCCTGCTGAAAAAAGCCCCCCTCCCCCCGCGGCATCGCCGCAGGGGAGGGGGGCTTTGCCTGCCGAAAAAGTCTTTTCGGCAGGCAAAGTTTTGTTTTGTTGTTCTGCCGGCGCGTTTGGAGTTCAGCCCTGAAAAACCTTCGCGAAGAACGTGTAGGGGGAGCACGGCTCGCCCGTCGACCGCAGGTGGCCGGTGTCGCCCAAAAGCTGGCAGCGGAAATAGACGCTGCCCGGCGTCCACTCCTCGGTCTGCACCACCGTCACCGAGGTGGGCAGCGTCACAAACCCGTGCAGCAGCGGAAACGGCGGCAGATTCAGCAGGTGCGGCAAGATCACGCTGGTGATGCCAAGCTGCAGAAGAAGACCAGCGTATCCGCCCTGGGGCGGTTCATCGTGTAGTACCGACCGTGCCGGTGATAGCCGTATTCGGCGAGGGGGCGATCCGCGCAAAGCGCGCTGTATACGCCGAGCACGACGTGACGCTTTCCAACGAAGAAACCATGGACGAGATCGTGGCAGACTTCTCCGGAAAGCTGCTGACCGACGAGGGGACCATCCGTTCCATGGCCAGCACTGACCGGTCCTTCGCCAGGAAGATCATGGACATCATCCGGGATGTTGCCCAGCGCATCAAGGAGGCCCTGGGCTGGGCGGACCCCACCATGGATCGGGCGGCCCAGCTGTGGGAGAACGCCCTCCGCGCGGCGGAAAAACAGGCCGGGAAGTCACAAAAAAACACCGCCCAGGAGGGCGGCGGGAAGTATTCCATCCAGGAAAACCAGAATCAAATCACAGCGCAGTTCAAAAAGACGGTAGACGCCGTTCTGAGTTCACCGAAGAGCAGCAACAACGCTGTAGTCATCGGATACACACCGTCTGTATACCAGAAGATGGGGATGCCGTCTCTGCCGTTTGTCATTGGAGAAGGCCACATTTATTCCGCAACAAAAACAAAAGCAGAGGCCATCGCAGAGGGGAAATATAATCCAAGGACGAATTATCACGGTTTGGGTGCGGATACCATCAAAGATATCTACCAAGCTGCTGAAAATCCCGTCATGATCATCAGTTCCAAGGACGTCAACCCCAAAGCGTCCCCCGTGCGCAGTACGCACAGCGTTGTGGCGATCGTCGATGTAGGGAAGGGCGACAGCCATCTGCTGCTCCCCGTTGAGATCACCGCAAGCCGCACCGTAGACGGCCAGCGCATGGATGTCAACGTGCTCTCGTCAGTATATGAAAAAAATACAGATGGTCTTATAACGGAAGCAATCGCACAGGAGTATTCTGGAGAAACTGGTGTTTACTATGTAACAAAAGAAGCCGCCGGATTGATAGGCACCAGGGTCCAATTCCCTGAATGGCTATCAGCCGCAGCAGCTTCTGATGGTATTGTACACAAGTTCGGCGAAAAAGTCAATATGAATATCCAGAATTCCACCCAAAGTCAGCAATTCAAGCGGTGGTTTGGCGATTGGCAGAACAAGCCCGACAATGCCAGCAAGGTGGTCAACGAGGATGGCAGCCCGAGAGTGGTATATCACGGCACCAACGAGAATTTCAACGTGTTCCAGTCCAAGGATGGGACATACTGGTTCTCGGAATCGGAGGACTACGCAGAGTCCATGATGGAGGAGCGCGGCGGAGATCGCATCGTCGAGGCGTATCTGAACATCAGAAATCCTTATGAGGCCACGTTGAAGCCTGGACAGTTCAGCGATCCGAATTATGAGGCCCCCATCATCCGACAAGCGAGAGCGGCTGGGCACGACGGTGTCATCATCCGGGTGGATACAACGGACCCTCTGGTTGCAGATACCTTCTATGTAGCATTCAAACCGGAGCAGATAAAGTCTGCAACGGAGAATATTGGGACCTTTTCCAGCGACAATCCTGACATCCGTTTCTCCATTTCCGAAAAAAAAGATGCAGTACAAGAACCGCACCGGGGAGTGGCCGTTTCCGACTCTCTTGCCGATGCCACAAGTACTGCATCTAAGGACAGTATACCCCAGGAGGCATCCGATGTCAATTCCAAATTCTCCTTTAATGCTGAACGGCAAAACGAAAGGCCAAGCACCCGGCGGACTTTACATGCCGACGTAAACCAAGCCGGAAATACCGACGAGGCCAATGCTCAACCTTTCAAAAATAGTATACCCCCGAAGGCATATGAAGTCAACAGTAAATTCTCCATCTCCGACGGGGAGCGCCTGCGCTCTGTGGCCGAGGACCTCCGCAACCAGATGAAGCGCACCGATAAGCCCAAGACAGACGCCAAGGCTGTCCGGGCTGTGGCCGCCGACCTTCTGGAGGGCTTTGAGAGCCAGATGGACAAGGGAGACCTTGCAGGCAGGCTCAAGAGCCTCTATGACCGCATTTCCGGGGACAGGGATATCTCCTACTCCGACATGATGGACGAGGCCGTGGACGTGGCCCGTGAGGTCGTGGAGGGCAGCCTGCGCCAGTCCAATGAACTGTATGAGCAGTACGGGGGCCTGCGGCAGGAACTGAAGGGCAAAAAGATCTCTGTTGCCCGGGAGCACCGGGGAGACCTGGACGCCATGGGCGGCTACGACGCCTTCCGCAAGGACCACGCCGGGCAGTTCAAGCTGACGGATAACGGCGTTCCGGTGGACAGTGTATACGAGGACCTGTCCGCCCGGTATCCCGAACTGTTCCCCGAGGACCTCATAAGCCCGGCGGACCGGCTGCTGCGGATTGCGGATGATAGACCCTGCCGGTAAATTCCGCCAGCCAGTCCTCGGTCACCGCCTTCCTGCCGGCGTTTTTCAGGGTAAACGACACGGTGTCACGTGCGCAGCCCAGCGGCGAGCAGTAAAACTGCGTGACGTCCCAGTGCCTGGTCCGCTCCGCCAGCAGTACCGCTTCGCGCCAGCCCTTTTCCGTCAGCGTGTCGTGCTCGTAGTCCGGTTCTCCGGGCCTGATGGAAATGATGCGCAAGTTTCTCCCTCTTTTTCTCTGATTTTGCAGAAATCTCTCCGCCGCTATACCCTTGCGTCGCTCCGCTCGGCGCGGCGGATCTGGCGCAGAGCGATCACAAACAGCAGGAAAATCAGCCCCGTCTACGGAAGCTGAACCTCCAGGCAGAAACCGTATAAGCAATGGAGCAGCACGGGCATCCACACCGCCTTGCGCACAAACCGATCAGAAAGGAGCCGGCATTCCAGCATCTGCCTCTCGTCGGTGCAGCGCGTCGCCGCGTCGCCGTACAGCTTGGCGGTACCGTAGTAATACCCCATGAACACCGCGAAGGCCTCGTCGCTGCCGAACACGCGGAATCCGCCACGCAGCAGCACCGGCCCCAGCAGGGCCGCGCCCGTGAACTACCAAGCGTGCGGTCAAACCCGGTGCCCCGGCGCATGGACTTGTTGACAATCACCGCCGCCGCATAAAAGCAGGCCGCTGCCAGGCCGCACACCACGCCCAGCAGATTGCCCTGCCTAAGTCCACCGCCGCCGATGACCAGCGCCAGGCCCACCGTGGCCGCCGCAAAGCAGCCCACCTGAAGGGCCGTCATTTTTTCGCGGAACAGCAGCGTGCTGCGCAACATCACCAGCACCGGCGCGAAGTAATAGGCCAGCGTCGCCACCGCCACGCTGGTGTGGGCATAGGAAAGAAACAGGAATACCCAGTTGACGCCCACAATCATGCCGGATAGCAGCAAAATGCCGCGCTCCTTCCATCAGAGCCGGTCGCTGCGGCTTGCGGGCGTAACCAGCCACAGCAGCAGGACGGCGATGGCGATCGCCGCGCGCCAAAAGGCCGTCTCCAAACGGCGGATGCCCTTTTTATCTGTGGTTCTCCCGCCCCGGAGGGCGGAACCCACGGCTCAGTTCTCACTGCGGAAGGAGCAGAGGGCGGCACCAATGGAGGTGGCAAAGGTGGCGTTCTCCGGAATCATGAACCGAATCCCATGGAGCCGGGTAAACAGGTGGAAGCACTCCGCCGCCTCAGGAAGGTTTGACATAAACCCGGTCAACACCACTGTCTCACACCCGCAGGCCCGGCAGGCCATCACAGCGGTGGTGCCGATCGACTGGAGCACCATATTCACTACCCCGGCGG
>OHQG01001109.1_pt1 | contig 11873 bp, 5 predicted proteins | sample 1577871 | NCBI WGS metagenome assembly OHQG01 (sample SAMEA3879604, study PRJEB24766) | human gut metagenome | biome: human-associated habitat; feature: feces | place: USA | collected 1985/1987
CTTGGTTATTTCAGCCATAGTTACAGCCATAATATTCCTTTATTTTTTAATTGTTTCAAAATAATCCATGATTATTTGCTTATCTTCTTCGGAAATGTTTTCGTTGCTCATCAAATCCTGCTTAGCCTCTTCCAAAGCAGCCTCGTAATGGTCGCCGTAATACTGATTGCCGTCGATAATCTGACTGTTGCCTTCATATCTGCCGCCGGTACCGTCGCCGGGGTCGCCGGGGTCGTTGCCCTCTTCGTCCTCGCCCAGCAGGCCGCAGATCTCCTCAAAGGCGCTGCGGGTGCCGGAGGCGGAGTCACGGCCGAACACGGCGATCTCGGCGTCCTCGCCGCCCAGCTCGGACCAGTTGGTGATCTCGCCGGTGAAGATCTTGGCGATCTGCTCGCTGGTGAGCTCGGTCACGGGGTTTTCCGGGTTCACGACGACGGCGACGCCGTCCTTGGCGATGACGTTGGCGACAGCGCCCTGGGAGAGCTCGTCGTCGGAAAGCTCACGGCTGGAGAGGCCCAGGTCGCAGCTGCCGGCGAGGGCGGCCTCGATGCCGGCGCTGGAGCCGGAGCCGGTGTAGCTTATCTGCACGTCGGGGTGCAGCTCGTTGAAGCCCTCGGTCAGGGCGTTGATGACGTCGCCCATGGAGGTGGAGCCGTTCACGACGATGGTGCCGGAAAGCTCTATGGGCTCGCTGGAGGGAGCTTCGCTTGCGGGGGCCTCGCTGGCAGGGGCCTCGGAGGCGGGGGCTTCGGAGGGGTCGGAGGCGGGCTCGCCGCAGGCGGCCAGCAGGCCGAGGCAGCAGACCAGCGCCAGAGCTATCGCGAGAGTCTTTTTCATCTTTTCAAATTCTCCTTATATGTATTGTCGCGCGGGCGTTTCCGCCCTGCATCATGGAGAATAATGAGCCCGTGTAAAATGAAAAAGCCCCGGTGTGTTAAATCGGGGTAAAGTTAAAAATTTAATTTTGCTCTAATGCTTTTGCGTTAAGCTGTACTTTACAAGATGTGCGCGTTGACGCCGGGGCGCCCGGGTGTTAGAATACTATATGTTGGATGACGCGGCAAAACGCGCTTTACAAGGGGTCTGAGTATGGAAAAAGGGAGCGGCGGCTCGTTCATGCAGAAGGTCGCGGCGGTGATAGTGGACAGGAAGACCTTTTTCTTCCTGCTCTTCGCCGTCCTTGCAGTCTTCTGCGTTTTTTCGCGCAACTGGGTGAATGTAAACGACGACATCACGAGCTACCTCGCCAAGGACACTGAGACCCGGCGGGGTCTGGACATCATGGAATCGGAGTTCACCACCTTCGCCACGGCGGAAGTCATGGTCTCCAGCATCACCTACGAGACGGCCGAGCGCCTGCTGCCTCAGATTGAGGTCATAGACGGCGTCCACTCCGTGGAGTTTGACGCGACGCAGGAGCACTACAAAAACGCCTCCGCCCTCTTCACCGTCACCTTCGACGGGGACACGACCTCCCCCGTCAGCGAGGGGGCCATGGACGAGATCAAGGCCCTCCTGGCGGATTACGACACCTATGTGAGCTCCGGGGTGGGCAACCCCCTGGAGCAGACGATAAAATCCGAGATGGTGGTCGTCCTGGGCATCGCCATCTTCATCATCGTGGCGGTGCTGCTCTTCACCTCGAACACGTATATGGAGATACCGGTGCTGCTCGTGACCTTCGGGGCGGCGGCGCTCCTGAACATGGGCACGAACTACTGGTTCGGGACCATCTCCTACGTGACGGACTCCATCGCCGTCGTCCTGCAGCTGGCCCTCGCCATAGACTACGCCATCATCCTCTGCCACCGCTACACCGAGGAGCGGGAGCACGCACAGGCGCGGGACGCCGCCGTCGCCGCGCTCTCGAAGGCCATACCCGAGATAAGCGCTTCCAGCCTCACGACCATCTCCGGCCTCGCGGCCCTGGCGCTCATGCACTTCCGCCTGGGCTACGACATGGGCATCGTGCTCATAAAGGCCATCATCATGAGCATGCTCTCGGTGTTCCTGCTGATGCCGGGGCTTTTGGTGCTCTTCTCGAAGGCCATAGACAAGACGCACCACCGCAGCTTCGTGCCGAAGATCTCGCTCTGGGGCAAGCTGACGGTGAAGACCCGCTACGTGATCCCCCCGCTCTTCCTCATCGTCGCGGCGGCGGCCTTCTTCTTCTCGAACCGCTGCCCCTACGTCTTCGGCTACAGCACGCTCGACACCGTGAAGCAGAACGAGAGCAAGATAGCCGACAAGATGGTCGCCTCCACCTTCGGCACGGACAACCTCGTGGCCATGCTGGTCCCCTCGGGCGACTACGAGCGGGAGGCCAAGCTCCTGCGGGACATCGCCGCCATGCCCGAGGTCAAGAGCTGCATGGGCCTTGCGAACATCGAGGCCATGGACGGCTACACCGTGACGAGCGCGCTCAAGCCCCGGCAGTTCGCGGAGCTCACGGACCAGGACATCGAGGCCGCAAGGCTGCTCTACGCCGCCTACGCCGTCAACGAGAAGGACTACGGCCAGATCGTCTCCTCCATAGACGACTACGCCGTGCCCCTGCTCGACATGATAACCTATCTGAAACAGCAGAAGGACGAGGGTTACGTCTCGCTTGAGCGGGACATGAGCGAGATGCTCGACGAGATGTGCGCGGAGCTGGACTTCGGCAGGGCGCAGCTTGAGGGCGAGAACTGGTCCCGCTTCGTGCTCTATCTCGACCTGCCCGAAGAGGCGGACGAGACCTTCGACTTCCTGGAGACGCTGCGAGCCCGGGCGAAGCTCTACTACGACGACTGCGTCCTCGTGGGCGAGAGCGTGAACGCCCGCGACCTGCGCTCCTCCTTCTCCACGGACAACCTGCTCATCAGCATACTCTCGGCGCTCTTCGTCGTCATCGTGCTGCTGTTCACCTTCAAGTCCGTGGGCCTGCCCATTTTGCTCATCATCGTCATCCAGAGCAGCATCTGGATAAACTTCTCGGTGCCCTATCTCACGAGCTCGAACCTGTTTTTCATCTCCTACCTCATCGTCAGCGCCATACAGATGGGCGCGAACATAGACTACGCCATCGTCATCTCCAGCCGCTATTTAGAGCTGAAGAAGAGCCTTCCGATCAAGGAGGCCATGGTCGAGACGCTCAACCAGGCCTTCCCCACCATCATCACCTCCGGCGCGATGCTGGCCTCGGCGGGGCTCATAATCGGGCGCATGACCTCGGACAACACGATATCCTCCATAGGCACCTGCCTGGGGCGCGGCACGATAATCTCCATCTTCCTCGTCATGGGCGTGCTGCCGCAGATCCTGCTCCTGGGGGACCTGCTCATTGAAAAGACGGCCTTTGTGATAAAAGGCCCGGAGATAACGCACGTGGAGGGCAGCACCATACGCCTGCACGGCCGCGTGCGCGGACAGATATCCGGCTTTGTGGACGCCGACGTACACGGCGTCTTCCAGGGCAGCCTGCATGCCATGGTCGAGTCCGGCGCCTTAGAGGCGGACGAGACGCGGCCCGAGCTCACCGCCGGGGCCGAGCCCCCCGCGGAGGACAAAGGGGAGGAAAATGTCAATGAGGACTAGAAAGGCGGCCTCGCTCCTGCTGAGCCTGCTGCTCGTGCTGGGGCTTCTGTCCGGCGCTGCCGGGGCTCTGGCCGACGGGGCGGCGGAAACCGGGACGGCTCCCGAGGCCGGGGCCGAAACGGCCCCCGGCGTCAGCTACTACATAACGAGCCTGGAGGACCTTCTGGCCCTCGCGGACGCCTGCGCCGTGGACAGCTACAGCCAGAACGTCACGGTCTACCTCCAGACGGACCTCGACCTTGCGGGCTCGGACTTTGCCTCCATCCCCACCTTCGGCGGCGTGTTCGAGGGCGGGGGCCACACGATATCGGGCCTCAGCCTCACGGCGAACCGCTCGCACACGGGCTTCTTCCGCTATATACAGCCCGGCGCGGCGGTAAAGGAGCTGAACCTCTCCGGCGAGGTGAAGCCGGGCGGCTCCGCGCAGTATGCCGGGGGCCTGGCGGGGAACAACGCGGGCAGCATCAGGGACTGCTCCTTCACCGGCACGGTCGAGGCCCTCACCTCCACGGGCGGCCTCGTCGGCGCGAACGAGGAGAGCGGCTCCATAGAAAACTGCCGCGTCTCCGGCTCCGTCACGGGCCAGCACTACACCGGCGGCATCGCGGGCCAGAACCTCGGCTCCATAGTCCGCTGCGTCAGCTCGGCCAGCGTCAACACCACGAGCCAGGAGGTCGCGGCGGACGTATCGAACCTCAGCCTCACCGAGCTGGACTCCACAACGGAGCTAATTAACGACTACACCGACACCGGCGGCATCGCCGGCTTCTCCTCCGGCGTCGTCAGCGCCTGCATGAACACCGGCGCCGTGGGCTATGAGCACATGGGCTACAACATCGGCGGCATCGTCGGACGCCAGTCCGGCTATGTCGAGAGCTGCACGAACAGCGGCAGCATCCTGGGCCGCAAGGAGGTCGGCGGCATCATAGGCCAGATGGAGCCCTACCTCACGCTGGACCTCTCCGCCTCCTCGGCGGAAAACCTCTCCAAGGAGCTGACGAAGCTCCACGACCTGCTGGACGCCGCGCTCCTGAACGCAGGGGACGGCTCCTCCAACATCACGGCGCGCCTGAACACGGTCTCCGGCTACATGGGCAGCGCCTCGGACGACCTGGCCTATATCGCGGGCGAAACCGTCGATTTTGTTGACAATACCGTCGCCTCGGTGAACGACATCCTCAGCCGCATCGACTACGTCTCCGACAGCGCGCCCGCCATCCTGGGCGACGTGGAGGCCGCGGGCGGCCACATCTCCGAGGCCATGGGCTGGCTGGGCGAGGTGAACCGCGACCTGGACATCATCGGCCAGATGCAGGGCAGCAGCTACAACGAGACGAACAGCCGCCTGCTCTCCATCACCACCGGCTCCGGCGGCACGGCCTCGGCGAGCACGACGAACCCCGCCGCGGGCAGCGAGGTGCTCATATACTTCGCGCCCGATTTGGGCTACGGCGTCGGCCAGGTGGAGGTAGCGGACGCGGACGGCGCGGCCGTGCCCTACTCCTTCCTCGACGCGAACACCCTCTCCTTCATCATGCCCACCCTCTCGGGCGACCCCGCAAACGACCCCGTGAACGCCCGGGCCAAGGCCGTCGTCGTGCGCGCGGCCTTCAGCCCCGCGGTGGACTACTTCGAGCAGACCGGCAGCCCCGTCTGCGTCTCCACGACGGCGGGCGGCAGCGTCACGGCGGCCCCCGGCTCCGGCGGCATCTACGTCCTCACGGTCAGCCCCGACAGGGGCTATGAGCTGGCCGCCCTCAGCGTCATGGACGAGACCGGCGCGCCCGTACAGTGCCAGCGCCTGGACGACCTCGGCACGCAGTACGCCTTCACCCTGCCCGCCTCCAATCGTGCGCGGGTCGAGGCCCGCTTCCAGCGCGTCAGCGACTGGGACGTCGTGACCGGCGCGGCAGGCACCATAGACGCGGCGGGCGCCGTGCTCGGCTCCACGATGGACCGCGTCCAGGCCGACGCGGACCAGGTCATGGCGGAGCTGGACAAGCTCATAAACGGCGGCGGCACGGACCCGGCGGCCCTGCTCGCCGCGCTCGAAAAGCTCTCCGGCGACCTCACCGCCGCGGGCGGCGCGGCGGCGGACATCATCGGCGCGGGCAGCTCCATCGCCGGGGCGATGGCCCCCTACATAGCCGAGGCCGCCGTGAACCTGAACGAGCACCTGGGTTACGCCATGCAGAGCCTCCAGGCCGCCTCGAACAGCCTGACGAGCGCCGTGGCCGGCGTGCGCGGCGTGCTGAACTACCTCAACGGCCTGCCCGACGTCCAGTTCCAGGGCCTGGGCAGCGAATACAGCCAGCGCGTGGACTCGCTCTGCGGCAACATGCGGAACATCTCCGACGCGCTGACCGCCCTGAACACCGAGGTCGGCAACTCCGCGACTGTGCTCGTGGGCGATCTCAGGAAGGTGAACGACCAGTTCTCGGTCGTCATGCTCATGCTGGTGGACGCCATCAAGGCCGCGGCCAGCCCGGCGATAGGCGACGTGTTCACGGACGTCTCGGAGGAGGAGGGCTCGGCCACGGACGGCAACGTCGCCGGCTGCGGGAACACCGGCGCGGTGTACGGCGACGTGAACGTCGGCGGCATCACGGGCGCGATGGCCATAGAGTTCGACTTCGACCCGGAGAGCGACCTCACGGGCTCGACCAGCATCTCCCGGGCCTTCAACAGCCGCTGCATCCTGCGCGGCTGCAAGAACAGCGGCTCGGTCAGGGCCAAGAACAACTGTGCGGGCGGCGTCGTGGGCCTCATGGACCTCGGCGTGACGCAGGGCTGCCAGAACTACGGCTCCGTGACGAGCGAGAGCGGGGACTATGTAGGCGGCATCGTCGGCAGCAGCGCCTCGACGGTGCGCGAGTGCTGGGCGATGTGCGCGCTCTCGGGCGACGACTGGATAGGCGGCGTGGCGGGCCTGGGCATGAAGCTCTACGACTGCCGCAGCCTCATCGAGATAGAGGCAGGGGACGAGTGCCTCGGCGGCGTGGCGGGCGCGCTCTCGGAGGAGGGCGAGGCCACGGGCAACGTATTCGTCAGCGACGCGCTGCACGGCATAGACGGCATCAGCTACACCGGCGGGGCCGAGCGGGTCCCCTTTGCCTCCCTGAAGGCGCTGGAGGGCGTGCCCTCGGAGTTTCTGGATTTGAAGCTCGTGTTTTCTGCAGACGGGCAGGTCATAAAGACCATCCACTTCGAGTATGGCGACAGCATAGACGTCTCCGAGATCCCGGCGGTGCCGGAGAAGGAGGGCTATACGGGCGCGTGGCCGGAGCTGGACTATGAGCGCGTGACCTTCAGCCGGACGCTGGAGGCGGTGTATACGCCGCTGGACACCTCGGTGGCGAGCGCGGAAGTGCGCGGCGACGGGGTGCAGGCGCTGGTGCTGGTGGAGGGCAGCTTCAAGCCGGGCGCGAGCGTGGAGGCGGCGCTGCTCTCCAGCGGCGAGACGCCGGCGGACGCGCCCGCCCTCAGCCGCGGCACAAAGTCGCTGGAGGAGCTGAGCGTGAGCGTCAGCGGCAGCACCGACGAGAGCGCGGGCTACCGCGTGCGCTATCTGGCCCCGGCGACGGACCGCGTGACCTCCGACATCGCGCTGTACGTAAAGGAGGACGGGCAGTGGAAGGAGACGGACTACGTCGTGCTGGGCAACTACCTCTGCTTCGACGTGGGGGCCGGCGATTTTGAACTCCTGGCCGTGGAGCGCCCGGCGGACATCACCCGCGTGGTGATAATCTGCGCCGCGGCGGTCATCCTGGTGCTGATAATAGTTATCGGCACCCTCCTGCGCCACAAGAAGCGCGCGAAGGCGAAGAAGGCGTAAAGCGCCGCAGACAGAATAAAGACAAAACGCCGCCCGACGGGCGGCGTTTTTATTTCATATCGCATGGCATCGGCGCCGGGCATATTGCGCGGCACAAACAGCTGCGGCGCGCGGTCGGGGGCGCTGCCCCTGTAGCCCGCCAGCTTTTAAATGCGGGGCAAAAAGCTTTTACGCCTTGGGCGCGGGCTCGACAGGGCCGGGACCGTCCATGTCCTCCAGCGCCGAGACCGGCGCGGGCTTCTTCGGCCCCGGCATGGCGAGGTTCACGATCAGCGCCACGACTATGCCCAGCGCCGTGTCCAGCATGCGGTTGAGCGCATAGGTGTAGGGCGAGGCGTCGCCTACGTGATATATCGTGGTGCTCAAAAACACCACGCAGGCAAAGCCCGCGACGGAGGGCTTCTTTATCGCTATCGTACTCATGATGACCGGGATGAGCATCAGCGAAACGATGAGATAGTACACCGGCATGACGCGCTGGACGTGCAGCTCCGTCTCCAGAAACAGCACGACCACGCCGAACACGCCGCCTACCGCCGTGCCCATGATGCGGTTGAAGGAGGTCGTGAAGGTCTTCTCCGCCGACTTCTGCATGCACAGCACAGCCGCTATCATCGAGAAGAACGAGGTCTCATCCCTCAGCCAGCCGAGCAGGCCGCAGATGAAGACGGCGATGACCGTCTTGATTATGCGCATCCCGATGTGGAAATGGTGAGGCGGCTCGACCTCCTCAAAAAACAGCTCCCGCCAGGGCTTCACTCCTCAACCTCCCAACCCGATTTTATATGTACTTTACATTATACCCTCGCGCCCGCCCTTTGTAAAGCGACGGGGGCGCGCCTGCCCGGCCAGCGCGCCCGCCAGGACGAGCACGGCCCCGGCCAGCTGCACCGCCGTGAGCCTCTCGTCGAGGAACACCGCAGAGAACACCAGCGCCGACACGGGGTCGAAATACCCCAAAAGCGCCACCGCCTTCGCGGGCAGACGGTTCATCGAGGAGAAATACATCCAGCAGGCGAGTCCGGTGTTCACCGTACACAAAAACAGCAGCGCGAAGATGCCGCGCGCGTCGCGGGGCAGGGGCACGCCGCCCTCGGTGAGGAAAACATAGGGCAGGAGGATGATGGCGGCTATGATGATCTCTATAAAGGTGAGGTTCAGGCCCGAGACGCCCTCTATTTTGCGGTTTACCAGCATCAGCGCTGCGTAAAACACCGCCGAGCCCAGCCCCACGACGAGGCCGGAGGCGGTGACCTCCCCGCCGAAGTCCGTGCCGACCGCCAGCAGCATCCCCAGCGCGACGACGGCCATGCCCACATAGGCCATGGCATTCTGCCTCTCGCGCAGCACGAAGGGGGCGAGCACCAGCACCATGACCGGCGCCGTGTAATACGTCAGCGTGGCAAGGGAGACGTTCATGAGGTCGTAGGCCTCGAAGAGCAGCACCCAGTTGACGCCCAGACACACGCCCGAGAGCAGCAGCCGCCATTTCTCCCGCAGCAGCACCTGTCTCGGCGTCCTGCTCCGGCTTATGAGGATGATGAGCAGCAGCACCGCCCCGCCGATGAGCGTCCGCATGAGCACCAGCTGTGCGCCCGACATATCCAGCATGGACGCAAACACGCCGTTGGAGCCGAAAATCAGCATAGCGGCTATGAACAGGATATAATCCTTCATCCTCCCGTACTCCTTTCATATAGCAAAAGAGACACAGCAGACGCTGTGTCTCTTTTGTGTTGGCACTGACCTATCTTCCCGGTCCGTCTCCAGACAAGTATTTTCGGCACTGGTGAGCTTAACTTCCGTGTTCGGAATGGGAACGGGTGGACCCTCACCGTTAAAAGCACCAACTGTGGTACACCATCAGGGACTCGAACCCTGGACACCCTGATTAAGAGTCAGGTGCTCTACCAGCTGAGCTAATGGTGCATACCCGGTCGAAACTTCGGCATGGCCAAAGCGCCGGCCGCCTGCTCAGGGTTCGTTCTGCGCCCTGAAAACTGAACAGAGAAAGATTCATCATCCGCAAGGCTGCCTGCATTATTCCTGTAGGTCAAGCCCTCGGGTTATTAGTACCGGTCAGCTGAACACGTTACCGTGCTTACACCTCCGGCCTATCAACGACATAGTCCACGTCGTCCCTTACTCCTTTCGGATGGGAGATCTTATCTTAGGGGGAGTTTCACGCTTAGATGCCTTCAGCGTTTATCTCGTCCAGACGTAGCTACCCAGCTGTGCCGTTGGCACGACAACTGGTGCACCAGAGGTCTGTCCATCCTGGTCCTCTCGTACTAGGGACAGCTCCCTTCAAATCTCCTGCGCCCGCAACAGATAGGGACCGAACTGTCTCACGACGTTCTGAACCCAGCTCGCGTGCCACTTTAATCGGCGAACAGCCGAACCCTTGGGACCTAATTCAGCCCCAGGATGTGACGAGCCGACATCGAGGTGCCAAACCTCCCCGTCGCTGTGGACGCTTGGGGGAGATCAGCCTGTTATCCCCAGGGTAGCTTTTATCCGTTGAGCGATGGCATTTCCACTCACATACCACCGGATCACTAACTCCTACTTTCGTACCTGCTCGACCCGTCGGTCTCGCAGTCAAGTTGGCTTCTGCGTTTGCACTCTTTGCACGATTTCCGTCCGTGCTGAGCCAACCTTTGAGCGCCTCCGTTACTCTTTTGGAGGCGACCGCCCCAGTCAAACTGCCCGCCTAACAGTGTCCCCCGACCGGATTCACGGCCGCAGGTTAGAAAACCAGCAATACAAGGGTGGTATTCCAAGGCTGCCTCCGCAGAAGCTGACGCCCCTGTTTCTCAGGCTCCCACCTATCCTGTACATGCATTACCAATCTTCAGTATTAAGCTGCAGTAAAGCTCCATGGGGTCTTTCCGTCTAGTTGCGGGTAACTGGCTTCTTCACCAGTACAACAATTTCGCCGGGCGGGCTGTTGAGACAGTGCCCAAATCGTTACGCCATTCGTGCGGGTCAGAACTTACCTGACAAGGAATTTCGCTACCTTAGGACCGTTATAGTTACGGCCGCCGTTTACCGGGGCTTCAATTCAGACCTTCGCTTGCGCTAAGCCCTCCTCTTAACCTTCCGGCACCGGGCAGGCGTCAGCCCCTATACGTCATCTTTCGATTTAGCAGAGACCTGTGTTTTTGGTAAACAGTCGCTTGGGCCTATTCTCTGCGGCCTGCCGTAGCAGGCTCCCCTTTTCCCGAAGTTACGGGGTCAATTTGCCGAGTTCCTTAACAACCCTTCTCCCGCTGGCCTTAGGATTCTCTCCTCATCTACCTGTGTCGGTTTGCGGTACGGGCACCTCAGATGTACCTCGAGCCTTTTCTCGCCACAGAGCATCGCCGGCTTCCCTACTGATGTTCGGTCCCTTTCGCCCCGGTCGACCAACGCCGGGGTCCGGCTATCTCCATGTGTCAGCTCGCTTAAATCTTTCGGTGGTCACGGAATTTCAACCGTGTGTGCATCGACTACGCCGTCAGGCCTCGCCTTAGCTCCCGACTTACCTTGGGCGGACGAACCTTCCCCAAGAAACCTTAGATTTTCGGCCATTATGATTCCCACATAATTCTCGCTACTCATTCCGGCATTCTCACTCGTATACAGTCCACACGTGCTTCCGCTCGTACTTCACCCCGTATACGACGCTCCCCTACCATGTCTAAAAGACATCCCAAGCTTCGGTTATATGCTTAGCCCCGTTATATTTTCCGCGCAGGGTCACTCGACCAGTGAGCTATTACGCACTCTTTCAATGAGTGGCTGCCTCTAAGCCAACGTCCTGGTTGTTTTCGCAACCCCACATCGTTTTCCACTTAGCATATATTTGGGACCTTAGCTGTGGGTCTGGGCTGTTTCCCTCTCGACAATGAAACTTATCTCACACTGTCTGACTGCTGCACATCAATTAGCCGGCATTTGAAGTTTGATAAGGTTCTTGGTGTAGTTGTAATTTTATCAAATAGAATTAATGAGATGTAATATTCCAGACACTGTCTGGAATATTATAGACAAGACAAAAGATCTAGAGAACCTAAAACAAGGAGATTTTGTTAAAATATTTGGGCAAGAAAAAACAAGTATTGATAACAACGGGAAAGAACATAAAAATGTTCGTATTTTGTCTTCTAAGCTCTTAAAAGCAAAAGAACAAGTAAAGAGTCAAGACAAGGATAAAAAGTCCATATTAGGGCAAATAAAAAGCTTTAAGACAGATGACAAAACTAAATCAAACAAGAAAGACCATAGCAAAGGTGCTGAGAGATAAATATCGGCAGTCTTCGGACTGCCTTTATTTTTTTGTAAATTTGCAGTATTTACTCATGTAATTAAATTAAGAATGAAATAAAATATGGTTGTAAGGAGGTGAGAATATGAAACCTGAAATCGTAGCAATGGGTAATGGTTGCAAACTATGTGCGGGATGTACAGGATGTATGTT
>OHQG01001113.1_pt1 | contig 11850 bp, 10 predicted proteins | sample 1577871 | NCBI WGS metagenome assembly OHQG01 (sample SAMEA3879604, study PRJEB24766) | human gut metagenome | biome: human-associated habitat; feature: feces | place: USA | collected 1985/1987
TTTTATTCAAACAAAATAAAACTTTACTATGGAATTAATTACTCTGTAACGTTACAATCTCTCTGTATCCTTGTTAATCGTAAGATTGATTTCCGCGGAGGGATATTTATGCCGAAGATCGCCTCACCGACAAGAGATAACCCAAGCATCCCGGCCTCGGCGTGGGGTTATATACTGCTGTTCTTCTGCATTACCTTTATCAGCGCCGCGCTTGAGAGCGGCTATTATTTCATGCTTCCCTACCTCGCAGGGATCGGAATCTCAGCGGGAGAGCTCGGGGGCGTAGTCATGGGAGTGTGCTACGGGGTCTCTTTTTCGCTGCGCCCCTTCATCCCGATAGCGGAACAGCGCTTCGGGGGCCGCAGCCTGATACGTTTCGGCTACGGCTGTTTCTTCGTCAGCGCGGCGGGCGTCGCGCTCTTTGCCGGAACGGTGAAGGGCGTGATTCTGTGGCGCGCCGTCGCCGGAGTCGGCTTCGGGATCGTCGGCATCATGATGACGGCCTATGAGCGGCAGTTTATACCAGAAAATATCCGCGGCCGCAGCATCGGACTGATTTCCACCGCCTACAATTTACCCTCTCTCATTGTCGTGCCGGCGATGGAGTTCCTGATCTCAGAGGGCTTTTTCAAAAGCTATATATTTTTCTTTCCGCTGCTGGTGACGGCCGGCATCGCCGCCATAAGGCGCCTGCCGCCGCTCCCCGCCGAGAACGCCGCCACACACGAGTACGGAGAAACGGAGGAGAAGGCCTCTTATCTCGTACTGCTCAAGAGACCGCAGATAATCTTTTTCATCATATCCGCCATGTTATTCGCCCTCACCGACGCGGGGCAGCTGCGCTTCGTGCAGCTGGCGCAGGAACGGGGCGTCGCCGCATCATACTTCTTCAGCGTCTCGGCGGGAACGGCGCTGTTGTTCAGGATTATTTTCGGACATCTCATCGACCGGCTGCCGCGCAAGCTGTGCGCGCCAGTATCAACTGCGGTAACGGCGGCGATGATGTTTACAATGACCTTCGTCTCCACCCCCGCGACGCTGATGCTCTGCGGCTTTATCTTCGGCCTCGCGATGGGCTTCGGTTATCCGGCCTTTATGTGCCTGACGATAGACCTCGGGGGACGGCGCTATGTGACGCGCCTCGCCGTCCTCTTCGGCCTGCTATATTCCAGTCAGTTCTTCATTACGCCGATCATTATGGAATTCCTCATCCGGCTCGCGGGCGACGCGGCTGGAGCCTACCGCCTGCTCTACGGCGCGGTATTCCTCGCCGCGGCGGCTCTCGTACCGCTGAGTCCGCGGGTATACCGTACAAAAGCATAAAAAATGAAGTTCCAAAGTTATTAGAACTTCATTTTTTATCATAGCACTATGCTTTCTCTCTATAAATCTATGACAATAGGGTGATGTCCAGTATAGGGTAAAAACTTATTCAGCAGGTATTCTGTCTTGATTTTGATGTGCGCCGTATTGGCACCTGGATTACAGGCAAACCAATCGCTCTCTGCAACCTCTTTGTCAATGATAATCTTGACTTTTTTCCTTCCATCATTTAATAGACTCATTACCGTAGCTGTACCTGGCCGTACGCCAAGGTACTCTTCCATACATTCCGCAGGCGCAAATGACACACGAGAACACTCCATCTTTTCACAGAAAGCCTTTGTATTAAAAGATTTTCCAGCTGGCATTATAACTAGGTAAAAGTTGACTTTTTTTCTATCGCACACCAGTACACTTTTTCTAATCTCAGCACCAAGCTTATTACTTATCTCGACACATGATTCCATGGATTCTACAGAATCATTATCTACCCGCTCAAATGGAATCCCAAGTTCAATCAGAACTTTATATACCTTCGTTTCCAACTCTCCACGTTCGTCACTAGGGACACCACTATTTATTTCGCTGATATTCAATATATTATCCCCCCATCAGCATAGTTCGGAGGAAAGGTCATTTGGTTCTTAACTGCTGCTTTTCGATCTCCCCGATCCTCTCTATGCCCATTTGATATCCAAGCTCTATATGATCTCTGTTTAAAATATCAAGAGCTCTGTTAAAATCCATTTCCCTGACTGCATGAAAAAACACGTCAATACTGTCATGCATAACCTCATAATGGGCCGGCTGCTTGTCGCATAGCATCCCTATACGAATAAGCTCGTCTTGATTATTCCTATATATCCGGTCTATCCTCTCACTGTCCAAAGCTTTGACTATCTCTCTATGAAAGGCCGTCTCATAAAAATCCCACTGGTATTGGTCATTTACAGAACTTCTAAGTCTAACTAAACACTCTTCAAACTTAAAAGAATATTCCCACGTACGCCCAGTATCAAATATTTCCTTGAGAGCAGAAACCTCCAAAAGTTTACGCAATTGGTATATCTCACGAACATCTTTAACGGTTATATCACGGACCCGTATTTTTTTTCTGAAATCGGCGATGAGCCAGCCTTCGCTCTCTAATTTACGCATCGCTACACGAACAGGCATACGACTAGTATTTAATTCTTTAGCGACAGATGCTTCTGTCAGAAAGGAACCAGGATAATACTCGACACGCATTATACGGTTTTTCAATATATCATAAATCTGCGTATACAAAGCATCATCTTTATTTAATACCGGATCCATATTTATGCACCCTTCTGTCTTAAATTTCACCACCGTTTATTTTAACAGAGAGGTTTGGCAGCGTCAATTTAACGTGTTCCCCTATACGCAACATATCCTCATATGAAGGGGGTTCTATATCTTTGAGGGCCATTTTTCTACCGAGTTTCTTATAGGTTATCATTCCAAGTTTATGGTACGACAGGAGTTCAAACTCTACAATATTCTTCAATTGTGCGCAGAACTCCGCTGTGGCAACGATATTTTCCACAGAATCATTGACTGATGGTATAACTGGAACTCTTATGACTATCTGCATACCGCAGCTATCAATCCTTTTTATATTCTCAAGAACGAGTTCATTTCCAAGGCCAGTCAATCTTCGATGGCATGCTGAGTCCATGTGTTTAATGTCGATATATAGCCTCGATACCCACGGCAACACTTTCTCCACATTACCCCACGGCACACAAGCGCTTGTCTCTACGGTCCCATTTATTCCACGTTCAAGGGCAAGGCGGAAAACTTCAGAGACAAATTCCGGCTGCGCAAAAGCCTCGCCTCCACTAAATGTAAAACCTCCTTTTGAATGAAAATAGAAAACTTCGTCCTTTTCTATCTCCGTTACCACTTCTTCGGCTGTCATATTATTTCCATATAGCGAAATTGCCTGGACAGGACAATTTTTACGACATTCTCCGCAGCCTCTGCACCTGCCATCAATGCTACGAGGAACGCCTTCCGTGTCCGGCTGCAAAGCATTATTTGGACATAACTTAGCACATAAACCACAGCGAAGGCATTTAGAGTCATCACAGCCAACTTCGTTTGTAAACTTTTGTGATTCTGGGGTCGAGCACCATAAACATGACATAGGGCAACCTTTCAGAAATATTACCGTTCGCAGCCCTTCTCCATCATAGCTTGAACTCCTCTCAATTCTTAAAACCGCTCCCGTAACCTTCATAACGGCTTAACCACATGACAGCGGCGAAGACAGAGAGCTTTGTATTGTACGGCCAATAATCTCGTCCTGTACGTCCTTGCCCAGCTCAGTAAAGTATGCAGTGTAGCCAGCGACTCTTACGAGTAACCCTTTATACTCCTCCGGATGTTTCTGTGCATCAATTAGTTTGTGTTGATCTATGACATTAAATTGAACATGAAAAATATTAAGGGAACATAGCGTTTTCAGAAGAGCCATCACGTTTTGTATCCCTGCCTCAGTAGAAAAGAGAGTGGGTTCTATCTTCATATTCAACAAGGTTCCCTGTACAAATCGATCGTGAGGAAGCTTCGCCACGGATTTAAGAACAGCACTTGGCCCCTCAAAATCCGTACCACCATTAGGGCTGACACCATCAGCAAGAGGTTTCCATGCCAGTCTTCCAGAGGGGAGAGCTCCTACCTCAAGACCAAAGGGGGTGTTACCTGAAACTGGCAGTATACCAGGGGTCATCGTTCCAAAACGGCTTTTATAGCTCTCTATCTCGTCTGCAATATACGTAAAGATCTCAGCTGCCATGTTGTCTACCCACTCAACATCATTGCCATATTTGGGAGCATCTTTGCATAGTCTGAGTATTTCAGGGGAATTTTCAAAATTCGAATCAAGAGCACTAAGCAGCTGACTCATTGAAATCTGTTTCGTATCATAGATAAGGTGCTTGATAGCAGCCATACTATTAATGAGGTCAGCAATTCCAATGAGGATTATTCCGTTGCCGGTATTGTATTTGGCACCGCCCCAAGCGTAGTCCATCGCGCTCTGTACACACTCTTTGAAACTAAGAGAAAGAGCAGGGACTGTACGATTAAAACCTATTTCATCTATCAAATGGCTCCCCTTCACGACAGTACGCACAGCATAAGCAAGCTGCCTTTTAAGCGCATTACAAAACGCTTCAAAGTCCTTAAATTCCTCAGGGACACCTGTCTGGATAGATATATCTAACCCTGACTTGCGACACCGCCCGTTAAGAAGGGTAAACTCGACCATCGCGCCTAAATTTATATCTGCTAAGGCCGTATATGCGCGCAGCCTTCCTTCAAGATTAGTCTCGACACATCCACTCGGATTCCAATCAAAAGCTTCTCTAAGCGGAACGCCCTTATTCATTAACATCCGTATGCCTATATCATCATTATGGAAAGCAGGAAAACCAGTCCCCAGCTTTATAAGTTCCACAATTTTGCGCAAAAAAGAATTTGGATTTTTTGCCAGGCTATAACGAACAGAAAGTGACGGCTGATACAGCCGCACATCCATTGTCGCCTGCAGGATCATATATGAAAGTTCGTTTACGGCGTTTCTTCCCGCCGTATCAACTCCACCAACCGTAACATTTTGAAACATGGGATAGCCAGCGGCAAATTCTGCCGTTATCTTATCCTGAAAAAGACAAGGCTCAGCAAATTTTACCCACAGGCAATCCAACAACTCCTGAGCCCTTTCTTTTGTCAAGCGTCCGGCCTCGATATCAGCCTTGTAAAAAGGGTAAAGATATTGGTCCATACGGCCTGGGTTGTAGCTGGCGGCATTTTGTTCCATAAATATACATATTTGATAAAAATAGAAAGACTGGATGGCTTCATGAAATGTCTCTGCCGGATAAGCGGGAACTTTAGCACATATCCTGGATATTTCAAGAAGTTCACGCTTACGCTCAAGATCTTTTTCTACAGCAGCTAAGCCAGCCGCCTCTGCCGAATATCTTTCAGCTAAAGCTATTATTCCTTCACCGGCGATAAGTAGTGCATCAAGATAAGTCATCTTCACATAATCCCCGGGAACGGTCATGTCGAGTTTTAATTTACGCTCTCTTATTTCTTCACATATCTTTTTTATACCTTTGTTTATTATATCTGAATATCCTGCTGTAGTCTCTCCCCAGCCTCGTACTGCTTTACGGTCAATATATATGACGCCGTTATCCCTCAATGCTTTGACATCGCCTGGAATTTGAGCAAGCCATTCTTCATAGTTTGAACGTCCTTTCCAAAAAGGTTTTATAACGTCAAGAAAAAGCTGTCTGTCTTCATTCCTAAGGTAAAATGGATCGTAACGGCGCGTGCTTATTGTATCTAGTTCGTCATCAAGAACAGACCAGCAGGTATCAGCGCAAAGAATACCAGCTCGTATCTTACTTCCTGAACAGCCAACAATGAGTTCTTTATCCCATATTTTTACAGTCTTTTCTTCGCACTGTTTTTTTACTGCTTTAGCTTTGCGTACGTGCCAAGGAAGCCCTCCCGTCTCCAGAAAACTTTCCGTCAGGATTCTGGCATTTTCAAGGTCCATTTCCGGACGCGTGTTTAGAACCCTCTCTTTCAAGAAATTGATTCTCGTCATATAGGCTGGTTCGCTTTTTATTTGTCCCATAGCTTTACATTCCATGTTAATTCCCCCAACACTCTTTTAATAAATTTAGGAGCCAATTAATATTTTAGGATTCTATAATTAATTTTACACTATACTTATCAAAATTGTCAACCTACTATTCAACTTACCAGAGCCGCAGCCGCAACCTCAATATCCTGCGTTTCGCTTCCGCCGCTTACTCCTATAGCTCCAATAATAGTACCGTTGTCACAGATTAATTTTCCACCGCCAATAAGAGAAATCGCGTTATCATAACGGATGCCGCGCAAAACACCATTTTCCTTATTTACTAAATATGCCAGATTATCTGTATTCTCACATAATTTTAAACATGTAAGAGCTTTTAGCTGGGCAAGCCTAACACTCTCTCCAGAGGAACCATCCATTCGCATAAACAATATTAAATCCTGCTTGTCATTAAAAATCGCAAACGACATAAGTACTCCCATCTTCTCCGACGCCAATCTAGCTCTAGTCATAATTTGTAAGGCTTTTTCAAGGTTTATTGCCATATCTTCCTTCTCCTTCTAATAAAAAAGGTTCCATACCACACTATGATAAAAAAAACAGTCCCCCTCTACTTTTCTGGAGGACTGTTTTTTTATTAACACATATCATTAAAGATCGTAATGTCTGCCTATCTTTTCCAGCGAATCTCTCCACGGCTTGTAGCCATCAGTCGCTTTCATCTCATTCCAGCCAAGTTCGTTCATTCCATTAGGAGTTGTATTTTCAAGCATAAACGCCTCGATATCTTCCGTGCACTCCTGGCGCATCAAAGTAGACAAAGCCTCGTTCATATATGTCGTATAATTGAGGGCGCTCTTAAAATCAAGGCCTTTTGTCATACACCATCGTACAACTTCTCCGACTAGACCATAATAGGGAACCATGATACCTGTAACTGCAGCAAGAACTTCAAGATCCTTCTCAGTATTTACCTTTACAACGGCACCGAGGAGAGAAAGCAGATCATAGCTAACCTTATCATCACCAAAGAGCACCACAGGACCTATCCTTCTTGCCGCAAATGGCAACGGTACCGCCCTTACTACACTTTCGGATGGAGCAAACCACGGTGCGGCTTTGGCAATTTTTGTCCCAGCAGCAATATGTATGATATGATTTTCCCTTCTAAAGTTTATACCTGGAGCCACTTTTTCAAGCACTGTCGGTAAAAGCGTAGGAAACACGATATCTGCATTATCTACAAGCTCTTGGTTTGAAGAAGCAACGATAATCTTTTCAGGATATAGAGCTTTAAGAGCAGCTGTCCTCGCTTCATTTATATCAAAGACAAAAACCTTTCCTTGAAAATCTGACGACGAACAGAAACCTTTCGCAAGTGCAGTGGCAATTCCACCAGTTCCTATAAATCCTACCTTGTCATTTACAATCATTATTGTACCTCCTGAATAGTTGTTTTTCTTCAGTATACTTATTTCCGGTGTCTACATCTTATTAAAATGGTCCAAGTTTCATTGCCGTTGCAGCTAACAGTGAAACACAGGCAACACCTACAAGCATAAAGTAAAGAGGGTATACCCACTTTATATATGTCTTATAGTCAACTTTAGCAATACTTATATAGATAATGAGCGTACCAAATGTTGGTATTATCATATTTGTCAGCCCATCACCAAGCTGAAAGGCTACAACCGCAGTCTGCCTCGTCATGCCGATAATGTCGGCTAGAGGTGCCATTATCGGCATAGTCACAGTAGCCTGACCGCTTCCTGACGGAACGAAAAAATTAATTATCGATTGTGTAAAGTACATCCCTATAGCTGAAAATGAGATAGGTATTTGCTTGAGTGGAATCGAGAGTGCATAGATTATTGTATCAAGCACATTGCCCTTTGTAAGAACCACAGAAACCGCACGGGCAAAACCAATGCAAAACGTACCTACAAGGATATCAGGCGTCCAGCTGCGAACAAAGACCTCGCATATTTTTTCATTATTATATCCAGCGACAACTCCAGCAAGAAGTCCCGACATCAGCCACAAAGCGGCTATCTCTGAGAAACCCCAGTTGAACTTTATCGGTCCTACCATCTGCAATACCGTTGTAACGAGAAACATTAGCATTAGTATCTTTTGGCGCACCGTCATCCTCTGGTCGCGTATATCATCAATATCTTTATTCCCTGCGGCAGAGGACGGATTGACGAACCCGGTAACACTCTTAGACGGGTCAGCCTTTACCCTGTTTGCATACCGGAATATGTACCACATCGTTATGCCGCAGCAAACCACCCATATCCCCACACGAAAGGCCATCGCGGAATAAAGCGGCAGTCCTGATATTCCCTGTGCTACCGCTACTGTATATATATTAAGCGGCCCTACCGCAAAAGAGACAAAGGTCGGCATAAACACCAGCAGGAGCCCCACCATCACATCGTATCCGCATATGAGCGATATGCTTATAGCCAGGGGCACAAACGGTATATGATGTTCCATGGCCCCCATCGCTCCTCTGCATGCGAAAAAGAGCATTAGGCCAAACATAACGATTTTATCGCTGTGGCAAGTCCTGAGTATCCAGCCTATCATCTTTTCCATTGTGCCGCTCTGAATATAAATATCGGTAGCGGCTATAGGACAGAGAACCATGCACATAATAGGCATAGACTGCGTCATACCCTCTATGATGCAGACAAACCAGTTGAAGATACCAACAGGCGTCCGCGCAATAAAATGGAAAGTGGTTGGGTCCACGACCTTGCGTCCAGCTACTTCTATACGGTCATACATACCGGCTGGCACAATCCATGTCATTAGACCGGCTGCAATAAGACAAAAGAGAATGATAGTCCATACGTGAGGAATTTTTATACCTTTTGGAGCATTCGCCATAGCTTCGGGATTGTTTGAAATGTGTTCCTGCATATCTTGCACTCCTCTCTATACTACGTAGCTCGTTAAATCATTTTCTTATAAAGCTTTCCATCCTGCATAATAACTAAAATATTATCTTTGGGATTTTTGAAAAGATCTATATTCTTTAATGGATCGTCGTTAACCAATATAATGTCTGCAAGTTTTCCTTCTTCGATTGTGCCAATTTGCTCCGACATACCCATAATCTCAGCGTTTACCCTAGTAAATGAAACAATTGCGTTCATCGCCCCCTGAGCCTTCGCCTGATAAGCAATGGCACCAGAGGCATACTTTGTATTGCGTCCAGTAAGGTCGCTGCCGCCACCTATCTTAACGCCCTCCTCCATAGCAATTTTTATCGCCTCATATCCCCGGTCATTTACAGCAATGAATTTATCATACATAAACTTGGAAAGGCTATCTTTCGCATGTTCGAGCACCATCTCATAGGTAATCTGGGTCGGCACCAGGTAGGTTCCTTTTTGAGCCATCAATTTTGCAGTTGGCCTCTCAAGAAGATTGCCATGTTCTATTGTAAGTATCCCCGCCTCTGTACAGCGGCTAATACTCTTATCTGAATAACAATGTGCCGCAACATATGTACCGGCATTATCAGCGACATCCACCGCGGCTTTCATCTCGTCAAACGTATACTGGCAGGCATTGGGGCCACCAGTCGGGCTGGCACACCCACCACATGCCATAATTTTTATAAAATCTGCACCTTCGCGCAATGTTTCACGGCAGGCCTTTAAAACTTCAGGTACACCGTCAGCAAGACGTGATCTGAACCCCATATTACCCTCATAATAGGGGCGGTATTCTGACGGTCCTCTATTGTCTCCATGCCCGCCGCTCTGGGCTATACATGGACCGCTTACCCTCAATCTAGGACCTACCGCCTCACCATTTTCCATAGCAAGCCTAAAACCGGCATCAGCCCCGCCAGTATCGCGGGCTGAAGTGTACCCCTGTTCAAGCAACTCACGCATATTCCTAAACATTCTTGCAGCTATAAGGCCTATTGGATTCCTGCGAACAATATCTACAACCTCAATCTCAATAAGACCAAGATGCATATGCCCATCGACCAATCCCGGCATAAGAGTATTTCCTTTGCAGTCAATTACATCCGCAGACTGAAGAGAAATACCACATTCAGAAACTTCTCTTATAATATTATTTTCTACTAATACTGAAACGTTGTATCTTGGATCTCCGCCATTACCATCAATTAATGTAGCGTTTTTAAAGATTACGTAACCCATAACTTCAGCCACCCTTCGAATAAATATATATTGCTCATAATATATTGAAACGTAATCAGACTATGCTGTAGTTCCACCATCTACGGAAAGTGTCGTGCCAGTTACATAACTAGAGTCTTCAGATGCTAAGAAGAGAATTGAACGCACAACCTCTTCTGGGTCGGCTATTCTTTGCAATGGGATGCTCTGACGACAGTTTTCTAATAGACGTTCACGTGATATTGGTGCACTATGCTTTGACATTGGCATCGCAGTATCAGTTGCACCAGGGCATACAGCGTTTACGCGTATTCCATCTGAGGCGCAGTCTAAAGCCATGCAACGTGTCATTTGCACTACTGCTCCTTTTGTAGTTGCGTAGGCGATATGCCCCTTGCGTCCGCTAAGAGCACTATTCGACGCTACCTGTACAATGTTCCCCGCTATTTTATGTTCCCGCATAAGCCGTATGGCCTCCCTAGAAAGATAAAAGACCGCGTGAACATTAATATCAAAAAGTTTAAGCCATTCATCATCGGGAGTATCTACAACATCTCCTCTGAACATAGCACCGGCATTATTAACAAGTACATCAAGAGATCCCGTTAAGTTAAAGACATCATCTATTATCTTTTTACAATTCTCCGATTTTGTTATCTCCAACGTTGAGTGGTAAACCGCTCCCGTACGCCTAGCAATTTCTTCCGTCCTCTCCTTATTCCTCCCCACTAGGGCGATAGTTGCCCCTTCTCTAGCAAACCCTTTGGCCAAAGCTTGACCAATACCACCAGAAGCACCTGTGATCATGACAACTTTTCGAAGAAACCTCAAAAATCTCATCTCCCTTTCAGACTAAACACGTCATGTTACTTAATACATGAAAGCTAAATATCAGCACCTCCTATATAGATTCTATATTAGATATAGAATCCTTATTCTATTTTGGGATTCAAAATTTCTATCACAAGTTATACCATTTTATAAAAAATTTGTCAAATGAATTTTTTCACACTCTATTGATAGATAAAGAAATAATATTTGCATAGACTTCAAGTTTTTCAGTGATCAACTTGAAGAATATGAGATAATTTTATTTAAGTCAGGCTGTAACCATTATGTTGAGCCAGAAGCTAGGAGTGGGAAGAATGAAATTTAGGATCAGGCCATTCAAAGAGAGCGACATTGCGGATATCAACGAGATACGTTCCATGCGCGGAGTCATTGAGACGATACCGACGCTTTTTTCGGAGAGCGTGGCGTTCACGGAAAAGGTAATGAAGTCTATCGGGCCGAATGATCCTGTGCTTTCGGCGGTCATCGATACGCCGGAGGGAGAAAAGGTGATCGGCAACGGCGTGCTGCGCCTCACAGAAAAAGCGCGCCTGCGCCACACCGCCTCTGTCGCGCTCATCGTACACGCCGGTTATCACAATATGGGCGTCGGCCGCGCAATCCTCTCGCAGCTGCTGGAGATAGCCGACAAATGGCTGATGCTTGTCCGCGTTGACCTTGAGGTTGTGGCCGACAACGCCGGCGCGATTCATTTGTACGAATCGCTCGGTTTTCAAACAGAAGGGCGTCTCAAATACGCCTTCATGAAAGACGGGAAATACGCGGATCTTCTTGTCATGGGGAGATATAATCTCCCATAAATCGGCGTTTATACGCACGACTAACTTCATAACCGAGGGCTTGGCAATACTCACCGCACTTTAG
>OHQG01001124.1_pt1 | contig 11717 bp, 13 predicted proteins | sample 1577871 | NCBI WGS metagenome assembly OHQG01 (sample SAMEA3879604, study PRJEB24766) | human gut metagenome | biome: human-associated habitat; feature: feces | place: USA | collected 1985/1987
GGTCCAGCGACACGCTCTCCGGCTCCTTCGGCCCCCTGGTTTTTGCAGGAGGGCGCACCGTCCGTAGGTCAGGATTGGCGCTGGCATAGAAGGCGTCCTCGAACTTCTGGGCGTTTACCTTGCGGTCCTCGTCCAGAATGTGGGCATACACGCTGGTAATCATGTCGATCTGGGCGTGGCCCGTGTCGCCCTGGGTGGCCTTCAGGTCGCCGTGGTTGAGTTTCAGCTTGTAAGTGGTGCTGGAATGGCGGAGAGAGTGAAAGACCACTTTCGGGAGTCCAGCCTTCTCCCGCAGCTTCTCAAACGACTTCAGGATGATACGGTCCTCACAGGGACGGCCATTGGCCAGCGCCACCACCAGGTCGTAGTCCTGATACTCGTCGCGGAGCAGCGCCCGCAGCTCGTCTTGCGCAGATTTCCATTCCCGCAGGATATAAGCCAGGGTCTTGGGCAGCCACACCTTGCGGATGCTGGAATCGGTCTTGGGCTTCTTCAGGATGATCCTGGTGCTGGTGTTGGGAAACAGAGGCGTGAATACATGGTAGATGTCCTTTTGCCCCAGCATCTCAATGGCCCGCTTGGAGGCCCGCGCCAGTTCCTTGTCGATGTAGACATAGGCGTTGTCATCGGCAATATCTTCATCGGAGATGTGGACATTGCTCCAGGTCAGTCCCAGAATCTCACCCATGCGCAGCGAACAGGCAAAGGCCAGGTTCATTGCCACATAGAGTTTGCTGTCCGTACACTGATCCAGGGCGGTGCGGATCATATCGGCGGTCCAGATGTCCCGTTTCTTGTATTCCACTTTGGGCAGCACCACATTGTCAAAGGGGTTCTTGGCAACCAGCTCCCACCGAACCGCCTGCTTGAAGGCACAACGGAGAAGTTTGATGATCTTCTCGATGGTAGCGTTGGTGACAAACTCCGTTTTGGCGTGGTGCGTTCTGGTGTTCACCGCAGGGGTTTTCTGCAAGGTCTGGATGTATTTGTCCACTACACGGGGCGTGATGTCCTGCACTTTCAAATCCCCGATGATGGGGTTAATGTAGTTGGCGATGAGGGCGGTCTGGCTGTCGTACATGGACACGCCCCACCGCTTTTCGCCGTAGAGGGAGACGAAGTCCAGCATGAACTCCTTGATGTTCTGGTCGCTGGGCGGAAGGAATGTGCCAGCAGTCTTTTTGCTCTCAATCTCCGCCTTGCGCTTCAATGCGTCCTGATAGCTGGATCGGGTCTCCCACTTCTGCTTTTTCTCGCCGTTCTCGTCTATGTAGCTGTAGACTACGGAATAGTTTTTCTTTCTTTTGATAATGGATGCCATAACGAACCTTCCTTTCTTGTGTCACAGATCAAGTGACTCCAGCCAGTGGTCGAACGACCGCTTGGAAATTCGTATGGCGCTGCCAATTCGTACGCTCCTGAAAAGGTTCTCCGGGATAAGACGATATACAGCATTGGTGCTGACGCCCAAAATACGGGCGACATCATTTACCGTATAGGTTCTGCACTCCTGGATACTTTCCATCGTACCGTCCTGAAGTTCTGACACAGCAGCCTCCTTTCCAGTCAGAAACGGCACGCAAAGGGGTGTTCATTCATAACTTCCACCCTCATTGTAACGCGCCGTTTCGGGTTTGTCTGCTGCTAATAGGGAAGTTTTCGGAATTATCCCTAACACGCAGCAGCGTGAAACTTCAAATAGAAAGAGGCAAAAACGGATGGCTGCTGGCCGCAGCTCCACGGGAATCTCACCCCGGCCCATACTGATGGGTGCGCCGCGCAATGCTTTGAGGGCGTTCAACGCGGGAGTCTCATTATCCTGTCTGTGCATCCTCGCCCACAGGCTGCCACACCTGTTTCGCGGCCTGGTTTTGTCGCTCACCTGTTTGGTAGGGGTCCCGTCCTGCGGACTTGCAACAGGGTCATGGCGCACCGGCCGACCGGCTCCACACAGACAGATCGTATCCGTCTGCCTTATGCTGCCCGAAGGCTTTCTTTGTCAAGGTGGGGATGGGAAGCTGTATGGAAAGGGGCTCATACAGCTTGTCCAGAATCAGTTCAGATCAAATCCCAGAATAGAAACGATGAGTTTCGTTTCCAGCCGCTTGCGTAAATCTTCATCCACCTGGAAGTGGGGAAAGCCATTTGCATCATAGCTTGTCCTCATAGATAATGCGGCTATGTAACTGGAATAGTGCCGGATTACCCTTGCTATTGCGTCGGGATTTCCTCCCACCGCAGCGGCAATGACAGGGTAAGGGAGCAGCGCCACCCGCATGTTTGCAGATTTAGTCATCCGCTTCACCTCCCATCAGCTCCTTCAGCAGCCGATAGGCACTTTGCCTGCGGGCATTGACCGTCCGGCGAACCATGTGCAGATGTTCAGCGATCTCGCGGTCTGCCATTCCCAAGAACCAGTACATCAGGAAGATGTCCCGATTATCCGGAGGCAGCGCATTCAACGCCTCGGCCAGCCGGTCATCCTTGATTAGAACGACATCGCCGCCCACAGGGAAAGCGGTGTATTCCCAGGGATAGCAGTCATATACCGCAAGCTGGGCCAATTCTTCCTCCGACAACTCGCTGAATGGTGTTTCGCGCTTCTGGCGGCGGCTGATCTCTCGATAGCCGTTGTACGCTTCGCATTTCAACACCTTCTTGCAATAGCTGTCAAAGGCGTGCTGTTTGTGCTCGTAGTGGCGGTCAGGTCTCAATTTCTCACCTCCCTCCGTGCCAGGAGGCAGGTCTTTTTGTCCCCTTTCGCCTACTACTCGTTCACCAAAGGGGGCTTTTGGCAGCCTTAAGCCGTGCTTGTCAGAAAAAAATTTGTTCTCCATGATTGCTCCTTTCGCTTTGTTCGGTTAATGGCCGGATCGAAGCGAGAGGGCGGAGAACGGCAGCCGACGGAAAAACAGAAAAACCGACAAAAAACGCCCGCCCGCAAGTTGCGGACAGGCGCAAAGGAAATGTAAGAAGTATTTAAGTGTACTGACAGTTCATAATGATGGTCGGAATATCCCGCTGGCGTATGCTGGCTTTTTTTGACTGCAAAGAGCTAGGCAAGTCGTAGCAAAAAATAGACACGGCGGGACCTCCTTGATACCGCCGTATCCTTAAAAAAGGGTGACTTTAACACACCCCCCGTATTCTCATTTTTTGAAAAAAGAAAACGGCGGCCTTGATTTCTCAAAACCGCCGCTGAAATTATATTCAAAGCGTGAAAATTGATCTGCCCAGCGATGGTTTTTTTCTTTTCTGCCGCTGGGCAGATTTATTATTGTTTTATTTGTATAGCTATCCTCTTTCCACTTTTTAATGTGCTATATCACAAATCAACTTTATTGAAATGTTTTATAGACATATGATAGGCAAGTAATAGGAACACCGTGTAGCAAAGGATGCCTACAGCCAATATAGGCAACTGCATCAGCAAATATTTCGGCTGATAACTGTCCAACCAAGCGAGCTCCGGTATATGGGCGACTGCCTCCACCGCAATCATCAACACTACCATAGGGATTGATGCCCAAATAAAGGATCTTCCCGCCTTGTAACCGCTCTTATAAAATGTTGGAAAGAATACTAAATCGAAGACAGCGTACACAATAAGGCCGAAGCCATACCAAGCGAGCGTTGCATCCAGCCCTACGGGATTGTTTTCAATGTTTAGAGCATTGCGAAGAAAAGCGAATGGGATAGAAAATAGCAACTGAAATATCTGAACGGAAACAATCAGAAGGCATTTTCCCAAAACACTTTCGCGCTTTGTCACTGGAAGGATTGCAGTGTACCAAGCGTCATTCGTCTCACGCGCATTCAGAAATGTGATATAGGGTGCCAGACAGCCAAACATAAAGATTACACTATAGGGATAGGCTGGCACAAGAACAAGGCAACCTAAAAATGCAAACACAATCGAGGTTGGATGGGCAGCAAGTCTGATTTCCTTATACAGCAGCGTCATCATCCCACTCACTCCTTTCCGTCCGCAGCATGATTTCTTCCAGAGTGAGCGGCCCTATATCCTCTGGCGTTTTTAAATGCTCAAAAGAGCGCAGGAATGTGTCCTTGTCCGCACTTTTCAGCACACGTCCATTCTGAATATAGGTGATGTCATCTGCGCATTTGTCCAAGTCAGAAGTAATATGCGTAGAAAACAAAATGGAACAGTTTTCGTTTTTCACGATTTGGTGGAAAATGTGCAGCAGCTCCTCACGGGATACGGGGTCAAGGCCCGAAGTTGGTTCATCCAGAATCAACAGCTCCGCATGGTGCGACAGGGCCAGAGCAAGCAGATATTTTACTTTCATACCGTTTGAAAGCTCTTTGAATTTCTTGCTTTCATCTAAAGAAAAACGTTTGATGTACTTCTGGTATTGCGCCTGATCCCAGTCAGTATAAAACTTTCGGGTAACAGCTGTAATGCTAGAAAGTTTCTTTAACGGGTAAAAATCAATCCCGCCAAATACAACGCCGATTCTCTGCTTACACTCTTTTTCATACTGAATAAAATCCTTTTGAAAAATCTCCACGCTCCCACTCTCTGGGGACACCATATTGAGGATGCATTTTAAAGTCGTGCTTTTTCCGGCCCCATTTTTACCGATCAGCCCCATGATACGTTTGGGGGCAAGAGAAAAACTCACATCCTCCAGCGCAAATCCAGGATAATGCTTGTAAAGGTCCTGGACGCACAGCACAGCTTCCATCATTTTCTCTCCTTTTCATCTGGGACATCGGCAATATTCAAGGCAGTATTGAATAACTGAGCAATGCCCAAGAAAAATTCTTCTTTCATCAGGGCAATTCCTGGATGTTCCAGAGATTCATCCCCTAAAATGACCAGTTGATCTCCCGGCTTGATTCGGAACACTTCTCTGGCTTGTTTGGGAAGTACAATCTGTCCACGTTCGCCCACACGGACTGTACCAAAAATGTGTTTGCCTTTGGGTGGAACATTTAACCCGGTTTGTTCCTGATCGTGATGAATCAGGTCATTAAGCTCTACATTATATAACTGCGCCAGTGCGTCACAATTTACAATGTCCGGTACGGACTCGCCGGATTCCCACTTTGCTACGGCTTGGCGGGAGACACCGATTTGTTCAGCCACATCTTCCTGGGAGTATTTATTAAGTTGACGCAACATGGTTAAATTACGAGCAATATTACTTTTCTGCTTTTTCATACTTTTCGCACCTCTTAAAATCATTATATCCATTGACACACAGAAGTTCCACCAACCGATGCAAGCAAAAAATGTTATACTTAGTTGCGTAAAGCATCTCGTCACATTGGTGAGGGACATCATTATTAATCATGCCATGTTTTTCTTTACTTGTCTGCGTCTATTAACAATTATATGCATGGGCCTCTAAGTACAGCAAGGCTTTCACTTCAAAAATAGGAATTATATAAAGCAATAATATGAATTGAGTAGACATATCTAAAAGCAGAGGTGAACTGTAAAATGCAATTGGGTGAATTAAGATGGCAAAGAGACCTGTACCAAAATATGACTTCAAGGCGTTTGGAGCGGCAATTAAGGCGGCTCGCAAAGAACGCAAAGAAAGTCGCAAGCAAGTAAGCGATGAGATGTATATTTCTCCGCGCTATCTTGCCAATATTGAGAATAAAGGGCAGCATCCGAGCCTCCAAATTTTCTATGAGCTTGTTGCCCGTTACAATATATCGGTAGATCAGTTTTTCTTCCCGGATAATGAAGCCGAGAAGTCCACGCAGCGCCGCCAGCTTGATACACTTTTGGACAATATGAGCGATGCCGGACTCCGGATCGTGGCAGCTACCGCAAAAGAAGTGGTGGAAGTTGAAAGCGAAAAAGATTGATTTTCTGATGAATGTTTGAACGCCGTAACCTATGGTGGTTGCGGCGTTTTTCTTTGCAGATTGTCCCCTTGTAGTTGCCATTTGAGGTGTTGTGAATTGTAGTATTAGTAGAGGGCGAAACGGTTGTTAAGAAACGATAGCAAGCACAGCAAGTGAGTACCCACTTGCGATTTTTGGCTTTATGGAACCCTTCCCCTAAACCCGAAAAATGCTTGTTGGGAACACCCAAACCCTGATATGAAAAGAGGCGAGATACCACGATGGCAAACAGGAAACGGAATATCCAAGTAAAGTTCTATGTCACCGCCGAGGAAAAGGAACTGCTGGAACAGAAAATGGCCCAGCTCCAGACAAAGCGGATCGGTGCCTACTTGCGGAAGATGGCAATCGACGGATATATCATCTATGTGGACACTAGGGACATCAAGGAGATGAACAAACTCCTGTCCGCCATTGGCCGGAACATCAATCAGATCGCCAAGCGGGTCAACGCTGGAGGCCCCACCTATCAGGCCGACATGAAGGAAATCCGGGAAAGGCTGGATCAGATATGGCAGTTACAAAGACGCATCCTATTAAGTCAACGCTGAAAGCGGCCATTGACTATATCTGCAATCCCAACAAGACAGATGGAAAACTGCTGGTGTCCTCTTTCGGCTGCGCTGCCGAGACCGCCGACATTGAATTTGAATGGACACGCCGCCATTCCATCGACAAGGGCACACACTTGGGCCGCCACCTGATCCAAGCCTTTGAGCCTGGGGAGGTGTCGCCAGAGGAAGCACATGAGATCGGGATGCAGCTGGCAAAAAAAATATTGGATGGCAAGTACGAGTTTGTACTTACCACCCATATTGATAAGGGACATATTCACAATCATCTGATTTTCAATGCAGTCAGCTTCACCGACCACAAGCACTACCATTCCAACAAACGCAGCTATCACGAGATACGCCAGGCCAGCGATAGGCTGTGTCGAGAACACGGCCTGTCCGTCATCATCCCCGGCCAGGACAAGGGCAAGAGCTACATCGAGCATCAGGCAGCGCAGAACGGCACCAGCTACAAGGCAAAGCTGAAAGCCACCATTGACCGGCTGATCCCCATGTCCTCCAGCCTGGAAGATTTGCTTGCCCGGTTACAGCGTGAAGGATACGAGATCAAGCGGGGAAAGTATATCTCCGCCAGGGCGCCGAACCAGGAGCGGTTCACACGGCTCAAAACCCTGGGCGCCGATTACACGGAAGAAGCCGTTGCCTCCCGCATTGCCGGAGGACCCAGGCCCTCCAAACAGCCCCAACAGCGCAGCGGGAAGGTCAGCCTGCTCGTTGACATTCAGAACAACATCAAGGCCCAGCAGAGCGCCGGATACCAGCGGTGGGCGACCATTGAGAATCTGAAACGGGCGGCCGCCACCATGAACTTTCTCACCGAACACGGCATCAGCAGCTATGAGGAATTGATAGAACGGTGCGACGCCATTGCCGCCGCATCCATCCGTACCAGGGAGAGTCTGCGGGATACCGAACAGCAGATCACCGACCTTGCCCTCCTGGGAAAGCAAATCGACACATACCGAAAGCTGAAGCCTGTCTATGATCGATATAAGACCTCAAAGGACAAGGAAAAATTCCTGCGCGGCTTTGAGAGCGAAATCATCTTGTTTGAGGCGGCAACCAGAGAAATCAAGAAGGCCGGACTTACCAAACTTCCTTCAGCCGAAAAGTTGAAAGCGGAGCTAGACGGGCTCGCCGCCCGCAAGACCGCCCTGCAAGCGGAACTTCGCAAAATACAGCGGGAGGAAAAGAAATATGACACCATTCATCAAAATGTAGATGCTCTTTTGAAAAAAAGAGAAAAACAAGCGCAACAGCAGAGTATCAGTTTGGAATAATTTTTGGCGTATTACCTTATCTATGGAATTGAAATTTCTCATAAACTGATGTAAAATAATATAATGAGTTTTTTTGCTCATTTCTAAAGAGAGGAGGGAGCCATGTGCCGGATATTATTGATTTGTTTGCTGGAGCTGGCGGATTAAGTCTAGGAGCGTCTCGCGCAGGATTCAATGTTGCCGCTGCCGTCGAATTAGATTCACACGCGATTGCATCCCATACTACTAATTTCCCACACAGCATACATATCCAGCGAGATATAATGGAATTGGATGGCCAAACATTATTAGAACTTTCCGGAGTGGAAGCAGACAACCTAGTCGGCATTATCGGTGGCCCACCTTGTCAAGGCTTTAGCAGTATTGGTCATGGCGATATAAATGATACTCGAAATCAACTGTTCGAAAAATTTTTCATATTGATAGAACAGTTGAAACCTGCTTTTTTTGTTGCAGAAAATGTTCCCGGAATTATGAATTCTAAATATGACGCAATACGAGAAAGAGCATTTTCACATGTGGGAGATTATCACTTACTTCCACCGATAAGTATAAATGCAAGTGAATATGGTGCACCGACTACACGTACAAGATACTTTTTTATAGGTTTTAGAGATCATCCGGCTATTCAGCCATTTACTATTGCAGATATAGAACGCATGAAAGTGGCTGCAAATGAACAAACTCGGGTTCGAGCAGCTTTGGAAGGAATTCCGTCGAACATACATTTTCATGCGAATAGCAATGGTATCCGAACATTATTGGCCGATTATTTTAATCCAAATGTTCAACATCTTCAGTCGGAGTTCTTCTATCAGAGAGTAGTCGGTATGCGTCCTTTAGGCATCGGTGATGATGAGTACATTCGACGCTATGGAACCCGACATGAAGTAAACGGCTGTTTTCCAACAAAACATACCACACCTGTGCGCCGTAGATATGCAAATCTTGCTTATGGCCAACAAGATCGCATCTCGAAATCTACTAAGCTTAATCCGGAAGGATTTTGTCCCACGCTTAGAGCTGGTACCGGACCAGAGAAAGGAAGTTTTCAGGCTGTCCGGCCAATTCACTATCAATACTCTAGAGTGATAACTCCACGAGAAGCTGCTCGCTTGCAAGGTTTCCCGGACTGGTATAAACTTCCTGATACAATCTGGCACGGTTTTCGACAAATCGGTAATAGTGTGTCACCGATTGCTGCTGAGCGAGTACTTAGTGCAATTTTTCAAAAACTGACTTGATGATAGTTGGGATAATACTTGTAGTAGGATATGTAGCTATCTACGGCCTGTCCATCCTTTTCTGAAAAAATAAACGGAAAACATTCAATAAGTTGCTGCCTTATATCTGGATTTGGCAGCAACTTATTTAATTCTGTGATTTCTCGGACAGATAGAGCGGGAATCTCTATTCTTGAGGGTGTATCCCATGAAAAAGTATTATGTGGATAATTTTTAAGAGCCTCTTTAATTCTGACTTCTTTTTCATGGGAATCTAAAACTATGCCAGTAAAAGTCACCATTTGCTGGCCGTCGGCATAAATACTGGAAAATAACGGAAGCATGAAATTGGGGCTATAAGGTGGATTTTCCGACAAACACTCCATAGTAGCCGCTTTTAAAATTTTCAGTAATGTGAGCGGATATTTTTTTGTTGTCACATCTGCAGATGAAATTGAAGGCCAAAGATAAGAATCGGGGACTCTACTTATGAGTGTTTGTAATCTTAGTTCTTGCAACTGATCCGGGATTTGACTCTTTCCGAGTGAATCAGGATTGGCGTTTAGTGTTATACGAACAATATCATCAGGGTTTAATAGATTGAGTAACGTTGAATAATCTGACAATTGGGTTCCAAGCTCACTGGGACTTACAAAGTCAAGCCAAAAAATATTGTGCTCGCCATCTTGAATTGACAAATCTGATATATACTCAGTGCTTTCGGTATTTTTTATGGAAATACATCCATACGGCGAATTAAATTGAGCACGTTGAAACTCGAGTTCATCTTTTTCTAAAGAAACCATATCGGAAATATTGAGTGTATCATGCAACAATTTAAAATCATCAAATAAATACGAACCAAATCCAGTATATTTGTAATCAGATATTGGAAGTTCACGGCTAAGCCCAATTAACGTCTGAACAAAAAGGCTTCGGTCAATGCTTTTGTTCGGACGCAAATGATAAAAAGGTTGCTTTGCCAAATCATTCACCTTCTTTGCTATGGGCTTTATCTAATACAAGGTCAAAACATTTTTCTCCAACTTGTGAAGGGGTCATGCTATGCTCCCTATCGTCATACAAGTATTCAATAATATCCTTGATTTCATCAATACTGCGACTGAAGCTAATTCTACGATAAGGTTTGTCATTTTCTGGCTTTGGCAGACTTGGATTAAATACATAACCGCCTTTGTTTTGCCGAAACTTTACGGGAGCTAAAGCTTCTATTTCATCCCTAGACCCAATTAGACTATCAATAGAAACACTTTTTGCTGCCAATGAATAGACACGTTCACTGTCATTACGTCCTTTCCAACGATTGGTATAATCAGTGAACATTTTTAATCCCTGGCGCATTCTATCTTTTACCGCAGCGTAGATATTGGAAGATGTATCAATACCGCGTTTAGTGGTCGTCATTGGAAGGTTTTTAGGATTATTACTTTCAAAAATCACAATTCCACGAATTCCGATGAACTGTGTATGATATTGTGGAACTCCAGCTTCGCCCCACCCTGTGAGATGTGTTTTATCGTTATATAAAACAACGCGATCATTACAAACAATCGTCCAACCTGCATCAGAAGACGAACGTTTTAGATTGTTTTCGTCGTCGATATCTTCAGGAGAGGGTGGCGGCGCATAAAAACCAATTGCAAGACTGACATGAACATCGCCAAATGTTTGTTGATACAAAAAAGGTTTGATTGAAGTTGTATCTTTGTCATCTAGAAGCAACTTAATCGGCAAAGGCGCTATGCGTTGGCCATTGATTTCAATTTCAAAGCCTTTTTGTATAATAAAACTATAGCTTTGCTGAATGGATTTGATGAGGCCATTTACAAAAACATCTAATTTGTCTTCCGTTCCCCATGTTTCTGCTATTCCAGGATTGATATTTGATATATCGATTTTTGTTCCACCGTCTACAAGCAGATCGGTACTCTCAAGATTTTCCATGGGGAAATCCCATTCATTTTCATCATTTGCCCAATCTTCAGGAATAGTAACCTTATACAAGGATTCATTATTTCGGGTAAACACAACCGCAGATTTTCCAATTTTAAAAATGGCTCGCTTCATTCCGATGCCATAAATACCGACCGTAGGCAGGTCTTCCGCCTCTTTTGCAGAAGATCGGCCCATTCTAAATGCATATTTTTCTGCCACATCTTTCGGGATTCCCCCGCAATTATCTTCGATGATGAAAGAATCTTTGCTGATGGAAATGTGGGAAAAAAAGCCTGCATAATAATCCGAGGTTGTTGTTTTATCAATGCCTTTCTTTTGCCGCACTACACCGTCAAGGCAATTGTCTAACAAGTCTAGAATGGCATCGCTCAGCTCAATATCTCTAGTAAGCATTCCAACAAAAAATTCTTTTGTTGGTGCGCCTTGTGCTTTGGCGGCCATAAATATCACACCTTTCAAATTGCATAGGGTTAATTTTGACTTTAGATACATTTATTATACTTCCGGCTAAAGTATTCATCAAGAGCGACTACGATTTTCCAACGACAAAATAAAAAGGGAGTGTCACCATTGGACAATAACGCCCAATGATGGCACTCCTTTTTTGTTTGAAACAGGTGAAAATCCGGCATTTTTCCTATGCAGAAACGCCCTGCCGCCCTACATGGGAAATCATACTGTCCCTACACGAAAAAGCCGCCACGGGCGGTTTTTTCGCCCATTTTGAACCCTAATTCCCGCACTTTTTGGAACGGAGGGAAAGATAGTGCGGACAG
>OHQG01001130.1_pt1 | contig 11670 bp, 9 predicted proteins | sample 1577871 | NCBI WGS metagenome assembly OHQG01 (sample SAMEA3879604, study PRJEB24766) | human gut metagenome | biome: human-associated habitat; feature: feces | place: USA | collected 1985/1987
ATGCCGCCGCATTGCTCAGATGCGGCGTTATCCAGTTGGGAGAGCGGGATAAGCAGATTTAGCGGTTAATCCTCCTGCATGTAGGGGTACTTGAAATCATGCGGCGGCAGGAGGTTTTCCTTGATCGTCCTCGGCGAACACCAGCGGATCAGGTTCAGCTTGCTGCCGGCCTTGTCGTTGGTTCCCGAGGCTCTAGCGCCGCCGAAGGGCTGCAGCCCGATGCTGGCGGCGGTTGTCTTATCGTTGATATAGAAGTTCCCCGCCGCGTATCTGAGGACGTTTTCGGCTCTGTTGATCGCGTCGCGGTCGGTGGCGAATACCGCGCCCGTCAGCGCGTAGGGAGAGGTATTGTTGCAGATATCCAGCGTCTCCGCGAACTTATCGTCGTCATAGACATAGACGGTGAGGATGGGGCCGAATATCTCCTCCTCCATTGAGCGGAAATGCGGATCGGTTGTCTTGATTATCGTCGGCTGTACGAAATACCCGACGCTCTTATCGCCGGTGCCGCCGAAGAGTATCTCCGCCTTGGGCGAACCCTTCGCATATTCGATATACTCCATGCAGTTGTCAAAAGAGGCTTCGTCGATCACCGCGTTGACAAAATTCCGGAAATCGCGCGGGTCGCCCGTGCGCACCTGCGGCATCATTATGTCAAACTCGGCCTTAAGTTCATCCCAGCGGCTCGCGGGGATATAGGCGCGGGAGGTCGCGGAGCACTTCTGCCCCTGATACTCGAAAGCGCCCCTGACCATCGCTGTGGCGGCAGCCTTTATATCCGCAGACGCGTGAACGAAGACAAAATCTTTGCCGCCCGTCTCGCCGACGAGCCTCGGATATGAGCGGTAGAGGGAGAGATTCTCGGCGACGCCCTTCCAAAGGCCGTTGAAGACCTGTGTCGAGCCGGTGAAATGGATTCCGGCGAGGTCTTTGCTCTTGAGCACCACGCCGCTGCCCACCGAGCCGGGGCCGGGCATGAAGTTCAGCACGCCAGCTGGGACGCCGGCCTCCATGAATATCTTCATCAGATACCAGCTGGAAAGCAGCGAGGTCGTTGCCGGTTTCCAGACAACCGTGTTGCCTATCATGACGGGGGCCATCGGCAGATTCGCCGCGAGGGCCGTGAAATTGAAGGGCGAGATGGCGTAGACGAAGCCCTCGAGCGGGCGGTACTCAAGACGGTTGATGACGCCCTCCTCGGAGGCCGGCTGGTCGCCGTAGAGCTCGTTCATGCAGTGAACGCCGAAACGGAAATAGTCGATCGTTTCGCTCGCCGCCTCGATCTCCGCCTGCCAGACGCTCTTGCTCTGTCCCATCATCGTCGCGGCGTTCAGTATATAACGGTATTTCTTATCTATAAGTTCCGCTATCTTCAATACTATAGAGGCGCGCTCCGTCCACGGCATATTGCTCCAGCTCTCGTGGGCGGCGTTTGCCGCCGCGATCGCGCGCTCCATCTCTTCGGCTCCCGCCTTATGGTAAACGGCGAGCTTATGCCCGTGGTCGTGCGGCATCACGACGCTGCCGGTGTTTCCCGTGCGGACGAACTCGCCGTTTATGACGAGCGGTATCTCGGCGGTCTCGGATTCGATCTCTCTTATGGCCTCTTTGAGCAGCTCTCTTTCGGGACATCCGGGGGCATAACTCATCGAGGGTTCATTTTCTGGCCTTGCAAATGTAAAAAGTGCGTTGTTCATTGTGGTGCCTCCTGTTGAATATTAAATGCAACTATGTTGCAAAAATTATGATAGCATGCTGTAAGGAATAATTCAAGCTTTGGAAACCGAGCAAAAGGGAAATAATCGTTGTTTTTATTGAATAATAAAGAACAAAATAGGGGCGTTGCTGACACATTGCATAAAAACGCGGCCCTCAGCCATGCTTTTGCCGAGAGCCGCGGTTGGTATATATTGTCAGAAGGTTTTCTTTTATATCCGTGAAAATTTCATTTTGATATCTTCCGGCTTGCCGAAATAGACCCACGAGGTGACAAGGATATCGACGCCGGCCGCGGCGTATTCTCCGGCGTTGTCGGCGTTTATGCCGCCGGCGGCGGCGATGACCGCCTTCGGACTTCGCCTCCTTGACAAAGGCCGAAAGGGCCTCCGGCGCGAAGCGTTCGCACTGTACCATGTCGGCGCCCGCGCGCAGATAGCTCATCGCCTCTTCGGGGCCGTCGGCCTCCGCCTCAATCTTCTTTTCGGGAAAGGCCTCCGCCATCCGGGGGATAAGCGCGGTAAAGTCGTCGGTGAATACCCGGTGCTGATCGAAGGCCAGGATGGAATCCGAGAGGCCGAGGCGGTGCAGGGAGGCTCCCCCCGCGAGCGCCGCTTTGAGCGAGAGCGCTTTGGCTCCGGGGAAGTGCTTTCTCGTCACGGCGACATGTATGCCGGGATTCTCCGCGCGCGCCGCCTCAAGCATCGCCGCCGTCCGTGTGGCGATGCCCGAGGAATACTCCATCACATTTTGGGCGAGTTTGTAGCAGGCATGAAGCCGTCCAGCCGTCCCGCGGACGATCAGGCAGCTTTCGCCGCCCTCCGCCCTTGTGCCTGAGGGAATCAAAATTTCGGCCTCTGCGCCGCACTTTTCAAATATCCTCGCCGCCTCTTCAACTCCGGCGAGGAGGCAGCCACGTTTGGGGAAGGCGGTAATCTGCCCCGGCACCTCCTCGATGCCCATCGAGAAGGTAGTGAGGTCCATATGCTGAAGGTCCTCATGGATCAGCTCTTCTATATAACCGTCGGATATGTAAAACATCATCAGCTCTCCTTTTGCAGTCTGTCCAGAACAAAGTATATCGCCATGCTGACCGAGGCAAGCAGCAGACAGAGGCTGGTCGCCTCGTCGAAATCTCCGCGTGAGACGCAGTTGAATATTTCCAGCGACAGCGTGTTGGTGCGCCCGGCGATGTTGCCGCCGAGCATCATTGTGATGCCCACCTCTCCCGAGGCGCGCGCCACGGCAAGCAGCAGCCCCGAAAAGATGCTTCTCCTCGCCAGCGGCATCGTGACGAGGAAGAAGGTCTTTACCGGGCCGCAGCCGAGGACGCGCGAAGCCTCCTCAAGCTTTATTATTCCCGGCTCCTGAAAGGCCGCCTGCGCGGGGCGGACGAAGAGCGGCAGCCCCGCGACGAAGGCGCTCAAGATCACCGCCCCCTGCGAGAAGACCAGCCGCAGCCCCAGGTAATGCTCGGCGGAGCCAAGCGGGCCGCCGCGCCCGAGCAGCAGAAGCAGCATATATCCAAGGGCGATCGGCGGGAAGACGAGCGGCAGCGTGATAAAGAAGGCCGCCGCCCTCGCGCATAGCGAGCGTGAACGGCTGAACCAAAGGGCCGCCGGCAGCCCCAGCGCGAGAAAAAGGAGCAGCGCCGTGCCGCAGCTGACAGCCGTCAGCCTGATCGAAAATATTAGCGTCGGGGAAAAGAATCCGCTGTTGATGTGGATATCCCCCTCTTACTGTACGCCGTGCCTTTTCATGATCGACTTCGCCCTGCCGCTGCCGAGGAATTTGAGGAAATCGGCTACGGAGGGGTCGTTTTCCGCTCCCTTTATGACGGCCGCCACCATCTCGATCGGCGGGTATCCCGAGGGTATCTCCAGCGAGCCGCCGATCTTTGCGCCGCCCGCGCGCACTACGACGCGGTTCACGAACCCCGCGTCCATCTCTCCCGACACGAGGTAGGAAAAGACCTGCGGCACGGTCGAGACCTGGGAGATCTTCGGCGCGATCTTTGCCCCCAGCCCCGTTGTCTCCAGGTACTTCGCGGCGGCGCGTCCGTAGATCGCCGCCTTCGGGTCCGGGTAGGCGACTGATTTTACATTGTCGCCCGTCAGGTCGTTCGGCGAAGAGAGCGTGAGCCCTTTGCGCCAGGCGAGGACGAGGACCGTCGAACCCAGAGGCTGCATTCTGACGATACCGGTCTTTGACTTCGCCGTTTTCAGCGTTCCTTTGTCACTGATCACGACGTTCACTCCGTTACCGGCGTCGATCTGCGCGAGCATCTGCCCGATATTGCCGCCATATACCTCCTGAAGCGGCCTGCCGCTCTCTTCTTTGTAGGCCGCCGCCAGCTCCTGCACCATCTTCATATAACCGGCCCCGGTGGTGACGGCAGGCGTCCCCGCGCCTGCCTCGGCGCAGAAAGCCAGCAGTACCAGCAGCGCGGCAAATAATTTTTTCATTGATTATCCATCCCTTCGTATTTTTGATCCTGATGGGAGACGGTGCGCCTCCACTTCTTTAACAGCTTCGAGGGGGAGCCGCAGCCCATGACCCGCCCCTCTTCGATGAGGATTACCCTCTGCGCGAGACGCGTTACCTCCTCTCTGCTGTGAGTTATATAAATTATCGGAATACCGAACAGCGGCGGTATCCGTTCGATATACCCCATGAGATTCTCCCTGAGCGCGTCGTCAAGCGAGGAGAGAGGCTCGTCCATGATGATAAAATTCTCCGCGGCGAGTATCGCGCGGGCGAGCGCCGCGCGCTGGCTCTCCCCGCCGGAGAGAGAGGCGGGGCTTCGCCGGAGCAGGTGGTCGATGCCGAAGACCTTTGCGATCTCGGCGACGTCGCCGCAGGGAGGCCTGCCTCCGGCGAAGCAGCCAAAGGAGAGGTTTTTGAAGACGTTCATGTGCGGAAAGAGCCGGTGCTCCTGAAACAGAAATCCGACGCCGCGTCTCTCGGGAGGGAGATTAACGCCCGCGTCGCCGTCAAAAAAGACCTTTTCATTAAAAGATATCCTCCCGCCGTCCGGTGTACAGAGTCCGGCGAGTATCTTCGCGAACGTACTCTTGCCGGCTCCCGAAGGTCCGAATACCGCAGTAATGCCCGGGACGTCAATATCAAGTACGATCTCAAGCGAAAACCTGTCCAGCCTTTTTGTGATATCGATATGAAGCATTACGAAGCTCCTTATAATGCAACGTGATTGCGTTGCATTATAGCAAAAATACGACGCAGGCACAATCCGGCCGCGGCGGTGTGCCTTTTTATGTTTATATAGGCGTTTCATAACGTGCCTTTGAAATACAGTTTTGTTATTCCACAGAATAGAAAAATAATCTGCTAAATGGTATCTTGACAATTCCGTAATATAGCGATAATGTATATATGTTTCCTTAGAACAGTTGTGGTTTCCACATAATGAAAAGTATAAGATAAAACAGGAGGGCTTTTTTATGAAGCAGGTAAGAAGATTACAGCCTAGGCATCCGATTCAGGCGAGAAACGGTCTCCTCGGCGGGGAGAAACCGATGGTCTGTATCCCCCTCGTAGGGAAGGATCATGACGGAATAGTCTCCGAGGCGAAGAATGTCCCCTCGATCGCTCCGGATATCATCGAGCTTAGAATTGACGCCTGGGATTTTATTGAAGATCAGGCGGCCTCGCTGGCGATGATAAAAGAGGTGCGCGCCATCGTCGGCGAAACTCCCATCATCCTTACCTGCCGCGGCGACTGGGAGGGCGGCTTCAAGAAGGTCAGCGACGAGGCCAAGTTCGGCGTCTACGAGGCCGCGGTGAAAGAGGCCCTTGTCGATTTCATCGACGTGGAGCTGATATACGGCGAAGACAAGATCAAAAAGGTCCTTGAGCTTCTGGACGGCACGAAGACCTCGCTGATCGTATCATTCCACGACTTTAAGAAGACCCCGAGCCGCGACGAGCTGGTTTCGATTCTCAAGCAGCAGATCGCCGCCGGCGCTCATGTGGCGAAGCTCGCGGCGATGCCGCAGAAGGAGGAGGACGTTCTCAACGTGCTCTCCGCCACCCTCGAGGTGCGCCGCCAGTTCCCCTGTATTCCCATCATCACTATGTCGATGGACCCCACGGGCGCAGTCACGCGCCTCGTCGGCGGACTCTTCGGCTCGGACCTCACCTTCGCGGTCGGTTCGCAGTCATCGGCCCCGGGACAGATTCCCGTTGCGGAGCTTCGTCAGTGCTTTAACGTAATCCATCCCACACATACGGAGGCATAATATAATGGCAAAAGATCTCGTATCCTTCCAGCTGGTCAAGTTTCTCGAATCACGCGGCGTGGAAAATATCTTCGGTCTCTGCGGCCACACGGTGATCGGTTTCCTTGACGCCCTCAAGGACAGCAATATCCGCTACATCTCGGTGCGCCATGAGCAGATCGCCGCCGACGGCTATGCCCGCGGCAAGGACTGCCGGGTTCCCGGCGTCCTCATGACGCATCTCGGCCCCGGACTTACGAACGCCACCACCGGTGTCGCTGAGGCTGGCCTCAACTCGATTCCGATGGTCGTCATCGCTGGCGACGTGCCCTCCTGCTACTTCGGCCGCCATCCCCATCAGGAGGTCAATATGCACGCCGACGCAAGCCAGTATGAGATATACCGTCCCTTTGTGAAGCGCGCCTGGCGCGTCGACCGCCCGGAGCTTCTTCCCGAGGTGATGGACAAGGCCTTCCGCCTCGCCGTCACCGGACGTCCCGGCCCGGTCCTCGTCTCGATTCCGATGGACATCTTCTCGATGGAGCTTGACACACGCTTCTTCGAACAGCGCATGAACAACTTCCCCGAGCTCCCGAAGCCCGGCCTCTCGGAGGCCGCCGCGGAGGAGATCGCGACGATGCTCGCGGAGGCCAAGACCCCGATCCTCTATCCCGGAGGCGGCGTTATCTCCTCCGGAGCCGCAAAGGCGCTCACCGAGCTTGCCGAGCATCTTGAGATCCCCGTGCTCTATACGCTTATGGGCAAGGGCTCGATCCCCGATGACAGCCCCCTCGCCGTCGGTATGACCGGCTTCTGGGGTACGGAGTTCAACAACACGACGGCGATGAAGGCCGACGTTATGATGGCGGTCGGCACGCGTCTCTCGGAGGCGGACTGCAGCTCATGGTATATGGGCGAGACCTTTGACGTGCCCCCGACGAAGCTGATCCACATAGACATCAACCAGGAGGAGATCGGGCGCAACTTCCCGACCGCCATCGGTGCGATCTGCGACGCGAAGGAGGCCCTTGAGGCGATCCTCGCGGCGGCTAAGAGGAAGTACCCCAACGGCGTGAAACGTCCCGAGATCGTCAAGGCGATCGCCGAGGCAAAGGCAGCCTATAAGGCGACGCTCGTCGAGGCCCAGAATTCCACGCAGTACCCGATGCGCCCCGAGCGTATCCTTAAAGACCTGCGCGAGGCGCTGCCGCGCGACGGCTATGTGGTGGCGGACGTAGGCTGGAACAAGAACGGCGTCGGGCAGCAGTTCGACATCTACGAGCCCGGCACCTTCGTCGCCCCCGGCGGCCTCTGCACGATGGGTTACGGCCCCTCGGCGGCTATCGGCGTGAAGGTGGCGAACCCCGACAAGAAGGTCGTCGCCCTCATCGGCGACGGCGGTATGGGCACCAACGTCTCGCCCTTCGCGACCGGCGCGATGGACGGCGTGGCGGTCGTCTGGGTCGTCATGAACAACTGCGCCTTCGGAACGATCGCGGGCCTTGAGCGCCAGCACTACGACCACCAGTTCGGCACGCTCTTTATGAGGGACGGGGAGCCTTACAGCCCCGACTTCGCGGCGATCGCCGAAGCCTACGGAATCAAAGGCTATAAGGTGACGAAGGCTGAGGAGTTCAAGCCGATGCTTGAGGAGGCCCTGGCCTCCAACAAACCCTGCGTCATCGACGTGCGTATGGAAAACGCCCCTGTTGTAACCTGGGGTTGCTGGAATATCAACGACATCTACCGCAAGCGCGGCGAGGAGAAGCCCTGGAGACAGTGGCAGTGGGAAGATACCACTCCCTGGTACATGGCGGAGCTTCGCGAACAGAAGACAAAGAAAAAGTAAGACCGGCTCTGCCGGCAGAGACGGCGGACAGGGAAAAGTTAGGCGAAAAAGTGCCGGAGCGGATATCGTTCCGGCATCTTTTTACGAAAAAAAAGAGGCTCAGAGACGGTTTGGCGGAGGCGCTCTGCGCCGCCTGTCTTCCCGTGGATGATGGACGACGCATATATTTGCAGCAGAAGAGAAAACTTTTTGATTAAATTCCATATAATGGAAATAAATTCTAACAAATGGTACTTGACAAGGGGATAAAAGAGGTTTATCTTATACTTGTTTCCGATAAACAGTTTTAGTTTCCGTATAACAGAAATAGGATTAAAACATCTAAATTTATAAAAAATTTCAAGGAGATGTTATTCAATGGCAAAGCACGAAGTAACACCCGAGCAGCTGGCGCAGCTTGACGAAATATTCGCAAGGGCGAGGGCGGCGGAGAAGCAGATCGAGAACTACACCCAGGAGCAGGTAGACCGCATGGTCCGCTGCGTCGCCTGGGCGGCCGGCAATCCCAAAACCTTCCAGGAGATATGCTGGATGGGCGTTGACGAGGCGGGAGCTGGAGACAGGAACGGACGTTACGGCAAGCGCCACAAGATCCTTGGAGTGCTCCGCGACGCGCTGCGCCAGAAGAGCGTCGGCGCGATCGAGACGATCCCCGAAAAGGGCATCACCCGCTACGCGAAGCCCGCGGGCGTCATCACCTCGCTCATCCCGATGACCAATCCCGAACTTACCCCGATCGTCACCGCCATCTATGCCCTTAAGGCGCGCGACGTCGTCGTCTTCTCTCCTCATCCCCGCACGGTGAAGACCACCAATAAGGTAGTCCAGGTCATGCGCGACGCGCTCGCGTCCATCGGCGAGAATCCCGACTTTCTCCAGTGCGTCTCCGAGGTCAACATGGACCTCGTCGCCGAGACGATGAAGCGCTGCGACCTCATCATGGCCACCGGCGGCCCAGCGATGACCAAGGCGGCCCACAGCTCCGGCAAACCGGCCTACTGCTCCGGCGCGGGCAACGCGATGAGACGGCGATCCCCGCCGAGGCGGCCCGCAACACCCGCATAAGCAAGACCTCGGACTTCGGTTCGGGCTGCTCGGCGGACGGCAACATCATCATCAGCGACGCCATTTACGACGAGACCGTTAAGGCTCTTATCGCCGAGGGCGGCTACCTCGCGACCGATGAAGAGCGCGCCCTGCTCAAAAAGGCGATGTGGGACGAAGAGGGACACCGCATCGTGGCCACTGTCGCCGTCTCACCGCAGGAGCTCTGCCGCAAGGCTGGCTTCGAGATCCCCGAGGACCGCAAGTTCGTGATGGTCAACAGCGAGGGTATCGGCAAGGAGTTCAAGTTCTCCGGCGAAAAGCTCACCACCCTTCTTACCATCTACAAATATGAGGGCGAGTTTGAGAACGCGCTCAAGATGATGGATGAGATATACAAGGTCGGCGGCCGCGGCCACTCCTGCGGCATCTACAGCTTTGACGAAGATCACATCCAGCGCCTCGCGCTCCGCGCCCCCGTCACCCGCGTAATGGTCCGCCAGCCTCAGTCAAAGGCCAACGCCGGCTCCGCCGAGAACGGCATGCCGATGACCTCCAGCATGGGCTGTGGCACCTGGGGCGGCAACCAGGTCTCCGAGAACATCGCGCTCAAGCATTACATGAACAGCACCTGGGTGGCGCGACCGATCATGAAGGATCAGCCCAGCGAGGACGTCCTCTTCGGCGAATTCTACGACGGCTCGGTCACGAGGGAACAGGGCGAAGTAATCAAGTTCTAAGGGATAATTTCGTGCCGGATATAGGATAATCAACAATAATAATGACGGTTTCCGTATGGGAGGCCGCCATTATTTTTATATAAGTCTTTACCAAACGGAGGTAGAAAAAATGTCTGAAAATAAAAAGGTCCGCGTAGGGCTCTGCGGAGCGGGTTTCGCGGGAAAGTTCCACGCCTATGGCATCAACCGCGCCTACGGGGTGGACGCGCAGGTGAGCGTACTCTGCGAGCCGAACCGGGAGCTCGCGGAGCAGGTTGCCGCGAAATACGGCATACCCCGCATCTGCGCGGATTATAAAGAGCTTCTAAACGACGCTTCCCTCAACGTCATCGACCTCTGCACGCCGACGAATATGCATCACGTGATGATCGAAGAGGCGCTGTCGGCTGGCAAGCACGTTATCTGCGAGAAGCCGCTGACAGGATATTTCGGCGAACCCGGCGATCCGCAGCTTGTCGGCGAGGTGGACAGGAAAAAGATGTACGAGGTCGTAGCCTCCCGCCTCGACCGGCTGCGCGAAGCGGTGAAAAAGAGCGGGCGGCTCTTCATGTACGCCGAAAACTGGATCTACGCGCCCGCGGTGACGAAGAGCGCCGAAATACTGCGCGCCTCGAAGGATAAGATCATGCTCATGAAGGCCGACGAGAGCCACAGCGGCGCGCATACGCGGCTCGCCGACGAATGGAAGAACTCCGGAGGGGGCGCGCTGATCCGCCAGGGGTGCCATCCACTCTCGGCGGTGCTCTTCCTCAAACGTACGGAGGCGGCGGCGCGCGGCGAGGCCTATTCCGTGCGCGACGTCTACGGCGACGTGGGGACGGCGCTCAGTAATCTGCCGGAGTCCGAGCGCGGCGCGATCGTGGCCCGCCCCAAAGACGTGGAGGACACGGGCATGATGCAGCTGACCTTCGGCGACGGCACGAAGGCGACGGTATTCGCCTCCGACGCGATCCCCGGCGGCATCCGTAACACCGTAGAGGTCAACACGACGGGCGGCAACATGTACTGCAACATCTGCCAGAACAACTCTCTTGTCTCCTACGCCGCGAACGACGAGACGCTGAAGGATGTCTATGTCACCGGCAACGTAGAGACGAAGAGGGGATATCAGTACGTCATGCTTGAAGAGGAGTGGTTCCGGGGCCAGATCCAGGAGTTCCAGGATTTCATGGAATGCGTCGCCTTTGACCGTGAGCCGCTTTCAAACATAGATATCGCCTGTGAAACGGCGCAGCTGATGTATGCCGCCTATCTTTCGGCGGCTGAGGGGCGGAAGCTTCCGTTCCACGGGCTCTAACGGTGCGCGGGATGCGGACGGTAATTCTTGGCGCGGGCTCGTTAGGCAGCGCCATCGGCGGCGCGCTCTCGCTCGCCGGCAACAACGTCACCCTCGTCGCGCGCAGCCGTGCGCATGTCGAGGCCGTCAACAGATCGGGGCTGAAGATGATAGCCGACGGCATTGAACGCACGGCGCGTCCCATCGCCGTCACCGAGGCGCTGGGGCTTCCCCCGGCGGAGCTGCTTATCGTGCTGGTGAAATCTTTTGCCACTAAGTCGGCGATAGAGGGAGCACGCTCGCTCATTGGCGAGCGAACGGCGGTGCTGACGCTGCAGAACGGCCTCGGCAACGAGGAGCTAATCGCGGAGATGGTCGGCGCGGAAAAGGTCGTCAGCGGCAAGAGTTATCTTGGCGGCGTGCTCCTCTCTCCGGGAGTCGTCAAAGCGGGGATCAGCGCGAAAGAGACGGTAATAGGCGAGCTCGACGGCTCTGTCACGGAGAGGATCCGTGCGATCGCGGAGCTGTTTAACGCCGCCGGCATGAGGACGACGGTCAGCGAAAATATCAGGGGCCTCATCTGGGACAAGCTGCTGCTGAATTCGGCGACGGGCGCGGTGTCGGCCATAAGCGGCCTCTGCTACGGCGAGCTCTACAAATTGCCGGAGATGGAAAGGTCCGGATGCGCGGCGGTACGCGAAGGAATCGAGGCGGCGCGGAAGCTTGGGATCAAGCTCTCGTGCGAAGACCCGAAGAAAATATGGGAGAAGGCCAGGCGTGGCCTCGCCTACGACTTCAAGACCTCGA
>OHQG01001131.1_pt1 | contig 11669 bp, 9 predicted proteins | sample 1577871 | NCBI WGS metagenome assembly OHQG01 (sample SAMEA3879604, study PRJEB24766) | human gut metagenome | biome: human-associated habitat; feature: feces | place: USA | collected 1985/1987
GTAGACGCTATACTATACGACAACCGGCAAATCAATCCCCACTCTAACGCTACCGGAAACAACGCATATATGGAGACCATATTACCATTTCCGAACTTGCGTAAAACCCGCATAGAGTAATACCATAAGAGCAACAACACGCACGTCACGATTAACGGACCTATCACAGTCAAATGGAAGAACTGTATCAAGAAATTCCCCACATAACAGCTCAACCAGGCCGGCTCATCCCAGAACGAGACAAAATAATCGGTGGTATACAAAAAAATCCTCATCTGCTCTTTGAAGAACAAATGGTTTGGGTAAATCCATTGAAAGAAAGCAAAGCATACTACGAAGAATATTCCCGCTATTACCCATTGAAGCGATCGTTCATTTTTTGTCATTGACAAAATCTCTTATTTATAACCTCCCTATTTCCTCAATATAGAAAAAATCAATTTCCTCATCAATCTTTTGAATACAAAACAATGCAAACAAACAAAAAGTTTTGAATAAATACAAATAAACAAATAGAATCATGATCAAGACGTCTTGTTTTTCAAGTAGAGGAGCCAAGATGTACAAAAAAGTCCCTTTATCTACCAATAAGCAGATAAAGGGACCTTTTTCAAGGACAACAATTACTATTATCCTATCGTTTTTTCTTAGCCTCTTGTTGTTTACGCAACGTCTCCTGCTGTGCTCGTTGAGCCTCTTCCAGACGTTTCATGAAACTGGATTTCTTCATCGGTTTCCGTTTGTTTGCTTCCAACTTAGCTAACAATTTATCCTCATTGATCGTATAGCGGAAGATCAATGTCTGCACGATTGTGATCAACGTAGAGATGAAATAGTAATACGTCAAACCGGAAGCATACTGGTTGAAGAACACCAAGAACATCAACGGCATCATGTACATCATGGCCTTCATGCCCGGCATCTGTTGCTGCCCAGTATTCGTCATCTCCATATTATACTTGGTATAAAAAATATTCGTGATCGTCATCAACAAACAGAACAAACTGATGTGATTTCCGAAATACGGAGTGATGATCGGAATATATTTATTCCAACTAAAGATAGCGTCGTAAGTAGACAAGTCGTGCGCCCAAAGGAAACTCTGGTGACGCAGTTCGATTGCCGACGGGAAGAACATGAACAAGGCGATCAAAATCGGCATCTGCAACAGCATCGGGATACAACCCGCCATCGGACTTGCCCCGGCTCGGCTATACAATTCCATAGTTGCACGCTGGCGTTCCACCGCTTTATCCTGTCCCGGATATTTGGCATTAAGCTCTTCCACCTGCGGACGAAGCACACGCATCTTCGCTGACGACATATATGATTTATATGTCAACGGGAATAAAATCAGTTTCACGATAATCGTCATCAACAGGATGATCAGACCGTAACTCTTGATATATTTACCCAGGAAGTCAAACATCGGAATGACGAAATACTGGTTCACCCAACGGAAGACACTGGCACCCAGCGGAACCAAGCGTTCCAGATCCAACTGCTGGTCCGAAGCAACCCCTTTGTCATACGATTTCAGCAACGGATAGCTGTTCGGTCCGAAGAAATAACGGAAAGTCGTTGCCTCATTGCCTCTCAGGTCGAAAGGAACGGCTGTTGTAGTCTTAAACTCTTTAACGATACCGTCTGCCTCAACCATCTTTGAATCGAAAGTAGCGCTTTCAAAACCTTCATCGGCAATCATCACCGTCGAGAAGAATTTATCTTTATAAGCAATCCATTTCAGACGGCCCGACACCTTCTTGTCTTCGCTCTTGCTTTCGCTCAGCTGCTCCACATCATCGGACAGGAATTTATAATACAAGGCAGTATATCTGTTTTCATATTTGATACCCTGTTCCTGCTGGCGGATTTTCTGACGCCATACCATATCCAAAGCAGTCGTACTCGGAGCCAGGACACCGTTCAGGCCCGTTCCCTTAATATCGAACTGAACCATATAATCGTCCGGCTTGACTGTATAGATAAAGTCCAGTGAACTGCCTTCACCTGTATTCAGTCGCATCACCAACCGGTTCGGGTCCTGTGTTTTCACCGGAGTGAAATACAGGTCGGCTGTGTTCAATACGCGGTTGGTTGCTGTTACCAGGGTAAAGTCAAGCGAAGCCTCTTTTCCTTCAAACAGGATGACCGGCTTATCATCATATGTTGTATAATCCTTCAGGCGGGCATATGAAATACGTCCTCCCTTATTACTGATATGCAGTTCGATCAGATCATTTTCCAAAACAGTTACATCATCTGTACCTGTCATTGCTTCAGCGAATACACCGAAACTGCTCTTCAGCCGGGCATCTCTCGCAGAATCCGGCAAGCTATCAAAAGAATTATCGGCAGTGCTTTTGCTGTCTTCGCGTTGCAACTCCGCCTGTTTAGCCAGTTCGATCTGAGCGATCGAGTCCTGATAACGGCGCTGGGCTTCCAACTGCTCAGGCGTCGGTTTGTTAAACCAGCTGAATGCAAATAAAACAATACCAATAAGCAGAAAACCAATTAATGTGTTTTTATCCATCTATAACGTTGTTATTTATTATCAATAGCGGCTTTCACAAAGCTCACGAAAAGTGGGTTCGGATTAACTACCGTACTGTTGTATTCCGGATGGAACTGAACACCAACGAACCATTTCAACGCAGGAATTTCTACCACTTCCACCAGACCGGTTTCCGGATTCTCGCCTGCACATTTCATGCCGGCTTCTTCAAACTGTTCGCGATACTGGCTGTTGAATTCGAAACGGTGGCGGTGACGTTCCTGGATATGTTCTTTTCCATAAGCCTCATAGGCTTTAGAACCTTTCTTCAGGATACAGTCGTAAGCTCCCAGACGCATAGAACCTCCCATATTGGTAATGTTCTTCTGTTCTTCCATCAGGTCGATCACCTTAAACGGCGTATTCGGCTCCATCTCGGTCGAATTGGCATCCGTCATACCCAAAACGTCGCGGGCAAATTCAATCACCATACATTGCATACCCAGGCAGATACCCAGGCAAGGCACATCGTTTTCGCGGGCATATTTCAAGGCAGCGAACTTTCCTTCGATACCGCGCTGTCCGAATCCCGGAGCAATCAGGATACCATCCATGTCCTTCAACTGTTCAGCCGCATTGGCTTCAGTCAGTTTTTCCGAATGGAACAAATGAAGATCCAGTTTGCGGTCGTTGTAGATAGCAGCCTGCAACAATGATTCGTCGATTGACTTATAAGCATCCTGTAATTCCACATATTTACCAACCAGACCGATCTTAACTGTTTCGGTAGCATCCGTCTTTTTCTTCAGGAACTCTTTCCAGGGTTTCATTTCCGGAGTCGGCCCTACTTCCAGTCCCATCTTTTTCAGGATAGTTACATCCATGTTCTGACGCTGCAATACCAGCGGAACTTCATAAATAGTAGGAACGTCGACCGACTGCACTACAGCGTCGGCGTCTACGTTACAGAACAAAGCAACCTTGCGGGTAATATCATTACTCAGCAAATGTTCAGTTCTCAAGACCAGTACATCCGGCTGGATACCCAGTTCCTGCAACTGTTTTACAGAATGCTGTGTAGGTTTCGTTTTAAATTCTTTCGCAGCTGCGATATAAGGTACATAAGTAAGATGTACGCACATACAGTTCTTACCCAGTTCCCATTTCAGCTGGCGAACGCTTTCGATGAAAGGCAGCGATTCGATATCGCCTACTGTTCCACCGATTTCCGTGATCACAAAGTCAAACTTGTACTTCGATCCCAGCAGCTTCACATTTCTCTTGATCTCGTCGGTGATATGAGGAACAACCTGCACAGTCTTGCCCAGATAATCGCCCTTGCGTTCCTTATTTATCACACTCTGATAAATACGACCTGTCGTAATATTGTTCGAGCGTGTAGTCGGAACATTCAGGAAACGTTCATAATGTCCCAGGTCCAGGTCCGCTTCATGTCCGTCTACGGTTACATAACATTCACCGTGCTCATAAGGGTTCAATGTACCCGGATCGATATTAATGTAGGGGTCAAACTTTTGGATAGTAACCTTGTAACCTCTCGCCTGAAGGAGTTTACCCAATGATGCAGCAATAATTCCCTTACCTAAAGAAGAGACTACGCCGCCCGTAACGAAGATGTACTTTGTATCTGCCACGATAGTAATATTTTAATTGTCTTTAATTGCTCACTCGCATTTCAAAACTGCAAAGTTAGTCATTTTCATTCAGACAGCAAGTGTCTCGGATATTTTTTCAAAGCACATTCATCCGCATTCCGATTTCCCTATTAGTTCAGATTGTTATATGATGTGAAAGATTAGTAGATTTCATACTTTTTATCTAATTTCGCACCGTAGATACTTATAGATTGTAAATAAAAAGGAATTATGGTTATCAAGAGATACTTCATTCTATTTTCTATACTTTCATTATTGACAAACCTGGCAAATGCACAGGAAGTGACAACTATTACCGGAACCAATCTTAAAGATACAGTACAGAGTAATGCGGCTGATACTATCCCAATGATTGAAATCGAAGATCTGGACCTGGATAATATCATAAGCCTGCGGGCACAATTCGAGAAACAAAACCAGTCATATTCAGCACCGGTCACACCGAATGAAAATCTGCTTCGCTTCCTGAAAAAAGACGAAGTGGAACTGTCGGACGAAGCCATGTACTGGGCACGTCTGGTGCGCGATGCTTCCACTATCTTCAACGCGAATATGACATTTCAGGATACAGTCATAGCAGACCCGCTGTTTTTACCGCTCATATTCAAAGGGAAACTCCTTCCGAAAGATCTTTCCTTCTACGATGAAGATGCATGGAAAAATAAAATCGATATCCCGCAACCTTTTATTCAGGACACCATATTTAAAGAAGAGGTGTTCAGACAGCAGTTCCGCGAGAAAGCACAAAGAAATATAGAAGCCAACCATCCTGAATATTTCCGTTATTCAATGAGGGATCTGCCTCAGGACAAAGTAGTTGCCAAAGTGATCAGAAAGCCGACCTACCAACCGGACCTGATCAAGGTAGAAAGCGAAGCAGACTTCAGTGACGTGGATGCACCGGTAAAATTCATTCCCGAAAGACGTTACTGGACGTCACATTTCGAAAGTTCTTTACAGTTTGCTCAGAATTACATCTCTCCGAACTGGCATAAAGGGGGTGTAAGTACGCTGAACCTGACCAACCGCGAACTGTTTACATATAATTATAATAAGGAAAAGATAAAGTTCGACAATTCACTGGAAATAAAGAACAACCTGTATACCGCTCCCAAAGATACTTTGCGCGATTACAAAGTCGGAGATGACGTGTTCCGTATCTACAGTAACTTTGGTTATAAGGCATTCAACAAATGGTACTACACACTGGATCTTGACTTCAAAACCCAGCTTTTCAGCAGTTATGCCGAAAACCAGAACGTTAAACTGGCCGGACTGCTCTCACCTTTCAGTATTAATTTCGGTCTTGGTATGAAATACGACCTGGATAAAACGTTCGCGTCGTCCAAACACAAAAAAGTAACGTTAAGTGCCAACCTTGCACCGTTATCTTATACGTACGTTCGTACATTAGATAAAGACATCGACCTGGGCCGGCATTTCCAGAAGAGAGACGGAGAAGAAGAGTTTCCTTACAAACAAAGCCTGTTCGGTTCTACCGTCAACGCAACTATGACATTCCAGTTCAGCCGGAATATCATCTGGTATTCGCGTTTCTATTACATGACAGATTATAAGCGTATCCAGGGAGAGTTCGAAAACCGTCTGAATATGGCAATAAGTCGATTCTTCTCGACTATCATCTCGCTGAACTTACGTTATGATGATGGTATCTCCAAGCATGAAGACTTCGACAGCTACTTACAGATTAACGAGTTGTTGAGCTTTGGCTTTAATTACAAATGGTAAGCTGAACACGATTATTTCTGTAATAAACTTTGTTAATCGTGACATAATATCCAAATAATCCTTACTTTTGCCCCTGATTTTGCAATGTCGAGATTACAAACATGAGTGAAAGTATCAATCACAACGGAATAATAGAGAAGATCGATGGCAATGCGGTCTTTGTCAGAATCATTCAACAATCGGCCTGCTCCGGTTGCCACGCACAAAGCATGTGCAGCGCATCTGAAAAGAAGGAAAAGATCATTGAAGTGAACGACAATAACCCCGGCAGATTCCATGTGAACGAAGAAGTAACCCTATGTGGCCAGAGTTCGCTCGGCCTGCAAGCGGTTTTTCTGGCCTTTGTGCTTCCTCTGATTGTTGTAGTTGCGGCGATTGTAGCAGGAAGCTGTTTGCAATGGGACGAAACAACCAGCGGGTTAACCGGTCTATTACTACTAGTTCCTTACTACAGTATATTATACTTTTTACGCGAGAAACTGAAAAGAAAATTTATATTTACCTTGAAAAAACTTAATTGATCAAATATCATGATTTTAATTGCCGTTATTTCATTAGGAGCCATTGGAGCCATCGGCGCAGTATTCCTCTACGCCGCCTCCAAGAAGTTTGAAGTATACGAAGATCCTCGTATCGCAGAGGTCCAGGAGGCATTGCCCGGAGCCAACTGCGGAGGTTGCGGTTACCCCGGTTGCGGTGGTTTTGCAGCAGCCTGTGTAAAGGCCGATTCACTGGAAGGACTGCTTTGTCCGGTCGGTGGCGCCGAAACAATGGGTAAGGTCGCATCCATCCTCGGTATGGAAGCTGCTACAGCCGAACCAATGGTAGCAGTTGTCCGTTGCAACGGAACCTGCCAGGCCCGTCCGCGCACCAACCTGTATGATGGCGTAAAAAGCTGTGCCATAGCATCCTCTTTGTACGGAGGCGAAACGAACTGTACGTTCGGTTGCCTGGGTTACGGCGACTGCGAAAGTGCCTGTACCTTCGACGCCATCCACATCAATCTGACAACCGGACTGCCGGAAGTGGACGAGGACAAATGTACTTCATGCGGAGCCTGCGTCAAAGCTTGTCCGAAAAACATTATCGAACTGCGCAAAAAGGGACCGAAATCACGCCGTATCTTCGTCAGCTGCGTAAACAAAGACAAAGGAGCTGCTGCCCGTAAAGCATGTGCGAACGCTTGTATCGGTTGTGGTAAATGTGTGAAAGAATGTCCGTTCGAAGCAATCACGCTCGAAAACAACGTGGCTTATATCGACTACCGCAAATGCCGTCTGTGCCGTAAATGCGTAGCAGTATGTCCGACCGGAGCAATTCACGAATTGAACTTTCCGCCCCGTAAAGAAGCCTCCCCTGCTGTGGACGCCGACAAAGTAAAGCCAGTAACGCCTAAAGCTGCACCGGCCCCTAAAGCCGAAGCACCGACAAAAGTCGAAGTTGCACCGGTAACAGCGCCTGAAACAATAACAAAAGAAGAAACAACTCAAAAATAAAAATCTAATAGTATGCTAAGGACATTTCGAATCGGAGGTATACATCCACCCGAAAATAAATTGTCTGCCGGGAAGAAAATCACCGGACTGGCTATACCCAAGCAGGTTATTATTATACGTTCGGGCAAAACGAGCAGGGGGATGCTGCTTTCCAGAAACTGATCAACCAGTATAAGGAGAAAAAAGAATACGAGAAGGTGAACGATTGCTACCGGAACCTGATCTCTATCGCTCGTAAGGCAAACAACGCCCCACTGATGGAACGTACCTACGACAAATACATCGTATGGACGGATTCCGTAAAAGCTCTTACGGCAGAGGATAAACTAGGGGCATTACAACAAAAATACGATCAGAGCCTACAGACAATACAGGAGAAAGACGATAAATTGTCTGTTAAGCAATATATGATTGTCGGACTTATCACATTCGTGGTAATCCTGATAGCCGCCTTGCTTTTCTTGGGATTCCTTCTATTACGCTTTATTGTGCTGAACAAGAAATTAAAGAAAATCATCCAGACGACAAACGAGCATAGCGAACAACAAGCCCAATTCATCCAAAACATATCGGTTCAGATGGAGCCTACCTTGAACAAGCTTAGCGCATCCGCCAAAGAATTACAGGCGGTAGCTCCGAAGCAGGCCGAGGATGTATGGACACGGGTAGAGGCTTTGAAACAGTTTACGGTTCATATCCAAGAGCTTTCCTCCTTGGAGAATACGTTGATGGAACCGTATGAGGTTAGTTCTTTTAATGTAGGAAACTTCAGTAAGAAAATCGTGGAGAAGGTTAAAGGGGATATTCAACCGGAGGTCAATCTCGTAACAGACGTGCCCCAATTGGAGATTAAGACGAACGCCGAGCATCTGGAGCAAGTCTTATTACATTTGTTAAAGAATGCCGCATTATATACTTCCAGCGGTAACATCCGTCTGGAATTTAAACGGAAAGGCGCTCATGTTTGCCAATTTATCATTACCGATAATGGTACAGGCATACCGGATGATCTAAAAGAGAACTTATTCAAGCCATTCAATGAGGCGAAGGATCTAGCGCAAGGCGATGGTTTGGGATTACCCATCTGCGCACTGATGGCTAGTAAATTAAACGGAACCCTATCTATCGATAAGGAATATAAGAAGGGATGCCGGTTCGTCTTGGTATTGCAGATATAAAATAGACTCACCTTGTTTGTCTTTTTACCGCGATGCGGATGCAGTGACGCTGCAACCCGGGTTGCAGTAGCTTATTCCGGCAAATGCTTCCGTAAGAACTCAATCCAGTTACCAGAGGCGATACGGTTGATAGCATCGTCCGTAAAGCCACGGTATTGAAGGATCGGGAATATCTTTTGGAGATCGGCGATCGTTACTAGGTCATACGGGCATTGCTCCGTACCGAAAGCACCATCCAGATCACTGCCGATAGCCACATGGTTCGCGTTTCCGGCCAATTGGCAGACATGATCGATATTGTTCGCCATAATCTCCATTCCACAGTTCATGCCTCTTGGAGTAGACTCGCCTCGCACCCAGTTCGGTACCATCATCCAAGCGTCTAGGGCGATACCGATCACGGCGCCACGCTCTATCAACGCCTTGATCATCTCGTCGCTAAACTGGCGGTTGTGATCTACGAAGGCCCGACAGTTGTTATGGCTCGCCCAAATCGGTCCCTTATACAAATCCAATGCATCCCAGAAAGCCTCATCACATAAATGGGTCACGTCAAGAATCATACCCAAGCGATCCATGGTACGCAACAACTCTTTCCCCATGGCATTCAGATGACCGGTAGAATCCGTACCGTTGGCATATCTTCCGGGGCCGTAATGTGCCGGGCCAACCGCCCTCAAGCCATAAGCATACGCCCTTTCCACATGATTCACCGTGATGAACGAGTCGGCGCCCTCGATACTTAATACATAACCGATCGGCTTCTTGTCGGCGGGTTCACCGTCTTTCCAAAGAGCCAGATGCGCTTCCAAGGCCTTCTTATCCCGGATCATGACCATCTGGCCCTCCTCTTCCATCGCCTTATACCAAGCGAGTTGGCCTTGGGTCTGCGCCCAAGCTTGTTCCGGGGAATGCCAACCGGGAAGTGGATTATCCGGCCCTACATAGCGACCGATCTGGGTGGCGACTACTAACCCGACGTTTCCTTTACGCAGTTCCTCAAACGATATAGTGGCGTTTCCACGGTCGGGCTTATCGGTCATACCGATTTCTCTCCGATTGATTTCTTTTAGGGGTTCACGCAAATCCCGGTTCCACTCCAAAGCGTTCATGCTAAGGTCGAGATGGGCGTCGATAATAAATGGCTTATTCATTTTATTAATTGAGAGTTGATAATTGATAATTGAAAATTTGATTACCGTTAATAGGTGATGCGGCGTGAACGGGCAATGATAGGCCATTCGCCGATCGCCTCACGATCCCGGATCACATAAGCCTTGTCGTATAAAGCGACCGTAGGACAAATATGAACGGGAATGCCATAGAATACGGAACCTAATGGATAGAGCCGACTGTCCGGGACTTCCAAGACCAGATGCTCCTCGCTCTGGGAGATAGGTTTCGCCTCCGGATGGTTCAAGAAAAACACACGGGGCAAAGGACTTTCCGAGGCTACCGCCTTGTAACCAAGATCTACGCAAACATGATGCTCATCCAGCACGGAAATGACCCGAGTTATCAATAAGGCAGCTACCTTGAACGGCATATCCGGATAAGCGTTTCCATACCCCCAATCCCAGAACACAAACGTGCCGGGACTGCATTCGCAATCCTTCCGCTTCGCGTACATCGGGAATGTAGGAGTACCTCCCATCACCTTTACCAATGGATAGGCAAACTTGCGGGATATCTCCCGGAACACACGTTCGGTCAAGGCGTACGCTGCATCCGCGCCTTGGCAACGTACCGATAGCTCCGCGTCATGTATATGTCCGTCGTAGCCATGCAACCCGATAATCTGCAGAGACTTCAGCGGCAGGATGGCATCCACCAGCGCCTCCGCTCTCTCCGGGAGGACTCCGGTACGATTCATTCCCACGTTCAGATCGATAAAGACATCCAAGGTGATATTCCCGGCCTCGCAAAGAGCCGAGATCGCACGGGCATTCTCCGCTTGGTCTACCAAGCAGGAGTAATGGGTGGCGGGATATGCCTTTATCAAATCTAATAAGCGGGAAATCTTCGGGCCTACCGGCTGATAGGCTAATAATACATCTGGGGCATTAATATGCCCCAGCATCTCGGCCTCGGCAATCGTAGCGCACTTGAACTTCCGGATTCCGGCATCCAGCAGCATGCGGGATACCTCAGCCGCCTTATTCGTCTTCACGTGCGGACGAAGCCGGTTCGTATCGCCTATGATCCTCTTGGCCAACTCGATATTGCCGGAAATACGATCCGGATAGAACGCCAAGGCTGGCGAGTCTATCCGGTCTACATTACTTATGACGTACCAATCGTCCATGGCTTATTCGTATAATTCGAACAAAGCCTCTATCTCTACAGGAATATTATCGGGAAGAGAACCGAATCCTACGGCGCTACGGGTACCTACACCGTTATCCGGCCCCCATACGGCGGCGAACAACTCGCTACAGCCATTGATCACATAAGGATGCTTTCCGAAATCGGGCGTACAATTTACCATACCCAATACCTTGATCACTCTCTTTATCTTGTTGAAGCTACCAAGGTTCGCCTGGATGGTCGCCAACATGGTAAGTCCTACTTGCTGGGCGGCGAGTTTGCCTTCATCCATCGTCAAGTCCTTACCGATACGTCCGATGATCAAGGACTTATCATTCCGCACAGGCCCGTGACCGGAAAGATACAGGTATTTACCATCTATCACACAAGGCTTGTAAACTCCGGCCGGAGCCGGTGCGGGAGGTAAGGTCAACCCTAATTTCTCAAAATTCTCATCTGCGTTAATCATGCTCATAATTTCTTTCATTTATATGATTAGTAAAAAAATATATTGGTCTATTTCCTGACTCTTTCCGTTACCAGTTGATTCGTGGCGACAGAGATTCCTTGTAGCTCTACATACTCGACGCTTAAAGGATTCTTGGAGCTGGCCTTAACGTAGAGGGATTGGAGAATCGCCTGTTGGTTGTTGATCGTTATGTAGCATACATAGCGGGAATCACGTTTGGTAATCGTCAACTGGCGGGAGGGATAAGCGGTCAATGAGCATACACAAGCATTATCACTCGCCGAGATCAGTTTATACCCA
>OHQG01001134.1_pt1 | contig 11633 bp, 6 predicted proteins | sample 1577871 | NCBI WGS metagenome assembly OHQG01 (sample SAMEA3879604, study PRJEB24766) | human gut metagenome | biome: human-associated habitat; feature: feces | place: USA | collected 1985/1987
GTAGTTCTCCTCGATCATCCTTACCGAGACTGCCGCCGTAGTGCTGCCGGCGGGAATCACCAGCTCGCGCGCGCTGATCTCGACCAGCTCGGCCGGTACGTTGGTGATAATAGGCTCCACGCGGACGACCGTCTCTTCGGGGCTGGCCTGCGCAAGGGCAATGGTATACTCGCCCGAAAGCGAACCGGCGAGATTCAGCACGCCTTCATTATCGTAAGTTCCCGCGAAAGTCGCCACCCGGTCCGTAGTACCGGAGATCGTTGCGCCGACCGGCGTTTCGGGGTAGCCCGCCAGATCGACCTCCTCGTCGGCGCGGCAGCCGGTGAAGAGCGCTGCGCCGCCCGCGAGGGCGAAAAGCAGTGCATATTTATACATATTTTTCATCGTTTACTGTTTTTCGGTTAATATCGCCTCGCAGGCAGGGCCGCACCCCGCCCGCAAGGCGGAATCGAATCAATAGTTTGGCCACTCAGGCTGTGCCGGACGCGAATAGGTATCCGGCAGGTCCTCAGGATAATTATAGCGCGTGGTGTCGGCGAACTTGTAGAAGTGCTCCGGCTCCTTGAGCGGCGATCCGTAGAGAGTTTCGGGACCTTTGTTCAGCCGGTTGACGAAAATATTGCGCCAAGCATTCTTATTCACCCTGCCGTTGGTATTCTTCAACGGGTCGGGCGCGAAGCCCATGAACCAGCCCTTGCCGGTCGTCGGGTCGAGCATTCTCTCGGCGACAACGCTGGTGAAGTTGCCGCCCGTACCGCGGTTGAACTCCATCGAGATGGCCGAGCACTGCTTCTGGGTCATGTTGCCCTTGGGCGAGGTGGACTGACCGTAATCGCCTACGGCGATGTCGACCCACTCCGCAATGTCCTGCCCTTCGATCTCGGTCGGCCAACTGCTGATATGGAACGAAGAGTAGCAGTAGGCTACGACCAGCTTGTCGGGCATCGCCTTCTTCGATTCGTAGGCAAGACGGGCCGCACGCGCCGAACTGCGCGAAGCATAGTAGGGATTCGAAAGATCGGGAGCGTTCGAATACTCGTCGTCGAAGCATACGCCGTCGATATTGTATGTTTCGCAGAACGTGGCCAACTCCTTGGCGAACATCTGGCATCCGTAGTCGGAAAGCTGGGCTACACCCGACTGGTCGTGGTTGCCCAGTACGCACATGATGACCTTGATGCCGCGTTTGCGCAGCGGCTGAATGAAGACCTCGTTGTTATCCATCCAGTACTGGGTCTGCGGATTGAGGCTCAGGAACGGAGCGTTGCGGTCCGCATGATGGTTGATGTTGCCCGAAAAGAGACAGACCACATCCCACAGCAGGCGGCCGTCTTCGAGTTCGAACGTCAGGGCGTTGAGCGGATTGACGTCGTTGACCTCGAAGAACAGGAAGCCCTTCGGCAGGTCGTCGCCCTTATAGCAGGTAGGCATCGAGGTCATATCCTTCACCACGTAGAAACAATGGCTCTCCTTGAGGATCACGCCATCGGCTTCGAGGGCTACGGGGATCAGATATCCCCGGCCGGCTGCAAGCCCTTCGGCGGCCTCGACGGTCATTTCGACCGTAAGTTCGACATTGCGGCCCGCGGCGGCAAAGAGACCGTCGTTGGCAAAAGTCACCTTGTCGGCCGGATAAAGCGTATAATCCGTACCGTTGGCCTTGTTGTAGGCGGCCAGCGCTTCGGCGTCGACCGAGAGTGCGGCCGTCGAACCGCCTTCGTTGTAGCCGCTCCGGTAGATCCACACCTCGTAGTCGATCGCTGCGGCATCGGCCGTCAGGGCGACCTGTTGCAGGCCGTTTTTCGGGATCAGCACCTTCGAGCCGATGTCGTATCCGATCTCTTCGTTGTCGGAGCACCCGGCCAGGCAAGCTGCCGCCGACAGCGCGAGCGCTAAAAATAGCTTTTTCATGGTCGTTTCTTTTCGCTAATGGTTAATAACCCGGATTCTGAACCAGCTGGCCGTTGATGTTGAGCTGCGAGTTGGGGATCGCCAGCCAGTAGTGTTTCGGCGTGGTGAAGATGCGCGTGTCGTTCTCCTTCATGTCGACCAGCTTGTAGAACTTCTCGGGCGTGTCGCCCTCGATGTTCCAGGCCTTCGGGATGGGGCGCAGGCACTCTTCGGCGATCTTCCAGCGGCGGATGTCGTGGAAACGGCGTCCTTCCAGCATGAATTCAATCGAACGTTCGCGGCGGATGATGTCGCGCAGCTTCTGGCCCGAGGGGATGCCGCCGGCCCTGCTCCACGACTCCTGGAACGTCGGAAGGCCGCAGCGCGAGCGGATCTTGTTCAGGCACTCGTAGCCGTAGTCGCTCAACGTGCCGTCGTACTCGAAGTCGGCTTCGGCGTAGCTTAAGTATAGCTCGGCGATGCGCATGTAGGGGAAGACGTAGCTCATGTAGGTGCTGACGGAGTAGTTTCCGCTTGAGTTGAGCGTCATCTTCGACTGTTCGTTGACCCATTTCTGGCAGAAATAACCGTTGTAGGACTGGTATTCGTTGTCGTAGCTGCCGGTGAAGCCCTGCGGCTCGCCCTTGTGCGCCTTGATGGTCATTTTGCCGCCGTTGAAGCGGTACGTGCCCCGGTCATAACCCACCGACGCATAGAAGCGCGGCTCCTTGTGGAGGTGCATCTCGACCGTCCCGGCCGCCTTGTTGTAGGCCAGCGGGTCGATGTCCTTCGTCTCGGGGTCGTCCTCCCACGGAAGTCCGTTCCGGGTGTAATACATCTGGACGGCCTCGAACGTCGGGCACAAATAGCCGCGGTAGGCGCCCGACACCTTCGTGTAGTTGTTGGCCAGGTGGCAGCCGAACTGCTTCTGCGTGTAGGTGATCGAGCCTGACTTGTTCAGGCTCATCAGGTACTCGTTCTGGTTCAAGAACTGTGTCGCGTTGCCGTCGCCGGTGAAGATGTAGGTGTAGTTGGCGCGCCCCAGTTCGAACGGGTCGGTCGTGCTGGTGCTTTTCGACACGGAGAGGCCCAGTTGGCGGTCGTCCATCGTGTAGGCTCCCGTTTCCTTCGAAGCCTCCACGCAGTCGATAGCCTCCTTGGCAGCGTCCATCGCGCGTTTCCACTTCTCGGCGTCGTAGGTCTGGTTGATCAGGTGCGTGCCGTCCTTGTTGACGAAATCGGCGTAGAATTCCGAATTGCCGTTCACCAGCGGCGATGCGGCGTAGAGCAGCAGGCGGGCGCGGTAGGCCAGCGCCGTGGCCTTGATGGCGCGGCCGTACGCGATGGGACCCCAGTAGTCGGGCAGCATGTCGGCGGCCTTGCGGAACTCCTCCTCGATGAAATTGACGCACTCGTCGTAGGTGCTGCGCGGCACGTTCACGCTGCTGGCCGGCGCATTCAGGTCGATCTCCTCCCGGGCCAGTACGATCGGACCGTAGTACTCCAGCAGGATCTGGTGCAGGTGGGCGATCAGGAAGTGCGCCTCGCCCGACCAGTAGCGCAGGTTGGCCTCCGAGATGTCGGGAACAGAACCTATGTTGTTCAGGAAGTTGTAGGCATAACGGATGCCTTCGTAGATGTTGTACGAGTAGTTACCCGTCGGAAGTCCCGAGGTCGTTCCCCACATGTTGAAGTAGGTGTTCGTCGGGGACTCCTGCGAGGTGGCGTATACGAGGCTCTTCCACGAGAAATAACGCACCGATCCGTAGTAACTCGAAATCAGGTCGTCGCCGCCGCTCAGGTCGGGCATGGCCTGCGCATGGAACAGGTCGGGGCACTTGCCGTAGACCATGAAGAGCATCTTTTCGGCCTGGGCCTGGGTCTTGTAGATGTCGTCCTGCGTGGGACTGCCCTCGGGAACGACATCCAGGAAATCGCAGGATGCGGCCGCGAGAAGGAGGGCTAACGCCATTGCTATTTTTTTCATAACGGTATCTTCTTTTGGATTAGAATTGGTATTGAACGCCGATTTTCGCCATCCGCTGCAACGGGTAGGACAGGCCGTGGCCGCCGCCCTTTTCGGGGTCCCAGTAGTCGAACGGGGAGATGACGAAGAGGTTGTTGCCCGACAGGTAGACGCGGAGTTTCTTGATGGTGTAGCCCAGCTCCACGGTTTTCAGGCGCAGGTATTTGGCGTCGTGGATGTAGAAGGTCGAACTCTGGGTGTTGTTGGAGCTTAACTGCGAGGTCAGGCGCGGATAGGCCGCGTCGGCGCGGTTGTTGTCCTCCGACCAGTGGTTGTCGGCGATGTACTGCGTGATGCCGTAGCCGAAGTGCGAGGCGTCGCAGAACGGGTGCATGTTGTACATCCGCAGCGATACGTTGGATGCGCCCTGGAACATGAACGAGAAGTCGAGCCTGCGCCACTTCACCGTCGCGCCGATGCCGTACTGGATTTCGGGAACGGTCGGGCTGCCGGCCGTCGTCACGTCGTTGCCGTCGACGATGCCGTCGCCGTTCAGGTCGCGGTACTTGATGTCGCCGACCGTGTAGTTGCCGAACCGCTGTTTGGGCGAGTTGTCGATCTCCTCCTGCGAGGTGAACAGCCCGTCGGCGACCAGCACGCCGGTGATGGCGTTGACCGGATGTCCCACGACCGACATGTAGTCGTACATCAGGTCGCCTTCATCCTTCTCGACCACTTCGTTGCGCGAGAAGGTGAACGTGCCGCGCAGGCTCAGCGACCAGTCCTTGTTGAACTGCTTGTTGTAGACGGCCGAAAGGTCGACGCCGTGCGATTTCACACGTCCGATATTGCCGTAGGGCGTAACGCCCAGCAGGCCCGTCGACGAAGGCAGCGAGGTGCGCCGCATGAAGATGCCCGTACGGTCTTCGGTGAAGTAGGCGGCTTCGATGTTCAGCGCGTTGAACAGTCCCAGTTCGAGACCGACGTCGAGTTTCTTGGCCTCCTCCCACGTCGCGTTGGGGTTGCCGTAGGTGGTGATCTTCGGGCCTTTGCCCTGGGAGTTCCAGTTGTAGTAGAATCCCGATTCTTCGCCCATGGCCACGATGGAGCGGTAGGGGAAGCGCTCGCCCAAGGCGTCGTTGCCCGCCAGACCGTACGATACGCGGATCTTCAGGTTGCTGACCGTCTTGCGGATGCCGTCCCAGAACGACTCGTTGGAGATCACCCAGCCGGCCGCCGCCGAGGGGAAGAAACCCCAGCGTTTGCCGGGAGCGAAGTTCTCCGAGCCGTTGTAGCCGAAACTGGCCTCGAACAGGTAGCGGTTGTCGAATCCGTAGGTCACGCGGCCCGCCATGCCCTGCTCGCGGTAGGGCAGCAGGTTCTCCTCGCTCGTGCCGGCGATGTTGTTCTTCTTCTCGTTCATGCGGTAGACGAACATGGCTCCCACGTCGTGTTTGCCGAATTTGCGGGCGTAGTTCAGCGAGGCTTGCAGCGCGTAGCGGCGGTGGCCGCCGTTGCCGTCGGTGCTGGTCAGGTAGGTCGTGCCCGTGTCGCCGATCGAGTTGGTGATGAGATTGGCCGTGCCGTCGGGGTTGAGCGAACTGCCGTCCTCGACCTTGAAATAATAGGGGGTTGCCGTGCGGTAGGTCGCCGAATAGGTGTAGTTGTAGAATGACGCCGTGAGGTTGGCGCTCAAGCCCTTGGTGAAGAAATCCAGGTTCTGGTCCAGCGTGAAGGCCGTCGTCATGTAGGAGTAGTAGCGCTTGCCGTAGCCGCGGGACAGCTTGGCCAGCGGGTTGAGGTCGGTGGCGCCGGTGTCCCACGAGGCGTTGTTGCCGTAGCGCACGAACGTGTCGCCCTCTTCGGCCGGGAGCGTGGCCGGGAAACGTACCGGATTGGCGCGCATCGAGTAGTAGAACAGGTTGCCGATGTCCTCGATCGGGCGGGTGTTGTACTCCAGCTGGGCGTTGACCTTGATGCCGACGACCGTCGTCTTGGTGATGTTGGCGCTGACGTTGCTCTGGAAGATGTATTTCTGGTGGTTCATCTTCACGTCGTAGGGGTTCTGCTCGATGTCGGCGATGATGCCGTTTTCGTTCGAAACCGCTGCGTTGAGGAAGTAGCTGACCTTACGGCCGCCGCCGCGGATGTTGAGGTTGAGGTTCTGGTTGACCGAAAAATCCTTGAACATCAGGTCGTACCAGTCGTTGTTCGGATAGAGGTACTTGTTGAGCCCCGCCTTTGTGCCGTTGATCTTGTCGGCCGAGTAGAACGGCTGGTAGGCGTGGAGCGTTCCGGTCTCCTTGGCGGTGTTGAAGACGGCCTCGTTGTAGAGCTGCATGTAGGTCACGCCGTCGGCCACCTGCTGTACCATCGTGGGCATCGAGAAGGTGTTTTCCAGACGGACCGAGACGTTCATCTTCTCCGAGTTGCGGCCGTTTTTCGTGTTGATGAGGATGACGCCGTTGGCGCCGCGCGAACCGTAGACCGAGGTCGCCTGGGCGTCCTTGAGCACCGAGAACGACTCGATCGACTCGGGAGGCATGTTGTTGAGCATGTTGCTCAACACCTCCACGCCGTCGAGGATGATCAGCGGCGAGTTGCTCGACCCGAAGGTCGAAATGCCGCGGATGTAGAACGAGGCGCTGTCGTAGCCGGGTTCGCCCGAGGTCTGGCGCGAGATCATGCCGGCGATGTTGCCGGCGAACGCCGTGGTCAGCGAACTGGAGGTGATATTCAGGTCGGAGGGTTTTACGGAGGTGATCGAGGCGACCATCGACTCCTTTTTCTGCGTGCCGTAGCCGATGACCACGACTTCGTCGAGCGCGTTGCTCTGCTCGGCGAGCGATACGAGTTTGAACAGCTCGGTGTCCTCGACGTGGAGCTTCTTCGTGTCGAAACCGACGTACGAGAAGGTCACGTATTTCGATTTGGCGGGAATGGTGAAGGTGTACGAGCCGTCGCCGTTGGTGATCGTGCCGGCCGTCGTTCCTTCGACGTAGATCATCACGCCGGCCAGCGGGGAGTTGTCGGTGCCGGAGATCACCGTGCCGCTGACCGTTTGGGCGACGTCGCGCGAACCGCTGGCGGCCTGGTAGATGCGGACCTGCGTGCCGCCGACCGAATACTGAAGGCCGACGTCGGGCAGGATCTGGTCGAGAATCCGGTTTGCGCTTACGTTTTTCTCCCTGACCGTTACGACCTTGGTCAGGATCGGTTTTACTTCATCCGCATAGATGAACCGCAGATCGCTCTGCGCCTCGATGGATTCGAGGATCTCCCGGATGCTTGCATCGGCTGCATCTATCGTTACATAGATGCTCCGGATCTGTGCGAGGAGATTTCCCCCCCCCACGCGAGGCATAGGGTTCCGGACAGCAGCAGCGCGGCGACGAATCGCAGGACTGCCGGAAAATGCCCGTTCCCGGGTGCTTTTTGGCGAGTTTCTTCCATAATGGTTTTAATTGGTTCTGGTTAGTAATTGGTGTGGTTTCGAAATACAGAGTGCATGGTTTGGGCCGTTTTTTGGCCGGATGTGTGTTTTTTTTGTAGGAGCAAATTGAATTTAAGGGTTTTGTGGACTATTCCATTTGCAAATATAGAAATTATGCAATAAAATGCAAGCATTTCTTTGATTTTGATTTTTTCTTTTTGGAAGAAGGCGTGTTTTGAATCGAAATTGATGCGCCTGCGTCGCTTCCGGGTGGAGTTTGCCGGGCGCGGGGTGCGTTCTTCGGAAAAAATGGTTACTTTTGCCGAAAACAATCCGGCATGGAACAGCACGAAACCGACGAAAAATTCATGCGCCTGGCACTAAACGAGGCGCAAAAGGCGTTAAAACAACAGGAGGTGCCCATCGGTGCGGTCGTCGTGGCCGGCGGTGCGGTGATCGGGCGGGGGCACAACCTCGTCGAAACCCTGGCCGACCCCACGGCCCACGCCGAGATGCAGGCCCTGACGGCCGCTGCCGCGACGCTCGGGGGCAAGTATTTGCAGGAGTGCACGCTCTACGTCACGGTCGAGCCGTGCATCATGTGCGCCGGGGCGATCGGATGGGCGCAGGTGAGCCGCGTGGTGTGGGGCGCCGACGATCCCAAGAAGGGCTTCCGGCGTTATTCCGAGGCGGTGTTCCACCCCAGAACGACCGTGGCGCGGGGGGTGCTCCGGGAGGAGTGCGAGGAGTTGATGAGCGGTTTTTTCGCGGGTTTGCGTGGATAGATTTGGTAAAAAAGGAATTTTTTTTATACTTTTGCATCCAACGCGTTTCGGACAGGGGCGCATGAACTGAAAAACTTAATAAAATCGAATAGAAAAAGCAATGAAAAAGTTATTTGTATCGGTTGTCGCGCTGTTGGCGGCGGTGTCGCTCTCGGCGCAGGATGTTACTGCAATCTACAACGAAGCCGCAGCAGCTTTCGGCGCCAAGGATTTCGCAGGCGCGGCCGCGAAGTTCGAACAGGTGATCGAGCAGGGGCTGGACAGCGAGGAGGCCGCGTCGCTGGTGGCCACGGCCAAGACGACGCTTCCCAAATGCTACTTTATGATGGGCGGCGGAGCGATCCGGACCAAGAACTACGACGAGGCGCTGAAGAATTTCACCAAATCGGCGGAGCTGGCCGAACTCTACGGCGACATGAGCCAGATGGCCAAGGCCAACGGCTGGGTGGCCAAGATCTATCAGATTCAGGGCGGCGACGCTTTCAACAACAAGGACTATGCGACCGCCGCAGGCGTGTTCGAGAAGGGCTACAAGGCCGACCCGGACAATACCGCGATGGCGCTGAACCTCGCCATGAGCTACTGCGAGATGGGCGAGTACGAGAAGGGTATGGACATCTACGAGGCGGTGGCCGCCAAGACGCACCCCAAGTATGCCGATGACGCCGCCAAGGCCAAGGAGATGATCGCCCTCTACACCAATAACAAGGTGGCCACGCTTCAGGCTGCCAACGATTTCGACGGTATCATCGCGATGGCCGACGCGCTGCTGGCGAAGAACGCCGAAAACGCTCTGGCGCAGAAGGTCCGCTTGCAGGCTTATGCCAGCAAGAAGGATTACAACAAGGTGATCGAGCTGGGCGAGGCTGCCGCCAAGGTGCAGACCGATCCCGAGGATGTGAGCCTGATGTACCTGACGCTGGGCGCCGCCTACAACGCCAAGGAGATGAAGCCGCAGGCCATCGAGGCCTTCCGGAAGGTGACGGCGGGACCGGCTGTCGAGAGTGCGAAAGCCGCGTTGGCCGAACTGACCAAATAGCCTGCGGGCCGCAGGAGGAAGAGGGCGGCCTGCCGGGTTTTCCGAAGGGCCGCAGACAGTGAGCCTCCGGCCCCATGAAATAAACCGCAGAGCGGGTTTCGGATTTCCGGAACCCGTTTTTTCGTGCCGGAGCGGGGGGCTGGTTCAGCGTTCCGACGGCTCTTCGGGTTCGGCGTTTCGAAGGGCGTTTTCCCGGATGCGGGTCAGTCCGCTGCGTGTCAGCGGTGTCGTGCCCATGCGGGCTTCGAATTCCGTTTCGTCCATCGCCAGCCATGCCTCGGCGTCCATCGCCAGCGGGTCGAACACGGCATCGAACGCCGCGTTGCGGTGCTGCGGGGCGCGGCGGTTCCAGGGGCAGAGGCTCTGGCACGCGTCGCAGCCGAAGATCCAGCCGTCGAGGCCGATTCCTTCGGTGGGCTCTTTCTCGATCGTGTGGCAGGAGATACAGCGTCCCGTGTCGATCACCTTCGGGGCGACGATGGCGCCCGTCGGGCAGCTTTCGATGCAATTGTGGCAGCGTCCGCAGCGCGACCCTTCGAACGGCGCGTCGTAGCGGTCGGTCTCTTCGGTGAGAATCAGCTCGCCCAGCACGACGTAGCTCCCGTATTGCGGCGTGACGAGCAGCGACTGCCGGCCGATCCACCCCAGCCCGGCCTCTACGGCCAGCTGCTTTTCGGCCAGCGGCGCGGTGTCGACGAAGGCGCGGCCTCCCAGACCGGGGTGCGCCGCGCGCAGGGCGTCGAGCATCCCGCCGAGCATCGTCCGGAGGGTGGCGTGGTAATCCGCCGCGCAGGCGTAGGAGGCCACCTTCGTCCGGTGCCCGGGCGGATAGCCCTCGCCGACGCGGTTTTTGTACGACACGGCGCAGACCACGGCCGTGCGTGCGCCTTCGACCAGCCGGCGCGCGTCGAAGCGTTTGTCGACGTTGCGTTCCAGATAGCCCAGCGACGATTGGCGGCCGCGGGCCAGCCATGCGCGGAACAGCGCCTCGTTTTCGGCCAGATGGCGGCACGGGGCGATGCCGCAGAGGTCGAACCCTGCGCCGGCGGCGAGCCGTTTGATGTACAGATGGTCGATCATCGTGATAATTTATGTCAAAAATAGTGTTTTTTAGCCGGAAATTAGTAATTTCGCCCCAAACTTTTGCGTTATCCGAACGTAGCTAAAAAAGAACACATGATGACTATCAATACACTGTACGAACTGGTCCGCAACAGCGTGGAGAAGTTCGCGTCGAAAGTCGCTTTCTCGATGTACGAGGGCGATGACGTGACTTATGCCGAGGTGGGCCGTCGTATCGCCAGGGTGCAGGAAATCCTCACCGGAGCGGGGCTTCGCGCCGGGGACAAGGTGGCTCTCCTGAGCAGCAACATGCCCAATTGGGGCATCAGCTATTTCGCCGTCACGTCGGCGGGCATGGTGGCCGTGCCGATCCTGCCCGACTTCTCGGGCGAGGAGCTGGACATGATCATCGAGCATTCGGAGGCCAAGGCCCTGCTCGTGTCGGACAAACTTTTCACCAAGCTCTCGAAGCAGACCATCGAGCGGCTCAACGTGGCGGTCCGCACCAAGAACCTCGGCGTCATCTCGCAGCGCGTCCGCGGGGAAGGCTCGACGGGCGTTCCCCGGCCCGACGACCTGGCCGTGATCATCTACACGTCGGGAACCACTTCGAAGCCCAAGGGCGTGATGCTGACCCATTCGGCGCTCTGCGCGCAGGTGGGCATTTCGTCGAGCATCTTCCCCGTGCAGCCCGACGACGTATTCCTTTCGGTGCTGCCGCTCTCCCATACGTACGAATGTTCGATCGGCATGATCTATCCCTTCTCGATGGGCGCGCGGGTGGTCTACCTCGACCGTCCGCCCACGGCCTCGGTGCTGATGCCCGCCCTGCGTGCGATCCGCCCGACAGTCATGCTGATCGTGCCGCTGATCATCGAGAAAATCTACCGCCACCAGGTGCTCGCCAAGTTCAATTCCAACTCCTTCTGGCGCACGCTCTACCGCATCGGCTTCATGCGCCGCTACCTCCACCGCGTCGCGGGCGGGAAACTGATGAAGCTCTTCGGCGGCCGTCTGCGCTTCCTGGGAATCGGGGGTGCGAAACTCGACGGCGGGGCCGAGAAATTCCTGCTCGAAGCCCGCGTCCCCTATGCCATCGGCTACGGGCTGACCGAGACCGCACCGCTGCTGGCCGGCGCGGCCCCTTCGATGGTGCGGCTGGGATCGACCGGTCCCCAGGCCCCGGGCGTCGAACTGCGGCTGGAGAATATCAATCCCGATACCCGTCAGGGCGAGATCGTGGCCCGCACGCCGAGCGCGATGGTGGGCTATTTCAAGAATCCCGAGGCTACGAAGGAGGTTTTCACGGCCGACGGATGGTTCCGCACGGGCGACCTCGGGGAGCTGGACAAGGACGGCTGGCTCTACATCAAGGGCCGTCTGAAGAACATGATCGTGGGTCCCGGCGGCGAGAACATCTATCCCAAGGAGCTGGAAGAGTTCCTTTACACCTGCGAC
>OHQG01001143.1_pt1 | contig 11575 bp, 10 predicted proteins | sample 1577871 | NCBI WGS metagenome assembly OHQG01 (sample SAMEA3879604, study PRJEB24766) | human gut metagenome | biome: human-associated habitat; feature: feces | place: USA | collected 1985/1987
GGCGGCCTATGAGGAGGGCGAGTCCAAACTGAAGGGCAACGGCAAGACCGTCCCCGCGCTCTCAGTCATCAAGACCCCGCTGCGTGACGGCGATGCGGAGCGCCCCGATGATCCGGTCTATGCGGATGCGTACTTCATCAACGCCAATTCCGCCACCGCCCCCGGCATCGTGGATGCGGACCTGAACCCCATCCTGGAGCGTTCCGAGGTGTACTCCGGCGTGTACGGCAGGGCCAGCATCAACCTGTATGCCTTTAACTCCAACGGAAACCGGGGCATCGCCTGCGGGCTGAACAACCTGCAGAAGATCTCTGATGGGGAGCCGCTGGGCGGCAAGAGCCGTGCCGAGGATGATTTCTCCACCGAGGATGACGATGATTATCTTTCCTGAGACAACACAGGGCGGCAGTCACCGCTGCCGCCTGCCCATTCAAAGAAAATGCGAGGTAAATGGATATGACAGAGCTTTATGAGTTTGCAAAACAGTTTGATGTGATCGTGATTTTCATTCTCCTGTACGGATTTGCCGTCGGCAGCATCGTGTACTGGATCACCGACTTCCTGCACTGGTGCTGGACAAAGTTTAAGAAACACAGGGAGAAAAAGCGCCAGGCGGCAAAACAGCCGGAGGAATAAGCAATGCGCACCGGGCGGCGGGAACAGCACTCCTGCCGCCTGTTTCTTATGGAGGTAAAACACATGGCAATCCACACCCTATCAATCGACTTGGAGACCTTTTCCGATGTCGATCTGAAAAAATGCGGCGTGTATAAATACGCCGAGTCCCATGATTTTGAAATCCTGCTCTTCGGCGTGTCCGTGGATGGCGGCGAGGTCACCGTATATGATCTGGCGTCCGGCGACATCGTACCGGAGGAGATTATCAAAGCCATCTCGGATGATTCCGTAATCAAGTGGGCCTACAATGCGTCCTTCGAGCGGGTCTGCCTTTCTGTCTGGCTGCGCCGGAACTATCCGCAGCACTTCTCCTCCTACAGCATAGAGGGAGATACCGTCTGGAACTACCTTGACCCGTCCTCCTGGCGCTGCTCCCTGGTATGGGGCGCGTACATGGGGCTGCCCCTCTCTCTGGAGGGGATCGGCAAAGTCCTCAAGCTGGAAAATCAGAAGATGGCTGAGGGCAAGGCGCTCATCCGCTATTTCTGCGTCCCCTGCAAGCCAACCAAAGCCAACGGCGGCAGGATGCGCAACCTCCCAGAGCATGACCCGGTAAAATGGTCAACCTTTATTGCATATAACAAGCGGGATGTGGAAACTGAAATGGCGATCCAGCAGAAGCTGTCGAGGTTCCCTGTGCCGGATTTCCTGTGGGAGGAATACCATCTCGACCAGGAGATCAACGACCGGGGCATACAGCTTGACATGGTACTGGTGGAACAGGCCATCGCCATCGATGAGCGTTCCAGGGAAGAACTCTCTGCAAAGATGCGGCAGCTCACCGCCCTGGAAAACCCGAACTCCGTCCAGCAGATGAAGGAGTGGCTCACAAAACACGGCCTTGAGGTGGACTCCCTGGACAAGAAAGCCGTGAAGGAGCTACTGAAAACCGCGCCGCCGGAGCTTGCCGAGGTGCTGGAACTGCGCCAGCAGCTTGCCAAATCCTCTGTGAAGAAGTATCAGGCGATGCAGAACGCCGTATGCACGGACGGCAGGGCGAGAGGGATGTTCCAGTTTTACGGCGCAAACCGCAGCGGCCGCTGGGCGGGCAGACTGATTCAGTTACAGAACCTACCGCAGAACCACATGGCACATCTGGAGGACGCGAGAAGCCTTGTCCGTTCCGGGGATTACGCCCTGCTCTCTGCACTGTATGACTCCGTACCGGAAGTCCTGTCGGAGCTCATCCGCACGGCGTTTGTGCCGAGGGACGGATACAAATTCATTGTTTCCGACTTCTCCGCCATCGAAGCCCGTGTGCTTTCGTTTTTGGCCGGCGAGTCTTGGCGGCTGAAGGTCTTTGCGGAAAACGGCGATATCTACTGCGCCAGCGCCTCCGCCATGTTCCATGTGCCGGTGGAAAAGCACGGGCAGAACGCCTATCTGAGGCAGAAAGGCAAAATCGCTGAACTGGCTCTCGGATATGGCGGATCGGTAGGCGCCCTCAAGTCGATGGGCGCACTGGAAATGGGGCTTGCCGAGGAGGAACTCCAGCCCCTTATGGATGCGTGGCGCACCTCCAATCCGAACATCGTACAGCTTTGGTGGGACGTGGACAACGCCGTAAAAACCACCGTCCGCCAGCGGCTGGACACGGAAACGCACGGTATCCGGTTCCGTTACCGCAGCGGGATGCTGTTCATCATTCTGCCTTCCGGCCGGCAGCTCTGCTATGTGAAGCCGAAGATGGGAACAAATAAATTCGGCGGTGAATCCGTCACCTATGAGGGCGTCGGCAGCACAAAGAAGTGGGAGCGCATCGAATCTTACGGCCCGAAATTCGTGGAGAACATCGTCCAGGCCATCTCCAGGGATATTCTCATGTACGCCATGCGGACGCTGTCCCACTGTTTTATCGTCGGCCATGTCCACGATGAGCTGATCATCGAGTGCAGTGTGGACGTATCCCTGGACGCCATCTGTGAGCAGATGGGAAGGACACCGCCGTGGATCAAAGGTCTGAATCTCCGGGCGGACGGCTATGAAACCATGTTTTATAAGAAGGACTGAAAAAGGCGGTGCCTATCGTGATGATAAGCACCGCCCACTTTTTAACGGTTGAAAATGTCCTTTACCAGCGGCTGCACCAGGCTGCGGATTTTTTTAATGTCATCCGACACCGTCCGCTGCTTGATGCCAAGCTCGTCCGCCATTTCCTGCTGGGTGGCTCCGTCATAGAGCAGACGGAAGATCCTGCCATACTTGGGCTTTATCTCGCTGAGCATGGCAATCAGGTCTTCCAGGATTGTTTCATAGATAACATCTTCCTCAAACGATCCCTCTACGGCCGGCTCCGCACCCTCATCCATCAGTACGGAGAGGGAAGCGGGCTTATTCCGCTCACGGCTGGCCTCCGAGAAGTGCTTGCACTCCTCACAGCGGTTGCTCTCCGGGCAGCGGATGAGTCGGTCGTTTTTGCCTTTGACCATACAGCGGCCATCCCGGTCTTCCCGTTTGATTTCCGCCCAGATCGGCGCCATATACGCCCGATACTCCTCTTCGGTCGCATCGACCATGACTACCCTGCATTTGCGGTTTCCGATGCGGTGCCAGGTGACGTCTTCCGGTTTGAAGCCAAAATCATGGATGACCTCGTCCGTTACCACCATCGGGATTTGATACTGCTTGTCTTGTTTTTTACTCTGATTTACTTTCATTTCGTGTCCTTTCACCGCTCATCGAGCGGTGGACACGAAGAAAGCCGGCGTATCTGATGACACACCGGCCCCGGCAGCCTTGTGAGGGCATGGCAAGAAAACGGTGGACATCGGATTTTCCTGAACCAGCGCAATAACGCCAGTTTCAGACTTCCGTATGTATCCACCGCTCTGCTTAACGCGCGTACTTCACAAAGCGGATTTGATTTATTTCAAAGGTGTTCCCTTTGATAATTCCATTTTAGCCGCTTTACGCAGGACACGGAATTGTAAGCACATTTCCATGTTTGACGCCTAAAACCCCTGAAAAAAGGCAAAAAAATAGAGCCATACATGACTGCTAAGGTCATATATGGCTCTATCAGGCGCTTTTTATATTATTTTGAGCATGGTAATCGGATTTCCATGTTTTTAATGTCGGCGAGAAAAATTTCAGAGTGAATTTCCCCACGCAGGTACCTCTCCTGCTTCAAAGAAGTTCTAATGCTCTTTTATACAACTGATCCAACTCACATCCGCAGTTCCCACATTCTTCATCCGCCTGTTTGATTGCTGATACCAAAGTGTCTTTATTGGATTTTCCGTCCAGCCATTCCCGCGCCGGGTCAGCTATTAAGTCCCAACCTGACGCAGCAAATTTCTGCATGATAGTTTTCAATTCCTCCATAAGCGTTCTCCTTTCGCCTTGCCTTTATTCCAACAGGATATTACTCCTCCGCTTTCCGGATCGGGTGGCGCACGACCGTTTTCAGCCTACTCACATCACATTTTCTCGGATCGCTCAGATAGATTTCATGATGGTATCTTGTATCCGTAATATCCAGTTCGTAGCCATTTGCTTTCATATAGTCGTGCATTAAATCAACGGTGGCAGGCTCGTCGTCATAAGAGCCGATGTGCATACACTGAACGCATAAACCCTCGTCATATGGGAAAAATGCAACTTTTGAAAAATCCTGTTTTTTCTTTTTCGTTGCTTCCTGAGTTGCCCACCCAAAATCTTCTTTCGTTACGAAGTCCGGAAGCCGGATCATGGAGATAAAGTGCATATCTTCTTTTCTGGCATAGTCAAGACCTTCTGTATTTTCCTGCCACCAAAGCCCTTCAAGGGGTGGCACTACATACTCAAAGAAGCCCTCGATTTTATGAGTTCCCTTGTAGCTCATCTTTATGGTAAAGGCAATTCCATATAACAAGCCGATTGAGCTTTTATACTCCCCGTTTTCCTCATTTGGATTGCCTTTTCCCCGGACTGCGATGTAGTTCATTTTCGGAATCTCTATAATACCAGGCTTGTTCTTCGGCATATAAAATTCCTTGTATTCTTTCTTGTAATCAAAAGCCATTTTCTTTACTCCTTATCAAGCAGTTATTTTTTACGCATATACCTTGTTATTTACGATTAGGTTTTCTTTTAATAGCCAACAGCTTCATATAGTCATCAAATTCTGAAGTATCGGTTGGCTCAAACATCACCCATTTCCCATCACGATATGTCTGTGCTTCATCATATCGCTTGCAAACTGAGTCAGAAAGCATATCTCTTATATCTTCAAATTTTGCTCTTTCGTCTTTTCCGAAAATAATCATAAAACCAACGCAATTACTCTTTGCGTATAGACTGCAAAGCGTTTTACCACCTCTGCGGTACTTATATTCGTAAGTCCAGTTCTTACCGCCTGTGTTCCATAGCCGTTCCATATCGTATTTTTCATCAATCGCCGAACACAGCTCTTGCCAGACCTTAAACAAAGGTTGTCCGAGCAATTCCATCAAAGTTGATTGAGTAGGGGCATTTTCAAGCATTGTATCTCCTCCGCATATTTTGATTTATACTTTCTTCTCCATTTCACGCTCAAAGATAAATTGGTATAAAATACTGATAGATATCCTTTTAATCTCTTTCTTCATCTGTGCTTCCTGTAAAAGCCCGACTTAGGAGCCTACAATGGACTCGCACCATGCTCCTGCAGGAACGCTTGTATTTCTGGTATTTCCTTTGAGTTCATGTGCATGAGTACAAAACGATACCAGATGTGATCATCATTACTGAATCGGAACTGATGCCCGGAGCGCTGAATCAGGTAATCGCTCATGTCCCAGGGAAGATGGGCAGCCAGACACATCAGCACCACATTGTTAAGCGTTCCTGATGTTTCGCCGTTAATTATATTCCCGATAGTCTTTTCGGTGATCATTGTCCTGCGGGACAGTTCTGCCTGTGAGATGCCTCTCCATTTCAATAGTTCTTTCCATGCTTTCGTATAGTTGTTGGAAAGACCGTCCAATACTCTGGCTTCCTCCATAACCGTATCACGGATGAGTTTTTTTCTGCTTTCCGCATCAAGTTCTCCGTTTTCTCCCTTATACACGATATCAAAGTCGATGGGAGAACCTTTGTCGCGGTTCAGAAAACATTCCCGGTGATAGCGTTCCTCTACCTTGCCCCGAATAGAGAGATCAAATGCCAGACAGCACTCATCCACATGATACCGAGCGTAGTCGGTCATCAAAGTCTCGCCAGCTTCATTCTGATACACATACCTTGGATGGTTCAGAACAAAGTGCGAATCGATATAAACATAGTGCCCGGCATCTTTTAGTTTTGGGTTAACAAGGCTCTGGATTGCCGCATCCTGTGCCGGAATGGAATAAGTCTGATTATGCTTGATTGAGCCTTTCTTATAGGCGTGTGGCTTTACATAATGTCCGTCTATGTAGATAAAGGCTCCCGCCGCTTCCTCATACCCGGCGTCAATCATACGCAGTTTAGCCGCAGTCCGGGAAACCATAAAGAATGTCGCCAATTCCTCGATAACAAAGGGCATCAACTCACACAGTTCAAAAATGCCCAGTTCATCGCGGTATTTCCGGATCATCGCAGACGCCTGCCGCTTGAACATGGCAAGCGGCATCTGGATGCGGGGAGCAAGAGCGTTCGCCTGCCATTCCATCCACTTTGTATCGTCATTATTGGGGCCTTCTACACCGCCGACCACTTTACACTTGATTTGGGTCGCATCTTCGTTATATAGCTGTTCCAGCGCAAAAGCCTTTTTATGGAGTTCCCAATGGACACATTCGTGAACAATAGTATTATTGTATGCGCCAAGGTTCCGCTGGAAAGCTACATTCGGGTCAACGATAACAGTTCCCGGCATGACGTGCTTCACCGTCTCTGCTTTTTTCTCTCCATCGTACAGTTTGACGTCTGTTTCACGAAAATAGATCTGCCCGAAAACACTCATGTCCTCCGATATGCGGTGCTGCACTACCGTCAGTTTCATCCGTCTTGCCAGTTCGGAGGGATCGACCCACATCGGCTGAAGGAGTGCTTCTCTGTAATACTTCCGCAGGAAGGCCTCCGCTTCCTTTTCCAGGTCATCCTTATATATGATTGGAACAAGCGCATTGGACATCGGACGTTTCTGGTGGTTCCGCCTGTTGTACACGCAAACATCGTATATTTCCAGGTCGCTCAGTTTACGGTCCAAATCTCCACGGCATCGAATCATAAACCACTGGTGCGCCGCCTCGGATTCATCGTTATGGTAGCGGTCTTCATCATGGATAATAAGCGTGGCATCCATAACTACATCGAATTCTATGGCCGAGCCGGGGAGGTCAGATACATCGACAAACTGCAAATCTGTATCGTAAAGTTCAATTTCGCCGACATTTCGGACTCTGTTGAGGCGCAAATCAAGAACAGAGGGGTCAACAGAAGGAAGAAATTCCTCAATCGCCCTCCACATCTGATTATCGAGGTTATTCTCAACATACTCCTTGAATGATCGGCTTTGTCTCATATGAACGCCCCCTACAGTGAAAAATGTAGGCTTTTCTCATTCACCACTCAGCGTAAATGCCGTTAATATTTAGCTGTCTTTCGCCAATTGGCAATACCTTTATAGCCTTACAATAATGCATCGTTTAAATACTCTCTGACTCGTTGTTCCAGTTCTTCTGCCGTAAAAGCGCAGGGCTGAAGCCGCTCCGCCCACGCACGGCCAGGATGTAAGCAATCCCAAAGAGGCATCCTGCCCCTATGACGGCCTTTTCCGGGATCGTGGTTACCAAAGCCGTCCAAAACGCGGTTCCATACCGGTTTAAATCTCTCAATCAATAAAGACTCCGTCAATGGAATCCAGATATCGTCTACGGAAAGAAATCGACAACGGAAGTCCTCCAATTTTAGATTTGTTGCAGCATCCACGGATTTGGCATGGTCGGTTAACCGTTTGAATAATGCCGTTCCGGGATCAACATCATCGCCTTGTCCACCTTTCCTGGCACCGTCAGGAACCGCCTTCCCCACATAGATGGGGCAGGCATACTGGCCGTTGCGGTTTACTTCTGCGAGAACTTCATAAGCAGGAAAGTCGCCCAGATAGTACAGTGCATATACTCCGGCTCCGATGAATGGCTCTGGCGGCAAAGGATACGTCTCAGACTCCAAAAGAGCATTTGCTACGCTTGCGCCCAAGTGCCGTTTATCCAGTGGGTTGAAGGGTTCAAATACCGGATAATCTGATTTCTTAGCCATTGTGTTTCACCAGTCCTTTCATCTGTGTAATGACGGAGTCGCCGACTGCCTTCGCTAATTTCACAGGCACCGCATTTCCGATTTGTCTCATACTCTCAGTCCAGGATGCACTAAAGATATAATCATCCGGGAAAGTTTGTATCCGCGCACTTTCTCGAACTGTATAGTAGCGGACACTGCCATCATCCAGTACAACCATGTTTTCGCCGCCGGGTACGCCGTGTGCGCCAGCCTTGATGGTCTTGGACGGTTCGTCCATTTTACTGCCTGAATGCCCCGCATAAATCCGGGCGCCATCTCTGAACTCATGATTATAGTAAGCACCAACCCCATGCTCATCGGCGGGATTAGGCAAGTCTCCAATCGCATCTCGAACGGTCTGCCACCTCTGCAGCGGTGTGTCCGTTTCCTCAACAGCACGACGTACTGAACGCAGTTGTGCTGTTGACAGCGGCATTTCGCTCGGCTTTTTCATGTCGTGTTCCTGCCAATAATCACCGGTAACCCACTTGGAATATAGCAAAGATTCCTGTGAGTGGGTAGCATTCGGAAAGCTCCAGCTTATATTGCTGTCACTTCTGAAGCCTACGATAATAACACGGTGCCGGGATTGCGGCACACCGTAGTCAGCGGCATTCAGCAATCGAAAAACAACATTGTAGGACAGACCATCGTCATGCCCGGCCGTGTGGTGCTTTTCCAGCAGCGACATGTGTTCTTCCCATGTCATATTCTCTTTTTTTACGATCTCCGGGTGCTGAAGCTGTAGCAGAATATAATTAAAGTAGGAGCTAAAAGACTTCCTTAAAAGCCCTTTTACATTTTCAAATATAAATGCTTCAGGCTGCGTCTCGCGCACAGCGCGCACGGCTTCAGGAAACATATCCCGCTTATCATTGTAGGCCTGATGCTTTCCACCTAACGAAAATGGCTGGCACGGTGGTCCTCCAGCAACAAGTTGGATACTCCCCGTATAGCCATTATAATTTACGGTTCTTACATCCGTTTGGTATACCTTCCAATCTCTAACGCCCGGATATCCATTTGCGATATTTTCCTTGATGTTTTCGCAAGAGGCCTTATCCCACTCAAAAAGAGCCTTATGGTCAAATCCCGCCTGCTGCAAGCCAAGTGCCAATCCGCCCGTCCCGCTAAATAATTCTATCGAATTCATAATACCTCAATCCTGTCTTTCCGTGGTAAAAAGTAATCTATTTTGCATCTTTGACATATTCAACTATGTCTCCGAAATCCGCATCTAACACAGCACAAATCTTCTCAAGCACTGACATGGTCACTTCCTGGTCTTTCTTCATACGGGTAACCGTGTTGGGTGCAATATCTGCGGCCCTGCGCATTTCAGCGACACTCATGTTTTTATCTATCAACAACTTCCAGAGTCTGTTATATGAAACTGCCATACCTATCCTCCAACTCTTACAGCCACAAACGGCAATACTGACTCTTCAACCATCAAGAGAACTTAATAGATATTGTACCACATGACAGCCCTCATTACAATAGCTTTTCGCATTAAATTGCGAGTTTTTACCCTCTCGATTCGAGAACGCTTGTTCCTGTATGTTGATAGCTCTCTAAAAAGAAACCATAGCACATCTTAACGATAGCCCTACTCTGTAACGATAGCTTTTCTATCGTTACAGAGTACCACCAAAATGGTGAACCGCCTTGTCAAAACCGCCATTTTGCCTATGCCACCACAGTGCTGAAAATAGAAAAACCGCCCAGAAACGGCGGATTTACGGCATTTTTGAGGGTATGGAATTGTATCAATCTCGGCGTGGTTTTGTCGATGATCTTCGGCAAGCCCGCACCTTCTTCGGTTTTAAGTATTTTCTCGACGGGCAGACTGTTCCATATAAATCTTGTGATCGGAACAGGAGTAAAAAACTGACCTTCATTCTGCTTAAAGCCTTTGCTGAGCAGTTGTTCAAACAAATCTCCTAACATCTGAAGATTTTCAGATCCTATTATTCTGAATTTTTCAAACAACTGAACAACTTCTACTAATATTTTACCGTTTTGTAAAAATAATTGTTCGTTGTGAACGTCTTTGAACGCAAAATCATTGTTGGTATAAAATTTCAATATACGCAGCGTATGTTTCAGATGAGCGATCATATTTTTTCTCTCTTGTCCGGTATATTGACGAACTAAATTTTCGGCATAGTCATCAGGCACATAAAAAATTTCTTCTTTCATAAATTTTTCCATGCCTTCTTTATGTAGACGCTGAAGCCTGTCCTGCAAACTTTCGTAAGTATCCGTGCCGACTTTGTACTGAAAATCTACGATCTCCTCCATATCTTTTTGAATCTCATCGACTAATTTACAAATAAACAGAGCCACTAAACGGTTAAATGCATTTTCCTTATCCGAAACATTATTATGACGTAAAATCTCTTCAAACTTATTTACAATTTTATTATTGTCCGCAAAATCTTTCAGATCCGCTTTTCTAAGCGGTTTTACCCCGATTTGATATGCGCTTGAATCATCTCTGAAAATTACATCTCCCGAAAATCGCTTTTCATACGTTTCATCCCACACCGAATATAATTCCGAAACTGTATGTGCATTTTTAAATAATTTAATAGAGTCATCTTTTTTGGATAAAGCAACAATATTCGCATCGTCAGAACAATCAATACTTTCCGTATCCCATTTTATCTGCTTGCCTTCATATTTCGACGCATAAAGAACGAGAAACTTACAGCTTCTTTCCTGCTGCCAATATGAGAATAACTGGCCACCATCATTTACTATATTTTTATATTCCTTTTCATATTCTCTGCCGTAAGTTTTACACTCAACAATAAACAGCGTATTCCCTTCCTGATCAGATACGCAAATATCAGCCCGTCCGCCTTTCGACTCATGCCCCAGCGTCCACTCTTTTTCTAAATTTAAATGCTCCGGGCGATACCCCTTGTCAAACAGCCTTGTCACACATTCCAATACGACAAAATTTTCAGGAGCGGAAAAATTGCACGTCGTTCTATTAGAAATCGTCATTCCCCGATCTTCAGGATAGATTATTGTTCTGTTTTTCAAATCCACTTTAATATAACAATCGACAGATGGGAAAAATTTTTCATAAATATGATTTTTCTTTATGTAACCCATTGATAAGAGAAGGTCTTTAATATAACTTTCTGATATCATTTTCGTTTCTCCTCCGGTATAATATTCCGATTTATTATTTTTCTTCATCGACAATTATATCACGGATAAATAATACAGTCATGTATTTTCTAAGATAGCGAAAAATGGCTAATCGATAATATATAAAATATGTGACATATATAAAAACTGTACTACCTTTCATAATTTTTGATTTTTGATGTATGAATCAGATTTTTAATGGGAACACTCAAAATAAGAGGCATAGAACCTATTGCAATCATGTCACGAATAATATATAATATTCGTGACATGAAGGGAGGCGGTATTGTGGACAACGGATATACAAAACGAATACGAGAGCGTGTTCTTTCTCTTGAAGATGGAACTGTTTTTGTGATGTCTGATTTTGCGGATATTGCAGATACATCCACTATTCGTCAAAGTTTAAGCCGTTTAGTGCAGTCAGGAACATTGCGCCGTATTTTGAAAGGAGTTTATGAAAAACCAAAATATAGCAAACTTCTGGATGAATATGTGGCGGCAGACC
>OHQG01001148.1_pt1 | contig 11551 bp, 10 predicted proteins | sample 1577871 | NCBI WGS metagenome assembly OHQG01 (sample SAMEA3879604, study PRJEB24766) | human gut metagenome | biome: human-associated habitat; feature: feces | place: USA | collected 1985/1987
ATACTTCACAGCCGTGTAGTACCAAGCGGAGGTCGGCACGTCGTAGAACGGGAACACCGGGGTCTCAGGCTGCTCCGGCTGCTCCGGCTCGGGGACGTAGGGCGTGTCGGGGTGACGCACCCACACGGCGGTGAAGGTGGTGTTCTTGGTGATGGTGACAGTCGCCCGCGCGTCGTAAGTCGTCGTACCGTCGCTCCAGCCGAGGAAAGCGTAGCCGCTCTTGCTCGGAGCCGCGGGGAGTTTTATAGTCTCACCTTCAACGTAAGTGTTCACAGTGTCAGCAGCGCCGTTGCCATACTTTACAATGACGGTGTAAACAATCCGTCCAGGCCCAGTTATAGCTTCTACAGTACCGTTAGGACCGGCAGCAATTTGCGCATCGTAAAACGTTTCATGATAACTGTAATACTTGCCATTAAAAGCCTGATACTTAAAAGCGCTGGACAAATACTCGGAATTAACAGGCGTTGCAAAATAGCCGCCATTAATTCTTATGTTAGGGTTAGACGTAGATCCTTCGGTGGTTTCTATATTTTCAAACACACCTGCGCCGTTAATTTCAAGCTTGGCCTTTGCTGCATCGATGCTGTCGTAAAGAATAATACCATCAATTTTACCAACAAAATCATCGTCAAAAATAACTGCTACCCCATTTGGATAATAGGGCGTCCGATAGCATACGTCAAAAGCGATGGTTTTCTCAGGGTCTGAGGTGTAAATGTTAGTATCGCCCTTAAAGGTTATCGTACCATTGTTAAAACTCAGCGCATAATCCTCACCGCCTGCCTGATTCTCGGCATATATATCCATATTTTCGAGAGTAAGGTTGGCATAGTTCTGAATGATTCTCGAAATACCCGTTGCGTTTTCCGCGATTCTAATTTTGCCGTTCTTAAAAACTATTGTGGAATCTTTCAGCAGCTGGAATCCATTCGTCTCAGTCCCTGACGAACCTGCACCGGGGCCAACAAGAATATATTCGTTCTCTGCAAAGTCTATGGTGAAATTCTTGCCGCTATCAACTGCGATACCTACTGCATCGGTTATGTTCTGAAGGACAGTAATAGTACCGCCATCGCCAACGGCTTTAATTGCAGCACCCATAGAGGTGAAACCAACTCCGTTAATGGCCACAACAGCAGTTTTAGTTTTATCAACTATTACTTTGCCATCCTCATCTTGAGTAAGTACAGAACCTACGGGGAGATACTGCTTAACACTACTGCTAAACGTACCTCCAGATATCGCCACTTCATTGGTTGAAGATTTAAAATTAAATACTGCTCTATTATTTGCTGTCTTAATACTACCTCCAGAAATGGATATCTCTCCGTATGAGGAAGAAGTAGATGTGATAGCCGAACAATAGTTATTGGTGGACTCAACTGTTCCGCCTGTGATATTCACAATTGCAGGGGCGTCTTCATCACCATCTACATAAATGGCACCGTACCGAGAAAACGAGCTTTGAATTACTGCATCGCCACTAACATTCAGCTCCGAATCTTGGCGTATATATACGCCAGCACCACTGGAAACGATTTTGCCTCCGCTCATATTGAACGTTCCGTTTAAATAAACGCACTGATTTGTTCCACTTGTCATTTTGAGTTCTCCACCGCTCATATTGACAACGGAACCGTTTCCATAAACGCCGAGAGTTTTGTTGCCGCTAGTGGCTTCCATTTTTCCGCCTTTAATGTTGACAACAGCATTGACGGCACTCCCGCTTATCTCAAGGACTTCATTACTTGCAACAAGATTGCCGCTTTCAAGTGTCAGCACACTGCCTGTGCCGGACAGAGTGATGACTTTACTATTTCTTGCATTTACTTCAATTTTGCCGGTTTTTTCAGTGGTGCTATCCAATATAGTAAGAGCTCCGCCGTTAATATTTATTAAGTAATAGCTCGATTTACTGAATGTGCTTGTAATGCTATTTCCATTCAAATCAAGGACAACATTTTTTGATACTACCCAGTTAACCTCGTCTGCAACGCTAAAACTGCCTGTGAGTTTAATGTTACCTCCAGCAGCAAGGGCCGTAGAAAACTCTTCCGCTGAGTCTACCTCAGTCCAAGTGTCATCCGCCAGCGCGCCAAAGGGCAGCAGGGATGCTACCATTACGAGCGCGAGGAGGATGGCGAGGATTGACTTTTTCATACGGTTTCTCCCTTTCATTTTACTTTTATAGTGCCACATGAGGCGGGGAGAACCCCCGCCTCAAAAAGGGCCATGGCCCTTTGCGCTGTTCTGTCTCTCAATTTACCACTTTCTGAGAGGTATTTCAAGTAAAATCTGCGTAAAAATCGAATAATTTTTTCTTTACTCCGGGAATTTTGCATTTTCCCGTCAAAATTGCTGGATGAGCGTATACTTTCCGGCTTCATCAGTGTATACGGCCTCGGCATCTCGGTCTAGAAGTTCCAGCTCAGGGGTCTCGGCCTCGTAGCGGACGCAGGTGCCGCAGGAGCTGGACAGCTTGCGCGGCACCGGTGTCATCTGCGCGGCTATCCCCCTCCCGCTCAGGCTCCGACTGCTCCGCAGCGCCGCCAGATGCGTGTGGAAGGTCGCTATGTACCGCGTCATTTCTTCAGCTTCAGCCGGAAGTCCGCGCCCTCGGGCGCGGCCTCGACCTTGTAGCCCTGACTCTGGCCGTAGCGCGTCACGTTCTCCACCGAGCACTGGTTGTCCACCAGCACCTCAAGCTCCGACGGCTTCTCGGCCGCCACCGCCTTGCGCACCATGACCACCGGTATCGGGCAGGAGTGGCCCCGCGCGTCTACTGTCTTCATGCCTTCTCCTCCTTCCCCGGAAGATTCATCAGCGAGACGATCAGGCACACCGCAAAGCCCAGGATGACCGCGACCTTACCCGCCGTCGAGATGCCGCCGACTACAAGCTCGCCCGCCTCGTTCAGCGCGTCAGCGTTGCCCGCCAGACCGAAGTTGTGCGATATCGCCGCGCCAGCCATCATGCCGAGCACCGTCACCGCGCTGTCGCCGTTGCCCTCGCCAGCGAGGATGAGCTGCCTCAGCGGGCAGCCGCCCAGCAGCACCGAGCCCCAGCCCACGAGCGCCATGCCCAGGAAGTTCCACAGGTGCGAGCTGTGGGACACCGGCTGCAGCTCAAAGCCCAGCTTGAAGCTGCCGTTTATGAGGTTGCCGACAAGCACGACCACGAAAATCGCCACAAAGCCGTACAGCAGCTTGAAATCGCGGAACATGAAGGCATCCCTCAGGCCGCCCGCCATGCACAGCCGCGCCCTCTGCGCCAGCGCGCCGACGACGGCCGCAATGAGCAGCGCCGCGATGACCGGCGCACGCATGGAGCCCGGCCCCTCGGTACTGGACTTGAACAGCGTCGGCACGGTCAGCACAAGTATGAGCAGCCCTGCCATGATGACCGGCAGGACGCCACCCTCGGCCTTCCCCACCGGATACGCCCGCTTGAGTGAAAAGCCCCGGTTCAGGAAAATGACGCCGACACCGATACCCAGCGCAAAGCCGCAGAGTGCCACGAGCGCGTTGAGGTCTCCCCCGCCGAGCCTTATCATCATGCGCAGCGGGCAGCCCAGGAAGGCCAGCGCGCCTATCATGACAAAGCCGCCCAGAACAAAGCGCGTCGCGGGCGAGGAACCCGCTTTGGCCTTGAATTCCCGCGTAGCAACGGACATGCTGAACGCGCCCAGCACGAGGCCGATTATCTCCGGACGCACATACTGCACCTTCGCCGCGCTATGCAGACCGCAGGCTCCCGCGATGTCACGCAGGAAGCAGGCTATGCAGAAGCCCATGTTCGACGGGTTGCCCAGCATCGTCAGCGCCACCGCAGCGACGCCCACCGCCGCGCCCGCCAGTACGACGAGCCAGCTCACTTTTTTCATTGGTCATCCCTCTCTTTTGCCAAAATAGGTTTTGAACGTTATTCTCATTATAGAATAACGTTCAAGTAATTTCAACAAATATTTTGAGGATTTCGACTAATTTTTAGATGGTATTCGCTCTCAGATGGCTGCGATAGCCGAGAGGGCCGCGTCGATGTCCGCCTCGGTATTTGCCCAGCCGGTGGAAAAGCGAACGCTGCCCTCCGGGAAGCTGCCGAGCGTCTTGTGCGCCGAGGGCGCGCAGTGCAGGCCGCAGCGCGTAAGTATGCCGAACTCTCGCTCCAGCCGCCAGGCTGCCTCTGCGTTGTCGCAGTTCAAAAAGCCAACAGAAAACACACCTGTCCGTCCCTCAGGGACAGTTGCGCCGTACAATTTGACGTTTTTCAGGCCATAAATGCCCTCCAGGAAGCGTTTTGAAAGGGTTTTCTCGTGGTTTTCAAGGGTTTCTATCCCGGTGTTTTCAAGCCACCCGAGCGCGGCCTCCCAGCCATAGACGCCGGGCATATTAGGCGTGCCGGACTCAAAGCGGTCCGGCATCCAGTCGGGCAGCTCCTCCGAGTCCGAGGCGCTTCCGGTGCCGCCCGCGACGAGGGGCGTGAGCCGCCGGGCAAAGTCCGCGTCCAGCAGAAGCGCGCCTATGCCCTGCGGGCCGAGCAGGCCCTTGTGTCCCGGCACGACCAGGGCGGAGAGGCCAAAGCGCTCAAAATCCACCTCGATATGCCCTGCCGTCTGCGCGGCGTCGAGCGCGAAGGGGACGCCGCGCTCGCGGCAGATCTTGCCAACCGCCTCCGCATCCTGCACCGTGCCGCAGACGTTGGAGCCGTGGGCCATGACTACGAGGCGGGTGTTGAGCTTTATCATGCCGGGCAGGGCTTCGAGGCGCAGGCGGCCCTGCGCGTCGCAGGGGATGCGCTCAAAGGCGACGCCCTCGCGCTCCAGCTGCACCAGGGGGCGCATGACGGCGTTGTGCTCCATCGAGGACACGAGGCAGTGGTCGCCCGGGCGGAGCAGGCCCTTTATGACCATATTCAGCCCCGCCGTTGCACCAGGGGTCAGGACGGCATGCGTGGGGTCAGGGTGGTTGAAAAGGCGGCAGAGCCGCTCACGCAGGCTGAGCGTCACCAGCCCTGCTTCCTGTGCGGAGGCGTAGGACGAGCGGTTAATAGTCGCGCCGACCTTTTCGACGTAATCTGCCATGGCCGAGGCCACGCCTGGCGCCTTGGGATAGGAGGTGGCGGCGTTGTCGAGATACACCATGGCGCTCACCTCAGCCGGATGAGCGCACCGCCGTCATACTCGACAGCGCGGCCAACGCGCTGCGCGGCCGGGACGCTGCCCTCCAGCTCCGACATCAGCGCGTCCGCGTCCTCGGGCGCGACGGCGATGAGCAGGCCGCCTGAGGTCTGCGGGTCGTAGAGCATATCCTGCTGCCAGAGTTCGGCCTCGCCGGGGTCCACGCGGCACTCAGCGAAGGCGCGGTTGCGGTACATGCCCTCAGGCAGGAGGCCCTCCTTTGCAAGCTGGGCGGCCTCCTCAATGAGCTTGAACTTTGCGACCTCGTACTCAATGGCGACGCCGCTGCCCTCGGCCATCTCGCAGGAGTGGCCCAACAGGCCGAAGCCGGTGACATCCGTGCAGGCGTGGACGCGGTACTTCACCATAGCGTCGCGCGCGGCCTTGTTCAGCGTGGTCATGAGCTGCACGGCGTAGCGCATCGTCTCCTCCGAGCACAGCTCCGCCTTGGCGGCGGTGGTGAGAACGCCTATACCAAGGGGTTTCGTTAGGATCAGCACGTCGCCGGGCTTTGCGCCGGAATTGGTCAGCACCCTGTCCGGGTGGACGAAGCCCGTGACGGCCAGACCGTATTTCGGCTCGTCGTCGAGTATGCTGTGGCCGCCGGTGATGATGGCGCCGGCCTCGTAGACTTTGTCGTAGCCGCCACGCAGCAGGGCGTGGACGGCCTCGCGCGGCATCTTCTCAGGCACGCACATGAGATTGAGGGCCAGTTTCGGCTCGCCGCCCATGGCGTAGACGTCCGAAAGCGCGTTCGTCGCCGCGATTTGGCCGAAAGTATAGGGGTCGTCCGCGATGGGCGGGAAGAAATCGACGGTCTGGACAATGGCGAGGTCATCCGTGACCTTGTAGACCGAGGCGTCGTCGCTCCTGTCAAAGCCGACAAGCAGGTTAGGGTCAGTGCGGACCTTTATCCCCTCCAGCAGCTGGGCCAGGACCCCCGCGCCGACCTTTGCGCCGCAGCCGGCGCATTTCGCGAGCTTGGTGAGCTTGATCTCGTTTTCCATGTTCAATCCTCCGCTCCTAATACACCGGTCAGGCGCAGGATGGCTTCAAGCGTTCCTCCGCCGACGGCAAGGGCCTTGTCAGAGACGGACCAGCAGTTCTCCACGTCCCCGCGAGGGTCAACGTCCCCTGCTTTCATGCCCTTGAACACCGGTGTGCCGTCCTCAAGTATGCCGCGCAGGACGCCGGATATGGTACAGCGCATGGGCTCCTCCCCCACTGTTCCGGCAACATCGCCCGCCTCGACCAACGCGCCTATCTCCAACCGCTGGCGGAACACGCCATCAGCCGGGGCTCTCAGTACACGCTCGCCCGCGTAGCCGCCTATTAGGCCCGGCACGGCTGTATTCGGCAGGGCGGAACCGCTGTAATACACCCTGCCCAACGTGTGGCCTCGCATAGTTTCCACCACTGCGTGGCAGTCCTCCCCCGCCGTGAAGCCGGGACCGACGCCTATGACCGCCGGGGCCATATCCCGCCGCGTACCCAGGTTGCGCTTGGCGAGGATGGCGTCCACCATGGCGTCCGGAGCTATGGCGGGCAGGCAGGCGCAGTTTTCATCCACCAGTACGGCTATGTCGCCCCCGCGCGTTGTTTCCAGCGCCTCTTCCGGCGTGGCAGCCAGACGCGCCGTCACGTCCTCAACCGTTTGTCTGCCGCTCTTTATTGCCCCGGAAAAGCTGACCGTCCTGCGGATGGCCGTTGGGCGGGCAACGTCTGTCATGACCACGCGCATGCCGCTCCTGTGCAGCCTTATGGCTATGCCGGTGGCTATATCCCCGGCGCCGCGTATTAAAATGAGCATTGCAGCCACCTCCCATGCAGGCTGCCCCAGGCGGCGGGCCTTTCCAGCAGCCGAGCGAGCGCGGGCGCGGCCTCCGGGGCCGCGTCGGCCTGATTAAGATAATATATATCCGCGAGCGCTTCGCGGTTCAGGACGTTGGCGGCGCGCTCAGGCGTGGCCGCGTCCTCCGGGAGGCAGTCCGCGAGGCGGGCGTAGAGCTCCGGCCTGTGTGCAGCCTCGGCTATCGGCCTGCCAAGGCCCGTGAGGCCCAGGACGCAGACGGTGCGCTCCGTCCCCGGCGGTATCACCGGCTCATGGGGCGCGTGTGCTTTCAAAGGCAGGCGCTTTGAGCCGTCCGCCTCGACTACTACGTAGTCCGCGAGGCGCGCGAGCTCCGAAATGGGCAGGGCCGGCGCGTGCAGCCGCCCGTCAGGCGCGAGTTCGCCCAGGCAGACGGCCCCGTCCTCAGCGAGCGCCCGCTCGACATCCTGCGAGGAGGCGTTTTGCAGCGTGCGCAGGCCCGGCGGCGGAAACATATGCGTTGTCGTACACAAAACAACACGGCCCCGCTCCCGCAGCTCTTCAGCCAGGCGGTCCAACAGGCTGGATTTGCCGCCGCTGCCTATTATGGACGTTATCCCCCGGCCAAGACCCAGGGCCTCGCAAAACTGCATATCTTCACCTCGTTATTCTCTCCCGAGGACAACAATACCACCCATTTCCACCTTCGTCAAGCGTTGACGCGGCTCGGAAGCGGGTGGTATAATTCAAATATGGAAAAGATGCACTACAACATATCTGTGAGGCTGTTCACGGCGGGCAAATGCTTCGGTCCCGGGATGGCGGCGCTGCTGTCGCTTGTGCGGGAGCGCCATTCCCTGCGCGCCGCGGCGGCCGAAATGGGCATGGCCTACTCCAAGGCCTGGCGTATCCTGCGCGACTGCGAGGGTGCCCTGGGTTTTCCGCTGCTGGACAGCACCACCGGCGGCCGCCACGGCGGCGGCGCGCTGCTGGGACAGGACGTCCCGCCGTTCATCATCGTGCGCAACGACACGATGCGCTTCGCGGGCATCAACAAGATCGGACTCTCGCGCCGCGGCTTCACCCCCGAGCGCATCGGCGAGATCCACGACGCCTGCCGCATCCTCTTCCAGAGCGGCCTGAACTACATGTCGGGGTGCGAGGAGGTCGAGAAGCAGGTACCCCAAAGCAAGGAGCGCGACGAGCTGGTGAGGTTCATCCGCGAATCGAAGCGCGGAATCATCAAACCCTATGAATCCAAGGCCAAAGAGGAGTAAAAATTTCGTATAAATATTTGGTATATCGGAATTTTTCATTATATTTGCAGTGTCGAAAGACAAAGCGAAGCGGTAAGGGGACGGTAAGTCCCCTTATTTTATACCATATACGACCGAATTTCAGAAACATGATCGACACGAAAAAGATAATCGAAGCGGCTGAACGCAAACTTCAGGGCACGGATATGTTCGTCGTGGGCTGCACCTGCACGCCCGGCAACGACATCGAGCTGCTCATCGACAGCGACACCTCGGTGGCCATCGACGCCTGCGTCAGGCTCAGCCGCTCGATCGAGGAGGAATTGGATCGCGACGAGGAGGATTTCTCGCTGACGGTGGCTTCGGCCGGCATCGGGTCGGAGCTCAAAAGCCTGCGCCAGTACCGCAAGCTGGTCGGCAACATGGTCGAGGTGCTGCTCACCTCGGGCATCAAGGTGCTGGCGAAACTCGACGCGGCCGACGACCAGGGCATCACCCTCTCCTACGAGGAGAAGCAGGCCGTCGAGGGCAAAAAGAAGAAACAGTTGGTGAAAGTCACGCGCAGCTACCCCTTCGATCAGATCAAGTACACGAAGGAGTGGCTGGATTTCAAGTAACAATTAAAAATCAGATAAAGCACACAATGGACAATCTCAATCTCATCAGCAACTTTGCCGAATTCAAAGAGCTGAAGAACATCGACAAGTCGACGATGATCGGCGTGCTGGAGGACGTCTTCCGCCACGCGCTGCAAAAACAGTATGAAACGGACGAGAATTTCGACGTCATCATCAACCCCGAGAAAGGCGACCTCGAAATCTGGCGCAACCGCACGGTCGTCGAGGACGACGCCGTCGAAGACCCCAACGCACAGATTTCCGTCTCGGAGGTCAAGGCCATCGACCCCACCTACGAGATTGGAGACGAATACGCCGACGAGATCAAACTCTCCTCGTTCGGCCGCCGCGCCGTGCTGTCGCTGCGCCAGAACCTCGCCTCGCGCATCCTCGATCTGGAGAAGGCCAGCCTCTACGAAAAATACTCGGAGAAGGTCGGCGACATCGTCACGGGCGAGGTCTACCAGGTGTGGAAAAAGGAGGTGCTGATCCTCGACGACGAGGAGAACGAGCTGATCCTCCCGAAGGCCGAGCAGATCCCCAACGACTTCTACCGCAAGGGCGACACGATCAAGGCCATCGTCAAGTCGGTCGAGATGAACAACAACCAGCCGCGCATCATCCTCTCGCGTACGGCCAACCAGTTCCTCGAACGGCTGTTCGAGCAGGAGGTTCCCGAGATTTTCGACGGCCTGATCACCATCAAGAAGATCGTCCGCATCCCCGGCGAGCGCGCCAAGGTCGCCGTGGAGTCCTACGACGAGCGCATCGACCCGGTGGGCGCCTGCGTCGGCATGAAGGGTTCGCGCATCTACTCGATCGTCAAGGAGCTGCGCAACGAAAACATCGACGTGGTGAACTACACGGCCAACCCGTCGCTGATGATCCAGCGCGCGCTGAATCCCGCCAAGATTTCGAGCATCACCATCGACGAGGAGAAGATGACCGCTTCGGTCTACCTCAAGCCCGACCAGGTGTCGCTGGCCATCGGCAAGGGAGGTCTCAACATCCGCCTCTCGAAAATGCTCACCGGCTATGACATCGACGTTTACCGCGAGGTCGAGGAGGAGGACGTGGCCCTCACGGAGTTCGCCGACGAAATCGACGGATGGGTGATCGACGCCCTGAAAGCCGCCGGATGCGACACCGCCAAGAGCGTGCTGGAACTCCCCGTCGAGGAGATCGCCGCACGCGCCGACCTCGAACTGGAGCAGGCGCAGAAGGTCGTGGAGATCCTGAAGGCCGAATTCGAATAATCAAAGCAAGACAAGAAAGGAAAAGAGACAAGATATGGGTAATGAAAGAAAATTAAGGCTCATTCAGGTTGCAAAGGAGTTCAAGGTGGGGCTGAACACCGTCACCGACTTCCTGCAGAAGAAGGGCATCAAGAGCGACGGATCGCCCAACACGCTGGTCGATGCCGAGACTTACGCCGTTCTGGAGAAGGAGTTCGGGGCGAACCGCAGCGCCGCCAGCGCACGTGATTCGATCCGCGAACGCATCTCCCTGAAGCAGACGACCATCACCCTCGAAGAGGCTAAGAAGCAGGAGCGCGAGGAGGAAAAAGAGGTGGTCATCAAAAGCAACGTAATCAGCGTCAAGGACGAAATCCAGCAGCCGAAGTTCCTCGGCAAGATCGACCTCTCGCCCAAGCCCAAGGCGGCTCCGGCTCCCCAGCCCAAGCCCGCACCCGAGGCCGAGGCCGTGAAACCCGCCCCCCAGCCGGCGGCTCCCGCCGCGAAAGCGGAGGAGGCCCCGAAAGCTCCGGAGGCCGTGAAACCGGCTCCCGCACCCGCTCCGGCTCCCCAGCCGAAGCCGGCCGAGACGCCGAAACCCGCAGCGGCCGCAACGCCGGCCCCCGCGAAGGCCGCAGCCCCCGTGCAGGAGGCCCCGAAGAGGGAAACGCCCGCCCCGGCTCCGCAGCCCAAAGCCGCAGAGACTCCCGCACCCAAACCCGCTCCGGCCCCGGCAGCGCCCGCGGCACAAGCGGCTCCGGCCCCCGCCCCCGCGGCGGAGCCGAAGCCCGAGGCCCCGAAGGACAACATCTTCCGCCCCGAGACGGTGACCCTCACCGGTCCGCAGGTGCTCGGCACGATGGACGTGTCGGGCTTCGTCGCAGGCGGCAAGCATAAGCGCAAACGCCTCCAGAAGGAGAAAGTCGACGTCAGCAAAGCCCCGAAGGGCAATGCACAGGGCGGCGGCAACCGTCAGGGCCAGGGCGGTCAGAACAACAACGGCAACCGTTCGGGAGGACAGGGCCAGAACCGCGGCGGAGGTCAGAACCAGCCCCGTCCGGGCGAAGGGCGCCGCAACAAGGGCAAGAACGCCCCCAAACCGATCGTGCGCCCGGAAGTGAGCGACGAAGAGGTTTCGAAGCAGGTAAAGGACACCCTGGCGCGTCTGACGGCCAAGGGGTCCAAGAGCAAAAGCTCGAAATACCGCAAGGACAAGCGCGAGGCCGTCGCCGAGCGCATGAACGAGGAGTTCGAACGCGAGGAAATGGAGCGTTCGACGCTCAAGGTCACGGAGTTCGTGACCGTCAGCGAGCTGGCCACGATGATGAACGTCGCGCCGACGGAGGTCATCATGGCCTGCATGAACCTGGGTCTGATGGTGTCGATCAACCAGCGTCTCGACGCCGAGGCGCTCGTGGTGGTCGCCGAAGAGTTCGGCTACAAGACCGAATTCG
>OHQG01001158.1_pt1 | contig 11467 bp, 10 predicted proteins | sample 1577871 | NCBI WGS metagenome assembly OHQG01 (sample SAMEA3879604, study PRJEB24766) | human gut metagenome | biome: human-associated habitat; feature: feces | place: USA | collected 1985/1987
GAGAAGCTGTACGAGCCGCTGGTTAGTATGGCAAATATCTATTAGCCCCAATAAAAAAGGTGTCTGATAAAAACTCAAACACCTTTCCTATCTATGAATTGTTTGTTTACGCAAAGAACAATATCAACAATTGTGCTGTCAACACTCGCAGGAACATCGTCAACGGATAAACTGTTGCGTATCCCACAGACGGTGCATCGTTACCTGCCGTTGCGTTTGAATAAGCCAGTGCAGGCGGGTCGGTCGTACTACCGGCAATCAGACCCATCAGCGTGAAATAATTCACTTTGCAGAAATAGCGACCGATACAACCGATAATCAGCAAAGGTACGGTAGTGATGATAAAGCCGTAACCGATCCAGGCAAAACCTCCATTGTTCACGATCGTGTCGACAAAACCGTCACCCGCACTGATACCGACACAGGCCAGGAACAACGTTATACCGATCTCACGCAACATCAGGTTGGCACTCTGAGTCGTATAAGTCACCAACTTATATTTATAACCGAAACGGCTGATCAGGATAGCCACGATAAGCGGACCACCAGCCAATCCCAATTTTACCGGCTGGGGAATACCCGGGAAAGTAATAGGAATACTTCCCAATACAATACCTAAAGCAATACCGATAAAGATAGTGATAAGGTTCGGCTCGTTCAAACGTTTCATCGAGTTACCCAATACCTTCTCTACGTTCGTTACGGCAGTTTCAGTACCTACTACATTTACACGGTCACCCACCTGAAGGGTCAGATGCGGCGTTGCAACCAGGTCGACACCGGCACGGTTGATACGGGTTATATTGATACCATACAGTTTACGCAGTTTCAACTGACCCAGACGCTTACCGTTCAGTTCCGGTTTTGTAATCAGGATACGGCGGTTGATAAACTGGCTTTCCATACGAATCCATTGTTTACGCTCCATATCGATCTCTTCACCAATGAAAGTTTTAATCGTTTGGGCATCCTGCTCCGTAGTAATGACAAAAACCTTGTCATTCTCCATCAATACGGTATTGGCAGATACGATTTCAATCTGCTTGTCGCTATCGTGCCAGATACGTGAAATAACGAAATCACGATGTTCCAGAAGGTTTGATAACTCACCGACACTCTTACCGAAAACAGCTGGGTTCTTCACGATTAATGAAACAGGTTTTGCCTCATTCGTATGGGAAGCATCTTCATTGTTCAACTGTTCGTTTTCCTTGTCAAAGTTAACCCGGAACACATAACGGATAAATATAATCGACAGGATAATACCGATAACACCCAACGGATAAGCAACTGCATATCCTAACGCTATCGTATTGTCCGTTGATCCGTACATATCGGAGAATGCCTGTTGTGCTGCACCCAGACCCGGGGTATTCGTTACAGCTCCTGACAGGATACCGACCATCGTCGGCATCGGAATGCCGGTTGCATAATGCAAGATAATAGCTGTTACCACCCCCAGGAATACAATCCCGCAAGCCAGCATATTCAACGTAATACCACCTTTCTTAAAAGAGGAGAAAAATCCAGGTCCCACCTGCATACCTACCGAGTAGACGAACAATATAAGACCAAATTCTTTAAAAAAGTGGATAACATTGTGATTGATCGTAAAGCCGAAATGCCCTAAAATGATCCCCACAAACAGTACCAGTGTGATCCCTAACGATACACCAAATACTTTAATTTTTCCCAATTGAATACCTGCCGCAATAACGAAAGAGAGCAACAGGATGGAGTGGCCAATGCCTTCGCCCCATAATAAATCATTGATCCAATTCATACTATTATATTAAAAAATCTTTTTGCCATTAAATAAAGTTCGCAAAGGTATACATTTAGTTTGTGTTTAACAACATAAACAGTATCTTTACCCGGGAAAAATAAAAAGATCATGAAGAAAATATATCGTATAGCACTTGCTTTGTTATTTGCCGCGACAGGGCTTAATGCTCAAAGCTCTGAAAAGACAGTAATTATCAACACGAACGTAGGGACCATGAAAGCCCGGCTGTATGACGATGTCCCGAATCATGTCCGTACATTTATCGCCCGGGCCAGACAAGGCGAGTTCAACGGGACACTTTTTACCCGTGTGATCAAAGAGTTTATGATCCAGGGAGGAGCGCCCGACTCAAAGAATGCACCGGCCGGAGCCCGTTGCGGTTTTGGTGATTCGTCGGCGGAGATCATGCCGGAGTTGAACGATAAATATTTCCACAAGAGAGGTGCGCTGGCCGCCCCGCGTCAAAACGATGATGTCAATCCGGAAAAGAAATCGGATATGTCGCAGTTCTTTATCGTACAGGGGAAAGTCTATCGCAACGGAGAACTGGATACGTTGGAATTGATTGCCAACCAGGACATACGAAAAAAAGCGCTGGATAAGTTCTACCGTCCTATTGCCGTCGACTTAAAAATGCTGAAACAAAGCAACAAGCGGGAATACAACAAACGGGTAACAGCCGTCAACGCCCAGATAGATTCCATGATCCTGGCAACGCCGGGACACCTGATCTTTACAGACGAGCAACGGAAGGCATACACCACAGACGGCGGATGCCACCACCTGGATGGTATTTATACCATCTTCGGCGAACTGACCGAAGGATTCGATGTGTTGGATATCATTGCCAACCAGCCGAAAGATCAATATGACCGTCCTAAAAAAGATATCAGAATCATTAGTGTTATTATTGAATAAAACATCATTTATATGTTAAAAAGAGACTTTATCATGGTCCAGATAGAAGAACTGGGCAAAGTGATCGCCCAGATCATCTTCAACCGGAATGCTAACGCTGCCCGTAAAAATCCGGAGTTAATACAAACGGTCTACAGTTCACTCAAACTGGATCAGGATTTCCTGATGACCACATCTCCCGAAGAGATTCTCCGTTCTCTGGACAATGAAGATAACGGCGGTGTGTTACGCCTTGAAATAGCAATCAAGACCCTGATCGAGGACAGTTACCTCCAACCGGAAAACCAACCGCAAATACTCCTGAGGGCTAAAGAATTGCTGGAATACCTGCAAGCACATGACAGTACGTTCTCGCTGGAAAGGGTCAATTTGCTGAACGAGATCGAGGAACGGCTGAAAGAATAATTCTATTTACTGGAATTTCTTATTTTCTTCTATTAATTCTTCGCTATATTGTTCTGGAGCTAAGGGTGAAAAAAGTTCTATTAAATTATCTTCGGGATCACGCAGATGTACTGTGCGCGCTCCCCAATCAGCCATATCGGTTGGTTCATTAACGAATATCACACCCTTATCTTTCAGAGTCATATAAGTGTTATCGACATTATCCACACTGAATGATACAAGTGATTTCTCTCGAAATCCCACAGGTAATTCTTTATCTGCATTGCCCACTGACGGAGCCATCCAGTCGGATACAAAAAGGGCGAGACCTTCTATTCCATCTGCTACTTTAAAACTTGCATAACCACTGTTTTCATCTCCCCAAGCAGGCTCTAAACCAAGCTGCCCGGCATAAAAATTAAAACATTTTTTGTAGTCTTTGACTAATAATCTTACATTACTAAACCTCATAATTGTTCTTTCTAAAATTTATCAAATAGTATTTCTTTATTCAGTTGGCAACTGTTACTTTTCCAATGCCGCCACTCCTTCCGCGCAACGTTCCCCATCGATCGCAGCCGACACAATACCACCTGCATAACCGGCTCCTTCCCCGCAAGGGAAAAGTCCTTTTATCGTAACATGCTGATAGGTGTCACGGTCCCGAAGAATACGGACGGGAGAAGAAGTTCGTGTTTCGACACCGATCATCAGTGCTTCATTGGTAAGAAAGCCTTTCGATACCTTTCCGAAATAACGAAAACCTTCACGCAAACGGCGGGTTACAAATTCCGGCATCCAGAAATGAAGCGGAGAAGCCAGCAAACCGGGAGTATAAGAGGAAACAGGCAGATCGAAGGAGTTTTTCTTGTTTACAAAATCGTTCATACGCTGTGCCGGTGCCGTCTGTTTCATGCCTCCGTTCAACCAGCAGACTTCTTCCAGCCGTTCCTGAAAGGCCATCAAAGCCAGTGGCGAATCAGCCGGGACCGTCACTTCTTCATGTTTCATCAGTTCGGTATAATCTTCCGGACGAATTTCGACCACCATTCCGGAGTTAGACCAACGGGAACCACGATTAGAGGGAGACATCCCATTCACGACGACCTGCTTCGGACCGCTCGCCGCCGGAACGACAAACCCGCCGGGACACATACAGAATGAATAAACGCCCCTCCCGTTCGACTGGGTAACGAAACTGTACTCGGCAGCCGGAAGATACTTGCCCCTTCCCTCCCTGCGATGATACTGTATCTGGTCGATCAGTTCCTGCGGATGCTCCAGGCGGACGCCTACCGCAATACCTTTCGCCTCTATCGGAATCTGCTGCTGATAAAGGTATCTGTAAACGTCACGTGCCGAATGTCCGGTTGCCAGGATTACCGGACCGTAAAAAGTCTTTCCGGTATTCGTCTCCACACCAATCACTTCGTCCTCTTTCAGGATCAAGGCATCCATACGGGTTTCAAAATGCACTTCACCGCCACAACGGATAATCTGCTCACGGATATTTTCTATCACCCGGGGGAGCTTGTCCGTACCGATATGCGGATGGGCATCGGCCAGAATAGAGGTACTCGCTCCGTGCTGGCAAAAAACATTTAATATCTTGTCTACCGAACCGCGTTTCTTGCTGCGGGTATATAATTTACCATCGGAATAGGCTCCGGCACCACCTTCACCGAAACTGTAATTCGATTCACTGTTTACCGTATGTTCGCGACTGATCAGGGCAATGTCTTTCTTCCGTTCACGAACGTTTTTCCCCCGCTCGATAATCACCGGACGCAGTCCCAATTCAATCAGGCGAAGGGCAGCAAACAAACCACCCGGCCCAGCACCGACAACAACGACCTGTTTCCCTCCGGATACATCTTTATATTCTACCGACTGATATTCCGGCTCTTCCGGTTGTTCATTAATAAATACACGTAGCTTGACATTCACATAAATCGTACGCTGACGGGCATCGATAGAACGTTTCAATACACGCACGGCCTGAATATCTTTTGGCTGAGCACCGGTTTCATGCGCCACCACCTGTTTCAATGATTGCTCATTCACAGCCTCCTCCGGCAGGATGCGGAGTTGTAATTCTTGTATCATATCTGTTTATTTGCTTGTTAATGGGATATAATAGATAATACCTCCCTGAAGGCGCAAACCACTCCAATCGGGAGCTATCGTAAGCGACTGGCCTTTGTTCCTGAATCGTTTTGTCAGATCAAATTCATAACCGACATTTATATTCAATGCGAGTTTCTTATGTATCCGTATCTTTGCACCAACAGCAGGTTCAATAAAAAAGTTTGTTCCGTCAAGAGATTCGGAGTCTATTATTTCTTTTGGTCTTTCCGCTAAAGTAACTTCCTCCTCGACAGTACCGTTATTAAAAACAACGCCGGTTGAAAACTGCAAATAAGGCCTCACGATACATTCCGAAAAATCCGGTAAAGCAAAACGATAAAATCCTCCTAAACGAACTCCTTTCGTACGAATAGTAAAGTTGTAAGACGCTGAATAGTCAGAGACTCCTTTATTGCCTACAGTATTCATAAAATCAAGTAATAATCCGGCCTGATGCAATTTCCTCCATTCAAGCCCCAATTTAGCCTGATGAGTTATATAACCAGGAAAGTTATCGGTTGTTTTAACATGGTTCAAAGAAGGTTTTGCTTCGTCGAGCAACGACTTCATATCTCCCATTTTATAAGTTGCAAAACCGACATTATATTCCAGGGTCAACTCCTGAGCCTGCAATGACAATGTTGTCAACAGACATATTATAGTTATTATATAAATCCGTATCATTTCTGCAAGTATTTTTCAATGTTCAATATATATCCGTCGAACGACAATAAAGTATTACCTAACAAAAGGGGATAAATCCACGACGCTGTTTTTAATGTGAACAACACTTCTCCTTCGGGAGAAAGGACTTTGAGATTATTACTATTGTAAATCAACAAATTGCCGGTTAACGGATCGACATTAACCAGTTGCGCGTACATGTCTTTCCGTATAATCTTGATTCTCTTGAAATCCGGCAAATGAATCACCTCCACATAATCGTCGTAGGCGATCAGCAATTGATCGGGATGTACCGGATGAAGCATGCTTTTCCAATAAGTTCCATAAGAATACGGCATTTTGGTGTCTGCAACAATCTGATGATTATTCAATATGATCAGTTTCTGATCGAACCCATCCTCATACATCAGATATTTACCGTCGACCGACATTTGAGGAGTCAAAGCATTCGAAGGTATAGCAGCCAAATGTTCGCCCTCCAATGTTGAGAAATGCAGAATAGCCCCGCTTCCATCACCCTTGTAGGCACAATAAATCAATTCATCTGCTGCATTTATACCTAAAAGAGAAGAATAGCCTTCACAATCTACACTATTCAACAATGCCAATGTCCGACCATCAAAAACATTCGCCGGATTACCATCGGTAACAACCCTGCCGGATACCGGAGAGCTGAACACTCCCCACCCGGAACTTCGGTTATCGGACGATAACAGTTCGCCATCGGTAGAATAACATCGCAAAGAACCCGGCTCTTGGGCATACAGACAACCCGTCATCCGGTTATATACCCATCTCGCACCCCGTGATTCATACTGAAAAATTCCGGGCGATCCGACCTGCAATTCCCTGAATGTAGTCTTACCCGGATCTTCTGTAGAAACAAGAACCAAGCGGGCGTTATAAGTCGTTGTCATCGAACCGAACTCGCCGGGCGGCAATGACACTGTCGCCTTCCCGTCATCCGGCCTGAAAACAGTTCCGTCATCCAACCGAACAGAAATATCGGCCGGATAAGGGGTTTCCCAAGCCACCACTGTCTCTTCTATATCAGCTTTAACAATATAATACCGAATGGCATCCGGCATTTTAACCTCCCCCATTGGCCAGACCAATGTCGTATTTCCGTCACGCAGGTTCATCCGGATATTATAAACCGATTCCGCCCCCAGATTCCACGAAGTATTTCCGGCAGGAACAGTCACATCGACCGTGTATCCTTCAGAACCGCCGGTAATGGTGTACGACTGTAACTCAAGATGGGAAAGAACCGGTTCCGCCCAGTTCAAGGTCAAATACCCGTCAGCACTAACTCCCTGTGATATAATAGAGGGCAATTCCATACTATAGTCGATAATTACCGGCCAACTCATCTTGAAAGAATATCCTTCTATTTCCATTTGGTCGGCAATACTACCGCTACCTGTCGGGGAATAACACTCACAGGTTAACGTATAATTCCCGGAAGGGAAAGTCGATGAGGAAATCATCAGAGAACCATTAGGTTGCAAATCCGAATCACTCCAAACGATATCGCCCATTTTAAACTTTAGTCCTTTGATATCTTTACCGAATGCTGTCAACGAATAATTTAATTCCGTCTCTTTATTGATTAAAATTGTCTGCCCGTCGGTAACAGCATTCAAATCAATACTGGCATTTGCCGAATCCTGAGGTTTCTCGATATCAACAAAATTTTCATGTATCTTATATTCACAACTCCAAAGCAAACAGATACAACACAAATAACAAATTAATTTACTATCCATAATAAAAAGGATTTAACCGAACAAATGCCGGAAAGCTTCTTCCACCTTTCTGACCTGTACGATTTGTATCTTACATTTATTCGTATCAAACCCTTTCAGGTTATTGTGAGGGATGATGATGCGTGAAAAGCCCAGCTTCTCTGCTTCCAGAATCCGTTGTTCGATGCGGTTGACCGGACGGATTTCGCCCGACAAGCCGACCTCGCCACACATACAAACGCCTTGTTCGATACTGATATCGAGACTCGACGAAAGGATAGCGCTGATAACAGCCAGGTCGATAGCCGGGTCGTTGACCTTCAGTCCCCCGGCAATGTTCAGGAACACGTCTTTCTGTATCAACTTGAATCCGGCACGTTTCTCCAACACAGCCAGCAGCATATTCATTCTTCGCAAATCAAAACCCGTCGCACTGCGTTGCGGAGTTCCATAGACAGCCGAACTTACCAGCGCCTGTGTTTCTATCAGGAAAGGACGTATGCCTTCGATGGCGGCAGCAATTGCCACACCGCTCAATCCTTCATGGTTCTGTGTCAGCAACAACTCGGACGGGTTGCTGACTTCACGCAAGCCATCCTGACGCATCTCATAAATACCCAATTCAGCCGTGCTGCCGAAACGGTTTTTGATACTCCGGAGAATACGGTACATATAATGTTGATCGCCTTCAAACTGAAGAACGGTATCGACAATATGTTCCAGTACTTTCGGCCCGGCAATACTTCCTTCTTTATTAATATGGCCTATCAGCAGAACAGGGACACCGCTCTCTTTGGCATATTTAAGGATTGCTGCACTACACTCACGAACCTGTGAGACGCTGCCGGGAGAAGATTCAACGAGTTCTGTATAGATTGTCTGGATAGAGTCTATAATCAGTAAATCAGGCTGTACGTTACGGGCCTGGACAAATATCTGTTCCAGATTCGTTTCACTCAGAATGAAGCATTCCGGATTTTCGTGGGCGATACGGTCGGCACGCAGTTTCAGCTGGCGACTGCTTTCCTCACCCGATACATATAATGTCTTGAGATTGTTCAATCCCAGAACTGTTTGCAGGACTAAAGTCGACTTACCGATACCCGGTTCACCGCCAATCAGCACCAACGAGCCTTTCACCAAACCGCCTCCCAGGACACGGTTCAGTTCTTCATCTTTCAAATCAATCCGAGATTCTTCTTCGGAGGTAATATCACGTAACAGGACGGGACGTACTTTACCCGTTTCTGTTATACCGGGAATAATACGTTTTGCAGAAGGTTCTTTGGTTGCAACGATTTCTTCCACATAGGTGTTCCATTCGCCGCAATTCGGACATTTACCGACCCACTTAGGAGAGTCTGCTCCGCAATTGGAGCAGACATATACTGTTTTTGTCTTAGCCATACATCTTTAAGATTTGGCGTAAAGATAGGAAAAGTTAGCCAAATAAGTCGAGTGTAAGTTGTTTCTTCTCCGCCTCCAGCTTACGCAGATGGCGCTTGCCTTGCGGAGTAACAATTTCCAGTTTGTCGAAACGGGTACGGATTACAGTCGTTACCGTATAGCTGATGTTAATTGTCTCGCCCAATTCACTTAGCTTACGAGCGATTTCCAGCACACAGTCGATACACATGCCGCTGGTGAAAGAAATCTTCTCGTCGAACATCTGCTTCTTGAAATCTTCATCGCACATGTAGAAGTCGATTGTCTCCCCGCCTTTATTATAGATACCTTTCCAACGGTAACGGCTATCTTTCAATACCGGCGAGATAATTTCGATGGTCGCTTTATTGTCTTTGATAGTCGGCAGGTCGTCCGAACGAAGGATGAAATAATCGAACTGTTCACGTTTCACTTCCAGAGAACCGGAACGGCTACGGTTATTTTCATTCAGTTCGCGTACATTAATCTTTGTCACTTTCGGATACCCACGCAACGCTTCATAGAAATTGGATTTATATTTACAGAACTTCGGCCAGGATGCCAGCAGTTCCACCAACTCACGGGGTATCAGGGCACCGGCCTGTTTCAGTTTAAGCGAACGCTTCAAAAGCGAGATTTCCTTCTGCATATTCTCTTCATCCGAATTGGTCCGGTCAACCAAAGGCTGCCCTCCGACAGACAAAGTAGGCCGGGTCAGTACCTGCATCAGAATATTTAATACGACAGAGATAGAGCGCGAACTTTCGCCTGCTATCGGCCATACGACGCGGTATCCACCTTCTTGTGAAAAGGGTTCGCAATGAGCAGTCATCTTCACATCCAGCAAATCGGCCAGGACACGCAGCATGGAGAGTATCTCTTTTTCACATCGGTGCTTAATCCAGGCATCCATATAAGCGGATTTATCGTTAAATGAATAACGTATCTCAAGTTTGTTGTCAAACTTTATCATAGAGTCATCGAATTATTTGTCCAAATTCCAGCTAATTATTTCACAGGTTGTTCTTTGGGTTTGCGGTCAAAGAACGGGTTCTTCGAAGAGGCACTGACAGGGATAGCCATTACGCTCTTGCTCTCGCCCAGCCATCCCAGACGTTGGGCAGCCATCCCGGCACTAAACATCACACGGGTATCCAGTCGCAAATCGGAAGCCGTCGCACAAGCAGAACCGATGGCGATTCCCAAATCGACCGAGTTGATCGCACAAGGTACTTCTGCCGGCTTCTCCACACACGTTTCAAAACCGCAATGAGCACAGTTCAGTCCCTGCACCTGCTGGCGTGTACCCAATATCACAATAGCCTCCGCACTCAAAATATTATCCGCATCACGCAAAATAAACTTAAATCCGGTTTCTGCTGCCAGTTTCAGCATCTCGTCAGACAAACGTTGTATATCTTCACCGGTAACCATTGCAATCTCTATAATGTCAATCCCCTTACCTTTGGGAGCCGTACGAGCAGCCGTCATCATCTGACGGACAGCCTCTAACACATGTTCGTGTCGTATTTCTCTTTCGTTTTGTATCATTTCTTTATTGGTTTAGCAGGAACAAAGATACACTTTTACTCGTTTTCGAGTTCAAGATTAGTCATCTTTTCTGTGATGGCGAACGGATAATCCGGATATTCGTACAGACTGAAACGCGGTTCGGTCACTCCTTCGCAATAATTCCAGATGCTGCGATATTCTTTAACGTCCTCTCCCATTTCTTCCAATTGACGCAAATAAGCGGCTACCGACTTGTTCTCTACGATATATACTTCCCCCATCTTATTGATGATAGGGCTATGCCGGCGTCCGGTATCATGGTCAAACTTCAGGATTCGTTTTCCTTCAGCGGTGAGACCTACTGTTTTAAAAGTCATACTTTTACCAATAGCCGGCAGATTCAAGACACTACGGTCTGTTGCAGCAAACAACAAATGATTCTCTCTCAAGAAATTATACAATTTTCTTCCTAACGGGCGTTTATTGGTGACAATATCATCCAATTCGGCGAGTTTATCTTCGGGAACCAGGCCAAAAATCTTTTCTTCATATTGTTCCTGAAGCGAACGGCTGTTCGGGGTAAACACGGCATAGTTTTCATTAAACCCTTTTACCGAGAACGTATAATAACAAATCACACCGACGGAATTAAGCGTCTGCCGCAGTTTGGCAGTATGTCCGCGCCGGGAAGCTGCAACCGTATAAACCAATTGGTTCGTTATCACCCATCCGGCATCCAATATCGCTTTTATAGCACGTTTGGCTTCGGGAGTTACTTCCAAAGGAGATTGGAAGTGGGTTTGAATAATAAACTGGGAGACTCCGATAGCAGAAGCCTTCTCTTTAAATTCTTTCAAAATTCCCACAAGTTCATCTGTAATGC